>JACCDW010829763.1_pt1 | contig 100841 bp, 100 predicted proteins | sample 7449781 | NCBI WGS metagenome assembly JACCDW01 (sample SAMN15323449, study PRJNA562643) | freshwater metagenome | isolation source: river surface water | place: USA:Blue River Watershed | collected 2017-08-18 | reverse complement strand
TCGGTTTTGGCTTCGATGGCGTCTTTGTCTTCGCCTTTCAAAGCTTCTTCCAATTCCTTCACGGCAGCTTCGATTTTGGTTTTTTCGTCGCCTTCAATCTTGTCGCCATACTCGGTCAGGCTCTTCTTCACGCTGTGCACAGTGGCTTCGCCTGAGTTTTTGGCTTGAACGATTTCAAGTTTCTTCTTGTCGTCTGCAGCGTTCAACTCAGCGTCTTTCACCATCTGTTGAATTTCTTCTTCAGACAAACCAGAGTTGGCCTTGATGGTGATCTTGTTTTCTTTGCCAGTGCCTTTGTCTTTGGCGCCCACGTGCAAGATGCCATTGGCGTCGATGTCAAAGGACACTTCAATTTGAGGCGTACCGCGTGCTGCAGGTGGAATGCCTTCGAGGTTGAACTCACCCAGCAACTTGTTGCCCGTAGCCATCTCGCGCTCGCCTTGGTAAACCTTGATGGTCACCGCAGGTTGATTGTCATCGGCCGTAGAGAAGGTCTGTGCAAACTTGGTGGGGATGGTGGTGTTCTTGGTGATCATTTTGGTCATCACGCCGCCCAGGGTTTCAATGCCCAAGGACAAAGGTGTGACGTCCAACAGCAACACGTCTTTGCGGTCGCCCGACAAAACTTGACCTTGAATGGCAGCGCCAACGGCCACGGCTTCATCAGGGTTTACGTCTTTGCGTGGCTCTTTGCCAAAGAATTCTTTCACCTTGTCTTGCACTTTGGGCATGCGTGTCATGCCGCCCACCAAGATGATGTCGTCGATGTCTGACACACTCACGCCAGCATCTTTGATGGCGGTGCGGCAAGGTGCAATGGTGCGCTCGATCAACTCGTCGACCAGGCTTTCCAACTTGGCGCGGCTGAGCTTGATGTTCAGGTGTTTTGGACCTGTGGCATCGGCTGTGATGTAGGGTAGGTTGATGTCGGTGCCAGCAGAGCTGGACAATTCGATCTTGGCTTTTTCAGCGGCTTCTTTCAAGCGCTGCAGGGCCAACACGTCTTTGGACAAATCAACGCCGCTTTCTTTCTTGAACTCGGCAATGATGAAATCAATGATGCGTTGGTCGAAGTCTTCACCACCCAAGAAGGTGTCGCCGTTGGTGGACAACACTTCGAATTGTTTTTCGCCATCGACGTCGGCAATTTCAATGATGGACACGTCAAAGGTACCGCCGCCCAAGTCATACACGGCAATCTTGCGATCGCCTTTTTCAGTTTTGTCCAAACCGAAAGCCAATGCAGCAGCTGTCGGTTCGTTGATGATGCGCTTGACATCCAAACCAGCGATGCGGCCTGCATCTTTGGTGGCTTGACGTTGTGCGTCATTGAAGTAAGCAGGCACCGTGATGACGGCTTCGGTCACTTCTTCGCCGAGATAGTCTTCGGCGGTTTTCTTCATCTTGCGCAACACTTCAGCGCTGATCTGTGGGGGCGCCAATTTGTTGCCACGCACTTCCACCCAAGCGTCGCCGTTGTCGGCTTTGGCAATGGTGTAAGGCATCAGGTCGATGTCTTTTTGAACTTCTTTTTCAGAGAACTTGCGACCGATCAAACGCTTCACGGCATACAGCGTGTTGCGAGGATTGGTAACGGCTTGACGCTTGGCGGATGCGCCGACCAAAATTTCGCCGTCTTCTTGGTACGCAATGATGGAAGGGGTGGTGCGCGCGCCTTCGGCGTTCTCAATCACCTTGGTGGTGTTGCCTTCCATGATGGCCACACACGAGTTGGTGGTGCCCAAGTCAATGCCAATGATTCTTCCCATGTTCTTCTCCGGTAAATCTTAAAAAATGCTTGAATGAATCAGAAGTAGGGGCGGTTTAGGCAATTTCAAGGCCTGTTTCTACTTCTGAAAGGGTTTTATTTGGGGGCCGTGACCGTGACCAAAGCGGGTCGCAACACGCGGTCGGCAATCAGATAGCCCTTTTGCAGCACGGTCACCACGGTATTGGCTTCCTGCTGGGCAGGCACCACACTGATGGCTTGGTGGTGGTGCGGGTCAAACTTGGTACCTGCCGAGGGGTTGATCTCAACCACTTTGTTGCGTTCAAGGGCGCTTTTGAGCTGACGAAGCGTAGCTTCTGCTCCCTCACGAATTTGTTCAGGTGTAGCCGATTGAATGGCCAAGCCTGCTTCCAAGCTGTCCAAAACGGGCAGCAAACTGTCGGCAAAGCCTTCCACCGCAAATTTGCGGGCTTTGGAAATTTCTTCGTCAGCGCGGCGACGGGCGTTTTGGACATCAGCCTGAGCGCGCAAATATTGGTCGGCCAGGGTGGCATTTTGGGCTTTGACGTTGACCAGCTCGGCTTGGGCATCGGCCAAAGGATCTTGTGAAACGGGCGCTGGCTGAGCCTGGGTGTCTGTGCCCATGGCCGCAGCGGCGGCGGCCAAGGCTTCAGCGGTTGGCATGACGTTGGGTGTGCCGGGGTTTTGATTTGTGGGGTTTTGTGAGCTGGAATCAGACATGAAATGCATCCGCAATAAATGACAACGCCCCAAACTTGGGGGCGTTTTGAGAGATTTCAAGGCCTGTTGGCGTTAGGCCAACGGGACCTGAACTAAATCAAGACAGTTCGAGCAGTTCGACGTCGAACTTGAGGGTTGCGTTGGGGGGGATGACGCCGCCAGCACCACGGGGGCCATAGCCTAAGTCAGATGGAATGATCAGGGTGCGCGCGCCACCGATTTTCATGCCGGCCACGCCTTCGTCCCAACCGCGAATGACCATGCCGGCGCCCAAGATGAATTGGAAAGGGTCTCGGCGGTCTTTGCTGGAGTCAAACTTGGCGCCTTGCTCGCCGTCTTTGTACAGCCAGCCTGTGTAATGCACAGTGACCGTTTGGCCTTTGGTGGCTTCGGCGCCGTCGCCGACCACGGTGTCTTCGTATTGCAGGCCTGTGGCTGTGGTGATCATGAGGTGTCCTAGAAATGGGTCATAGAAAGGCCGGTGCAAGACCGGCCAATGGCTGAATTATGCCAGTTGATGGGGCATCGGGAAGGTCTTGAATTCAGTGCTTTGATCGCTTGGCCAAGTCTTGCATCAGGGCGCGGATGCCATAGGTCCAAGGCGGTGCCTGGTCTGAGGTGGTCACTCGGTTGAAGAGGGTGCCCAATTGCGGGGTGGTGATGGCCACCGTATCGCCCACCACATGGGTAAAGCCTTGCCCGGGGCCATGCCGGTCTTGGGTAGGGGCAAACATGGTGCCGAGAAACAGCACCAGACCGTCGGGGTACTGGTGGTAGGGGCCAATGGCTTGCGCCGCTAAATCCAAGGGATCTCGACTGATTTGGCTAAGAGAACTGCTGCCTTGCATGACAAAGCCTTCGGGGCCATGGACCGCCATGCTGAGGTCTGTGGTTCTTACGTTGTCGATGGTGTACTGGCCATCAAACAAGCGGATGAAGGGGCCGATGGCGCAACTGGCATTGTTGTCTTTGGCTTTGCCCAAGAGCAGGGCGCTGCGGCCCTCAAAATCTCGCAAGTTGACATCGTTGCCCATGGCGGCGCCCACCACATGGCCTTTGGAATTGATGACCAACACAATTTCCGGCTCGGGGTTGTTCCATGAACTGCCGGGATGCAAGCCCACATCAAAACCAGAACCCACAGCACTCATGGCTTGCGACTTGGTGAAAATTTCTGCGTCAGGACCGATGCCCACTTCAAGGTACTGAGACCAAACGCCTTGCGCTACCAGCACTTCTTTCAGTTTCATGGCTTGTGCAGAGCCAGGTTTGACATTGCGAAGGTTGTCCCCCATCACATCGATCACGGCTTTGCGCACGCTTTCAGCTTTGGCGGCATCGCCTCGCGCTTGTTCTTCGATGACCCGCTCCAACATGCTGGCGACAAAGGTCACGCCGGCCGCTTTGATGGCCTGCAAGTCCGTGGGGGCGAGGAACCAGGCTTCATTTTCGTTGCGTTGTTGGGGATCGGTATTGGCCCACAAAGCTTCTGTAGACCAAGTTTTGCCTTGGTGGTTTTTGACACATGCGGCGACGTTGTCGATTTCCATCAAGTCGCTGCTGGTGAGTGCCAAGCCAGACAAGTCGGTGGTTTCGCTGGCGCCTACTTTGACAAGATAGGGTCCCTCGCCGGGAACCCAAATGCGGCCAATCAAAATGGCGTTGGCGGCATCATCGGGCAGCGTCTCTGCCAATGAAGGAAAGCTGGAATGTGACAAGGCCGAGTCTCCCAAAGTGGTGATCTCTTGGGCCCTGAAAGTCGGTGCCCTTAGAGGTAGATTTTTTGCAGCAACGTGACCAAGGTTTGAACTTGGTTAGGCGTGAGTTTAGAGCCAATGTTCATTTCTAGCTCAGACGCTGTGGCTTCAGCTTTTTCCATGAGTTCTAAACCCTTGTCCGTTGGGTGCAGTCCCATGGCGCGGCCATCATGGGGGTGGGGCAGGCGCTCTAGCAGGCCACGAGATTCCAATGACTGCACCAAGCCCACTAAGTTGGGAGGCAAGATGTTCAGCGCGGCGCAAAGTTGACGCGAAGTGACGCCGGGGTTGTGAACCACCACCGACATCACTGAAAAATCGACAGGCTTCAAGTCGTAGACCGCCATGCGTTCTAAGAATTGGCTGATCACGGCCAGGGCCGCACGGCGTGCGTTGTAACCAATCAAGGTTTCAAGGTAGCTGGTGTCGACTTTGTCGACGGCCGCGATTGGATTTTTCACGCTGCTTGGCATTGCGTCTCAATGATGTGACTGCGCATGGCGAATTCAGGAAGCACCCATTGGCGGAAGGCTTTGGAGGGCGCTTGCCAACGGGACTTTAATTCGGGTGTTTGTGCATTGAGCGTGGCATCGATGCGCAGCCAAGCCCATTGCAACATGACCAAGGCCATAGCGCGCAAATAGTCGTCGGCCACCCGGTGGCCCAAGCTGGGGTCTTGGGGTGCCGCGCTCACAATGCTTTGTGTCAATTTGCGAAGCTGAGTGGCTTCTGCTGTTTCAATCTGCGATTGCGCCTTCATGTCGTCCAGCAATTGGTTCAAGCTCTGGCCGCCATCGGCCATGATTTTGCGAACCACCAAATCGATGGCCTGAATTTCGTTGGTGCCCTCGTAAATCATGGCGACGCGCGCATCGCGCACGATTTGCTCAATGCCCCATTCACGCACATAACCGTGGCCTCCCAAGACTTGAAGGCAATCGCTGCCGCCATGAAAAGCTTGATGGGTGAAGGCGGCTTTCATCACAGGCGTCACCAAAGCGCACCAGCGTTGCGATTGGGCTGCGGTGTCTTTGTCTGCGTGTTTGATTCGGTCTAATTCCACTGCAGTTTGATAAGCCAACACGCGGCCGCCATCCACCCAAGCGCGTTGTGTGTTCAAGATGCGTTGGATGGCAGGATGCTCAATGATGAAATCGGCTTCGGCAGCAGACTTGGGTTTCACTTCTTGACCTGCTGGCGCGCGCATCTGACGGCGCTCTCGGGCGTAAGCGTCGGCTTTTTGCCAAGCCGCATCCAGTAGGCCAATGCCTTGCATGGCCACGTGCAATCGCGCTGCGTTCATCATGACGAACATGGCGTTCAGACCTTTGCCGGGTTCGCCAATGATCTCAGCCAGGGCGTCATCAAAGCGCATCACACATGTGGGACTGCCATGAAGGCCCATCTTTTCTTCAATGCGGTCGCAATGCACAGCGCTACGTTCGCCATTGGGGTAAAACTTGGGCACCAAAAAGAGTGACAGACCTTTAGGGCCGGGCGGTGCATCGGGCAAACGTGCCAAGACCAAATGAACGATGTTGTCGGTGAGGTCGTGCTCTCCACCTGATATGAAAATCTTGGTGCCATTCAAGGCGTAGCGGCCATCGGCTTGCGGCGTGGCTTTGGTGCGCGACAAGCCCAAGTCACTGCCTGCGTGCGGTTCAGTCAAGCACATGGTGGCCAACCATTCACCGGTGCCAACTTTGCTGAGGTAAGTTTCTTGGAGTGAGGGGCTTGCATAGTGCTTGATGCATTCATACGCACCATGCAACAAACCGGGTGCCATGGTCCAGCCGTGGTTGGCGGCTGACAGCATTTCATAAAGCATGATTTCTAAGACTGAGGGCAGGCCTTGCCCGCCATCTTCTGGTGCTGCAGAAAGCGCAGGCCAACCCGCTTGCCAAAACATTTGGTAGGCCGATTGAAAGCCGGGGGGCATCGTCACTTTGCCGTCTTGCCAATGCGCGCCAATTTCATCGCCATCCCGGTTGAGTGGGGCGACCACTTCACCGACAAACTTGCCAGCTTCTTCCAACACTTGCTGCATCAGATCCGCATCGACTTCATCAAACGCTGGCAATGCTTTCAGCTGATCGGGTGCACCTAAAACATTGGACAAGACAAATTGCATGTCTTGGATACGGGGTTGGTAGTCGCTCATGTTGTTTGTTCTTTATTTTTTGGCAGCACCCAAGTAGGTGTCGATCACGCGGGGGTCTTCGGCCAAATCGGAAGCTTTGCCTTGAAGGCTCACTTCGCCCATTTCCAAAACGTAGCCATGATCAGCCACGGCCAAAGCAGCGCGTGCATTTTGTTCCACCAACACGATGGACACACCCGTTTGTCGAAGTGTTTCGATGATGTTGAAAATCTCTTTCACAATGAGCGGCGCCAAACCCAAACTGGGTTCGTCCAACATCAAGAGAGAAGGGCGTGACATGAGGGCTCTGCCCACCGCCAACATTTGACGTTCACCACCAGACAAGGTGCCGGCTTCTTGCAAACGACGTTCTTTGAGTCGGGGGAACAAGTCGAAGACGTCGTCAAGTCGATTGCGCCAATCGGCATTGCCTAAACGCATTTGGCGATAGCCGCCCAACACCAAGTTGTCTTCGACCGTCATGGTGTTGAAGAGCTCACGCTTTTCAGGGACCAGAGAGATGCCCTGCATGACGCGTTCTTCCAAGGTCAACTCGTTGATCGGTTGGCCATTGAATTCAATCAGGCCTTGCGCTGGCAAGATGCCCATCAGGCTGTTCAAAAAAGTTGATTTGCCAGCGCCGTTGGGACCAATCACTGTGATCACACTGCCTTTGGCAGCTTCCAAACTAATGCCATGCAGTACTTCGGCTTTGCCGTAACCCGCATGCAATTGCTGAACTTTGAGAATGGGTGTTGTCATGTCAGTGCTCCGTGCCCAAGTAAGCCGCACGCACGGCAGGACTGGCTTGAATTTCTGCAGGCGTGCCTTGCGTTAGCAGGGTGCCAAACTCCATCACCACCAAATGATCGCAAACGTCCATGACCAAGTCCATGTCGTGCTCCACCAACAAGATGCTCATGCCTTCGCTTTGCAATTGACGAAGCACTTTGATCAAGTCTTGTTTTTCTTTATGGCGCAAACCGGCTGCTGGCTCGTCTAGCAACAAGAGTGCAGGATCGCAGCACAGCGCACGGGCGATTTCCATCAGACGCTGGGGTCCCATGGCCAAGTTGCCTGCCAATTCGTGCAAGTAATTGCCCATGCCAATCCGTTCAAGCTGGTGCTGTGCTTCTTTCATGAAGCGTTGCTCTTCAGCTTTGTTGGTGCCTAGCATGGAGGAAATGACACCAGATTCACCGCGTGTGTAAGCGCCCAAAGCCACGTTTTCTAAAACTGTCATGTCCGGAATCATCTTCACATGTTGGAAAGTGCGGGCCATGCCTTGGCGAGAAATTTCGCGCGATGGCAAAGCGGAGATGTCATGTCCGCGGTATGTCACCTTGCCCGAAGTTTTGGACAGCACGCCAGTGATCAAGTTGAAGGTGGTTGATTTGCCAGCGCCGTTAGGGCCAATCAAACCCACAATCCGCCCAGCGTGAATGTCAAAGCTGATGTCGTTCACAGCAGTGAGGCCGCCAAATTGTTTGCGAATTTTGTCGACCTTAAGAACCAAATCGCCCATCGCAGGTTTGCTGCGGGCATTCAATGGCGCTGCATCCTGCCAGTCCATTTTGCGGGGAGGACGCGGCAGTTTGCGAGCGACCAAAGACCAGATGCCATCGGGCATGTACTTGAGCACCAGAACCATGGCGACACCAAACACAATCACTTCATAACTGCCGCTGGTGCCAATCAAGGCAGGCAAGGCGACTTGCAAATAGTCGTCGAGCAATTTGATCAAGGCGGCACCTACGATGGCGCCCCACACATAGCCCACGCCGCCAATCACGGCCATGAACAGGTATTCGATGCCCATCTTCAAGCCAAAGGCGGAAGGATTGACAGTACGTTGGAAGTGCGCAAGCAGCCAGCCTGCAATGGATGCAAACAAAGCCGCAATTAAAAAGATCGTGACTTTGTAGCGGAAGGTGCTGATGCCCATGGCCTCGGCCATTTGGGAGCCGCCTTTGAGCGAACGAATGGCACGGCCAGGACGTGAGTCCAGTAAGTTCAACAATGCAACGGCACCTGTAATCAGGATGGCCCATGTGAGGATGAAGAACAAACGACCTTGGCCAATGTCAAGACTGCCGATTGACAAACTCTTGAGACCCAACAAGCCGTCGTACTTGCCCAAGGCATCCAAATTGCCCATGAGGTAATACAAAGACAAGCCCCATGCAATGGTGGCCAATGGCAAGTAGTGACCAGACATGCGAAGGGTAATGGCGCCCACCACCAATGCGCTGATGGCCGTGATGCCCAAGCCAACAAACAAGGTCAGCCAAGGCGACATGCCCGTGTTCAAAGTCAAATAGGCCGTGGTGTAGGCGCCAACACCTACAAATGCGGCTTGGCCGAAGGAAGTTAAGCCCCCAACGCCCGTCAGCAGTACCAATCCCAGGCACACCAATGCATAAAGACCTATGTAGTTGAGTTGCGCAATCCAGAAGTCTGGCAAGGGCAACAAGGCCACGACGGGAACAGCCGCTGCCAGCAGCCAGATGAAAAGTTTTTGCTTGTTCATGTCAGTGATCCTCGTCTGAATGGCCACTGCGCAAAGAGCGCACGAGGAGAATGGGCAAGACCAAAGTGAAGACGATGACTTCTTTGAAAGCGCTGGCCCAGAAGGCACCAAAAGATTCAACGATACCGACGAACAGTGCACCCAACAATGCACCAGGGTAGCTGGCCAGTCCGCCCATCACAGCGGCCACGAAACCTTTGAGGCCAATCAAAAAGCCCGAGTCGTAGAACACGGTGGTGGTGGGGCCAATGAGCAAACCAGACAATGCACCGATCAGGGCTGCCATGAGAAAGGTCAGCTGACCTGAGGTATGGCTGGAGATGCCCATCAAGCGTGCACCCGTGCGATTCACCGCAGTGGCACGCAGGGCTTTGCCGCGCAGTGAGCGTTCGAAATAAAGCCACATCATGACAATCAGTGCCAATGAAGTGACGAAAATAATCACAGTCTGACCTGTCAATGCGACAGGTCCGAGGGTAAAGCGTTCATCCCAGAACGTCGGGTTGCGGAAACCTTCCGCACCGAAAAACAACAAGCCCAAGCCCGTCATTGCAAAGTGCACGCCTACAGAGACGATCAACAAGACCAGCGGTGTGGCCGACTCAAGCGATTGGTATGCCACGCGGTAAACCAGCGGACCAAAGGCAGTCACGATGGCCACACTTAAAACAGCTTGACTCCACAGCGGAAATTTTTGCGGTGCAGCCCACATGGCGATGAGAGACACTAAAACCGGAAACACCAAGGTCTTCAAAGCAGTCAGCAAGGCGCGTGTGACGTTGCCGTGATGACGCCACCGTTCAATCAATTCCATCAAAGAGGCGACGCCCGCAAGGATCAGCAACAGCCAGACGGTGCCGGGTGTTTTGCCTGTTTGGAGCATGGCCAAGGTGAGCGCACCATAAGCCACAAATTCGCCTTGAGGAATAAAGATCACACGCGTGACTGTGAACACCAACACGGTGGCCAGCCCTAGAAGGGCATACACAGCGCCATTGGTGACACCGTCTAGCAAAAGAATGCTGGCGATGGAGAAGTCCATGAGATTTCCGATACAAAAAACACAAGGTGCACAGGGGGACGCCTTGAAGGCGTGCACACCTGTGCAAGCAAGTCAGAGGTCTTATTCGACCTTGAACTTGCCATCCACCACTTTGGTCATCACGCCTGTTTCCAGTGTGTAACCCCAGTGGTCAGTAGGCGTCCAGTTCATGACGCCGTGCGAAAACACGGTACGACCCATGGTTTCGAGTGTGTCACGCATGGCTGCGCGGAACTCAGGTGTGCCAGGCTTGGCTTTTTTCAGTGCCAAAGGAATGGCTTTTTCCATGGCCACTTGGAAGTCATAAGAGTGACCTGCAAACTGGTTGCGTGTGTTGGGGCCATGTTCTTTTTCAAACTTCTGAACGAAGTCCAAAGCCAGCTTTTTGGAAGGATGGCTGTCGGGCAATTGGTCGCCCAACAAGGCAGGGCCAGAAACAACGAAGGTGCCTTCAACAGCTTTGCCGCCAATGCGTGACAAGTCAGGTGTGGCCGCTGCGTGCGTTTGGTAGACCTTGCCTTTGTAGCCGCGCTCAACCAAGCCCATTTGGGGCATGGCCGCGCCAGAACCAGAAGCCACGACCAAGATGGCGTCTGGGTTGGCGGAAGTCAACTTCAAAGCTTGGGGTGTGACGCTGGTGTCGGTACGAGCAAAGCGCTCAACGCCGACCATTTTGATGCCCGATTTTTCAAGTTCAGGTTGAACAGCTTCCAGCCATTGCTGACCATAAACGTCTGCATAGCCCAGGAAGCCAACCGTTTTGATGCCTTGCTTTTTCATGTGCTCGATCACAGCATGGCCCATCACATTATTGGACTGTGGCAAGCGGAACAACCATTTGTCTTTGCCTGGAGGAACTCCCACAGGTGAGCCTGCGATTTGTACAGTGCCTGCTTCAGACGCAATGTCTGTCATGGCAGCTGCAACGGGTGTGAGGCATGAGCCAAAAATGATGTCAACTTTGTCTTCTGTGACAAAGCGGCGTGCGTTGGCAGAGCCCTTGCCTGGATCAGAGGCATCGTCCAACAGAATCACGGTGACTTTTTCGCGACCAATGGTTTTGGGGAACAGTTGCAATTGTTTTTGCATGGGGGTGCCCAAGCCAGAGCCTGGGCCTGTGAGTGACAAGCTCACGCCAATTTTGATGTCGGCCAGCGCAGCGGTGCTGGTGACGGCAGTGATGGCCAAAGCCAGCAGTGTTTTCTTCATTTTCATTTTTGTCTCCTAAGAGGTTGGGTTGGAAAAACGTGGAGTGAAAAAATGGAAATCAAAGTCTAGGCATTAACTGCAAAGCGCTTTGATGTCCGCGGGAACGGGAATGGCTTTAATTCGATCGGGGTCTTCTGGATGCTTAATGCAAAAGGCGCGCACTTCGGTGCCTTCGCACAAGACAGTGTCGCCGCGCATCACCACGTGTTTGTGGACAAATGTTTTATCGCGCCACTCTTGCACACTGGTGTGAATTTGCAGCGTTTCACCATAGGTGGCAGGACGGCCAAACTTGGTATTGATTTCCAAGAGGGGTGTGCCAATGATGCCGGTGGTCTTCACCAACTCACGCCAAGGTTGCACACCGCACTTCACAAAAAAGTTAAGCGATGAGGCGTCCATCCATTTGGAAAAATTGGGAAAGAACACGATGCCTGCGGGGTCGCAGTCACCAAACATCACTTGCACTTCATAAACAATGGTTTTGCTCATCGCTAGCTTTCTGCCGATTAACGGGGGGCCATGCGCAGTGCGCCATCCAAGCGAATCACTTCGCCGTTCAAGTGGCCATTGCTCACAATGTGTGCGGCCAATTGTGCAAACTCTTCGGGTTTGCCAAGGCGTGAAGGGAAGGGGATGCTGGCAGCCAACGAGGCTTGCACAGGTTCAGGCAGTGTTTTGAGCAACGGTGTTGCAAAGATGCCTGGGGCAATGGTGCACACGCGAATGCCGTGTTGCGCTAAATCGCGTGCCATGGGCAGTGTCATGCCTGCCACACCCGCTTTGGAGGCACTGTAGGCTTGTTGACCCACTTGGCCATCAAAGGCTGCTACAGAGGCTGTGAAGACCATGGCGCCGCGCTCACCGTCTTCCATTGGGTCGAGCTTGGCGCAGGCCGCAGCAAAGACGCGTGCAGCGTTGTAGGTGCCAATCAAATTGACGTTGACCACTTTGGCGAAGTCTTCCAAGGGTGCTGGATTGCCATCTTTGCCCACAATGCGTTTGGCGGTACCGATGCCGGCAATCTGCATCAAGATGCGTGCGCCGCCGTGGGCTTTGGCTGCTTCGGCCACGGCGTTTTCCATGCTGGCGGCATGGGTCACGTCACATTGAACAGCAATGCCACCAATGTCTGCGGCCACCTTTTGAGCGTTCTCGAGGTTCAAGTCGAGTACGGCGACCTTGGCACCCAAACGGGCCAATTCACGGGCGGTTGCTTCGCCCAAACCTGAGCCACCACCGGTGACCAATGCGCTCATGCCTTGAATGTTCATGTTGTCCTCTTGATGAATGGTGTTGTCTGAATAGCGTGACTTCAGGCGTTGGGGTTTTCGATCAGCAATGCAATGCCTTGACCGCCACCGACACAAGCACTGGAAATGCCATAGCGTTTGCCACTGCGAACCAATTCGCGTGCCAAGGTGATCGTGAGGCGAACACCCGTGGCAGCCAGGGGGTGACCCAGTGCAATGGCGCCGCCGTTGACGTTCAACAAACTGAGGTCAAGCCCCAACTCGCGGCCGACCGCCAGCGTTTGAGCACCTTGGGCTTCGTTGATTTCAAAGCGGCCGATATCGGACAGTTTCAAACCGGTGCGGGCCAGCAACAAACGAATGGCGGGCGCTGGGCCAATGCCCATGATCTCGGGGGGCACACCGGCCACAGCCGCAGCGACGACACGAGCGATTGGTTTTTTGCCATGAGCTTTGGCATAGGTGCCAGAGGTGACCACGCAAGCCGCTGCTGCATCAACCAAGGCCGAACTGTTGCCACCGGTTTGAACGCCACCTTCATAGACGGGGCGCAACTTGCCCAACACGTCAGCAGGTGAAATGCGGGGGTGTGTGTCTTGCGTCACTTCAGTGACCTTGCCTTGCAGCTTGATGCCGCGAGGCTTGTAGCCGTCGAGTTCAAATTTCTCGGTGATGACGGGCACGATTTCGCCCGCCAAGAAACCAGATTGCTGTGCCGCCACGGCTTTGGCAAAAGACTCAGACGCAAACGCATCGACTTCTTCGCGCTTGATGTTGTATTTCTTGGCCAAGTTTTCGGCCGTTTGAATCATGTTGATGCCAGCCGCTGGATCTTTCAGCGCTTCCCACATGTAGTCTTTGAAACCCACAGGAGAGCCGAGCTTGAAACCGGTGCGGTGATCGAAAGCAGCAATGGGATTGCGTGTCATGCTTTCAGTGCCCACCACCAAGGCGGCTTCTGCAGCGCCTGATTGGATGTGCTCACCAGCTTGGCGGAACAATTCAAAACCTGTACCGCAAATGCGCTGCGCCATCAGTGCGGGCACTTCAACAGGGACGCCTGCATACAAGCCAATGTGGCGAGGCAAGAAGAACTGATCAAAGTCGCCAGGGGCCATGTTGCCCGTCAGCACGGAACCAATGTCTGTGGCGGGAATGTCGGCGCGCTTGAGCGCTTCGCGTGCGGCTTTGATGCCCATGTCGGTGGGGGAGATATGGCCCAATGCGCCACAGTAATCCACCATCGGAGTGCGCACGCCTTCGTGCATCCACACGTCGTCAAAGGCGTTGAAAAATCCAGCTTGGCTCATGGTGCTTCTTTCAAATTTTCAGAATTTCAAATCAGATTGTGGGCTTCAAGATAAAGTGCAAGCGCTCTTCATGCAAAGCTGCAACCGTGTCGGCGCGGTGTGACAACACGGCACGTTGGTTGATGGAGCCTTTGTCGGTGATCTCGCCCTTGTCGATGGTGGGCGGCTCGGACAGCAAGCACATGCGCGCAATGCGATTGGCACTGCCCGTGGCAGTTTTGGCCAATTCGTTGATGACGTTTTGGAAGTGTGCCAACACAGGTGCACTGCCCAACACATCGGCCAAGGGCGCGTCGGCTGGCATGCCGCTGAGTGCACGCACAGCGGGTGTTGGGAATACCATGGCGCCAACTTCTTTCAAGTTGATGCCAGTGAGCACCACGTCTTGAATGTAAGGCGCACCCGCCGCAATGATTTTGCCTCGCAAAGGACCCACGCTCACAAAGGTGCCTGTGGCCAATTTAAAGTCTTCGGCAATGCGGCCATCAAACTTCAAACCCAAGTGCACATCGGTTTCATCAATCCATTTGACGGCGTCGCCTGTACAGAAGAAGCCTTCATCGTCAAAGGCGCCTTGGGTTTCTTCGGCATTGCGCCAGTAGCCTGGCGTGATGTTGGGGCCGCGGTAACGCACTTCGGTTTTGCCACCCATGTCGACCAGTTTCAATTCCAAACCAGGGGTGGGCACGCCCAAGTCGCCAGCGTTGACGTATGGGTTGGTGACAAAAATACCGAAAGGGCCAGACTCGGTCATGCCAAGGCCTGTGCCCATCACAATGCGCTCGCCAATTTCGCGCTCTTGTGATTCATACAAGCTGTCCCAAATGGGTTGTGCCAATGCAGCGCCTGCGTAGAAGAACATTTGAACGCGCGACAACAAAGTCTTGCGCAGCAAATCGTCGGTCTTCATGGCATTGGCAATGGCTTCAAAACCTGTTGGAACGTTGAAATAAACAGTCGGTGCAATTTCACGCAAGTTGCGCAAGGTCTCGTGCATGAGCGCAGGCGTGGGCTTGCCATCATCGATGTACATCGTGCCGCCATGGAATACCACCATGCCAAAGTTGTGGTTGCCACCAAAGGTATGGTTCCAAGGCAACCAGTCGACCAAGACCAAAGGCGCTTCGGCCAAGATGGGCATGGACTGGGCCATTTGTTGTTGGTTGGCACACCACAAGCGCTGCGTGTTAATCACCGCTTTGGGTAACTTGGTGGAGCCACTGGTGAACAAGAATTTGACAATGGTGTCGGGGCCTGTGGCTGCAATGGCAGCATCCACTTGGGCTGTCGCGCTGGTGTTGCACAAGCTTTCAAAAGTGGTGACTTGTTTGCCCTCCACACCACCTTCGTTCATCACAACTTCCATGTCATTGGAAACGGTGGCAGCGATGGCCTTGGCATAGCGCGCATCGCTGGCAAACACCAAACCTGGCGTAACGGTACGCAGCACGTGTTTGAGCTTGTCGTAGTCTTGGCTGATCAACGAGTAGGGGGGTGAAGTGGGCACAAATGGCACACCGGCCACCATGCAACCCAAAGCCAGCAATGCATGCTCCAGGCTGTTTTCGCTCAAGATCACCACGGGACGCTCGGCATTCAAGCCACGGTTGATCAGGCCTTGTGCAATGTTGCGCGCAGTGTTCCAAGCTTCAGCATAGGTGACATGACGCCATTCACCCAAACTGCCATCTGCCAATTTGATGCGACGGGCAAACAGCGTTTGTGTGGGTTTGTGTTTCGCCCAGTGCTGCAAACGGTCCGTCAAGCGGTCGGGGTAGGCTTGTAATTCTTGGTCTGCTTTCAGGTAATGTGTGCCTGGTGCGCCATCTTTCAAAGTGACACGCGTCACGCCAAAACGCAGGGGTCTAAATTTAGGTGAGCTCATGCTGGTCTCCAACTCTTTTCAAGGATGTGTAGGGCCGGGTGCTTAGTTCTTTTGAACTTTGGCTGCCTTGCCTTCCAAGAAAGCTTTAACGCGAGCCTTGGCTTCGGGCGCGGCTTGGGCAATAGACGCAATCAAAGCTTCGGTGAGGTAGCCATGATCTGCAGGCTGCTCAGCGATTCGGGGCAGGGCGTGCATCAAGGCGTAATTGGTGAGCGGGGCATTGGTGGCAATGCGTTGTGCCAAGTCCAAAGCTTTTTCCAAAGAAGTTCCTGTGGGGACGTGATATTGCGCCAAACCAATGCGCTCGCCATCGATGGCGTTGTAAACGCGGCCCGTCAACATCATGTCGGTCATGCGTGCCACACCAATGAGCTTGGGAATGCGAACTGAGCCGCCGCCGCCCACAAAAATACCGCGTGTGCCTTCTGGCAGTGCGAAAAAGGTGCTGTCGTCTGCCACGCGAATGTGACAAGCGCTGGCCAATTCCAAGCCACCGCCCACCACTGCGCCATGCAGCGCTGCGACGACCGGCACACGGCCCAGTTGGACGGCATCCAAAGCAACGTGCCAACTGCGTGAGTGATGCACACCTTGGCCGGCATCGCGTTCTTTGAGTTCAGACAAATCCAAGCCGGCACAGAAATGGTCACCTTCGCCATACACCACGGCGGCTTTGGCTTCTTCGGGCAGATTTTGGAAGACATCTCGCAAAGCTTCGATCAAGCCATCGTTCAGTGCATTGCGCTTGGTCGGGCGGCTTAAACGCACCATGGCCACAGCGCCGTTCATCTCAAAGTGAATGCCGTGGTTCTGAGCGCGTTGCAACAAAGGATGAAGATTTTGAGTCATGATGGAGGGTCCAAATCGACCTTGCTGAAAAGCAAGGGGTTGCTAAAAAGGTTATTATCAATAACTATATTGTCTTGCCATGTGACGGCAAAAAACACAGGGTTTTCCCGCATTTCCGAAAGTTTTTATGAAACACCAAGACTTGATCGCCATCGACATTCACACTCATGCAGAGGTGAGTTGCTGGAACCCTTTCGACAATTACGGCGAAGAATACGACCGCGCTGCAGACAAGTTTTTTGGCAGTGATCGCCGTCCCACCATTGATGAAACCGTGGCTTATTACCGTGAGCGCAAAATTGGTTTGGTCATGTTCACGGTCGACAGCGAATCACAGTTGGGCCGACGCCGCATTCCCAATGAAGAAATCGCCAAAGCTGCGCGTGACAACAGCGACATGATGATCGCGTTTGCCAGCATCGATCCGCACAAAGGCAAGATGGGCGCACGCGAAGCCGAGCGACTGATCAAGGAAGAGGGCATCAAAGGCTTCAAGTTTCACCCCACGGTTCAGGGCTACCACCCTTACGACAAAATGGCGTGGCCCATTTACGAGGTGATCAACGAGCACAAAATGCCCGCCATTTTTCACACGGGTCACAGCGGCATTGGCTCAGGCATGCGATGCGGCGGCGGCTTGCGTTTGGCCTACAGCAACCCCATGCACTTAGATGACGTGGCGATTGATTTTCCGGACATGCAAATTGTCATGGCACACCCTAGCTTCCCTTGGCAAGATGAAGCGCTGAGCGTGGCCACGCACAAGCCCAACGTTTGGATTGACTTGTCGGGCTGGAGCCCCAAGTACTTTCCCAAGCAATTGATTCAGTACGCCAACACCTTGCTGAAAGACCGCATTTTGTTTGGCAGCGACTACCCCCTCATCACACCCGAGCGCTGGATGAAAGATTTTGAGGTGGCTGGTTTCAAGCCCGAGGTGATGCCCGGGATTTTGAAAGACAACGCTGTGCGTTTGCTGGGTTTGAAATAAGTTACTTCAAAGTCACAGACGCTCTGACAGTGCCGGCCCTTGCGGCATGCGCTGTCAGGTTCAGCACAGTGCCTGCAGGTGCTTCCACAATCCACTCGTTCAAAGCGCGATCACCAGTGATGGTTTTGTTGGGCAAGAACGCTTGAAGGGAATTGCTGGCAGCATGGCCTTCTAACTGAGGGCCTTCCATGCGCGGTTTGCCCATGCGCAAATGCGCGCCATCTGGCAGTTCAATTTCAAACATGCAAGGACGCGCTGTTTTGCGTTCCAACGCCCGCTTGGTGACATAACTGGGCAAGTAACCTGCGTTGCCCACCGCCATTTGAACGCGCCATTGGCCATTGCCTAAGTTTTCAGCTTTGGCATGCAGCAATTCGAGTTTGGGCAAAGTCAGCGCAATCTGATTCAACCAAGCGGGGAAGCGGGCGGCCTCTCGCTCACGCAAATGCGCGGGAGGATTGCGCCAATAGTTCATGCGGTCCCACCCCCCCAATTCCACGGCGCCTAAATCGGGGTGCTGGTAGGGATACCAATCGACGTGGGCTTTACCGCCGCAAACCTCATCGCTCCACTTGAGCAACTTGATGTCGTCTTCAGGCGGATGATCTCGGTACCAATGAATCCAGTCGTACTCGGTAATGCCTGCTTCTTTGTTCGGTGCCCAAATTTCAACGGTCCAAAACAATGCGCCCAAGTGCTCGTACACCCAATCTTGGGTGCCTGTGATGACTTCTTTGGGGTGGTATTTGAAGTCATGAAAAATACTGACCGCTGGATAGCCTGTGAGCTTGCTGCCAATGTCGGAGATGCGTTTGATCATCCACAAATCTTCAGGCGTCATGTCGCTGTCGCTTTGCGTGCCCATGGGACGCAAAATGACACCGGAGTGGGTGTGGAAGCTGACCGCTGCACCAATGTTGGGGTGCTTGGCAATGAAATCCACCATGGCTCGCACTTCGGGTTCGCTGGTGGGGTAAGGGCCAGCGCCCACTTGCTCATGTTCTTGGCGCCAGAAGGCTGGAAAGTTGCGGTTCAAATCCAAACCTTCAATGTCGCGGTTGGGCTTGATGTTGACACCGTCGTAATGCTGCAAACTGCCTTCGGGCATGACGCGGTAATACTGGCCGCCAAACTCGCCAGGCAGGCGAGGCGTGAGCAGACGCGGTTCATCTGGATTGACTTTCCAGCCGCCGTGTGGGTCCGGAATGCGCATCATCAAAATGCGGCCATCACCGTCCATGTCCTCTATCGTCAAACCTTCGACGTGCGGTTCATCCCAGGGGTAGGGACGTGTAGAGGAGCGGATGTGGCGAGGTTTGTCTGCCATCGCCAATTCGGCGCCGTCTGGGTTGAGGCGGGGCACCAAATAGACGGCGCGCGTGCTGAGCAATTCAGTCACTTGCGCATCTTCACCGTCTTTGCTGAGCAATTGGTGCAGCCAATACAAACAGGCGGTACTGGCGGTTAACTCGGCGGCGTGGATGTTGCCATCCACCCAGAAGGCAGGCTTGTCGATGTCAGCGCCTGTGCTTTTGCGCGTGATCACCAGCACCCAGATAGGACGGTTTTCATGGCTGCGTCCCAATTCGCGCAACTCGACCAAGTCGGGCCTGGCCTTGGCAAAATCTTGCAGCAATTGGGTGAGTTCGGGGTGCTTGTAGAAGCGATCGAATTCGGGTTTGGGAAGTGGCGCGTTGCTGTGAGCAGCTTGTGACATGTTGACGTTCAGAAAAGCGTTGAACAAGGCCTCAGCATACCAAGGCTTGCGCTGCTTTTGAACAGGTTTGTGCTTCTTTACAGCAAGCGGGTGAGAATCACGCCGATGGTGAACAGCGACAATGCAACCAAAGTTCTCACAGCGAACAAACTGATCAGGGGTTTGACTGGAAAGACATGCGTTTTTTCGATGGCCGCCCATTTGTGCATGAACTTGTCGGCTTGGTTGGCGCGAATGGCAAAGCGAACAAAGTCGCGACGGCTGCGGTAGCGCACCATGGCCACGTAATGCCAAGCATCAGCACCATCGGGCCTGACAAAGTCACCCGATTTTCTTGCGATGAAAATGACCAGATTGCCATAGCGCAACAAATCGCCGATGATGGATTTGCCATAGCGCTTGTCGGCTTCACGAGGGTCGTCGCTGTAGTGAGTCCCTTCAGGGTAGAGGGCCTTGGCGCGGTATCGCACCAGGTTTTGCATCACAAATTCTTTGCCGTCGTCAGACGCCAAGAGCTGGCGAACATCCTCGACTTCAGAGGCGTTGTCGTGCCCTGGATTTGTGCTTTGCAGTTGATTCAATGCCGCTTCAATTTCCTCAGGCGACATGCGCTGACCATTGCCGCCATACCAAAGCCAAAAAGCCACGTACAAGAGTACCAGTGGCAGAACAATCGCCAGCAAGTGAGGGCTCATGAAGGCCACTAAGCTTAGGCGCTTTGACCGACCACCGTGAAACGCTCTTCGTTGTGTTGCAGCCAGTCCCTTGAAAGACGGTCGTCTTGCTGGTTGGGATGGAACTTGGGTGATTTGTACTCACGCCAGTGAGCCACATTGCCGCGGAACAAGCCATCTTTCGATAGCAGCAACTGGTGGGCACTTTTCCACGTGCTGAGCTTGAACAATTGGCGATCATGCCAAAGGTTGCGAACCGTTTGCCACATCACATCTGACAAAAATTGCACGGTGATGATGTGGAACAGTCGGATGCGCCATTCTTCGTTACCACCCAGCGCTTTGTAGATGTCAAAGGCCGTGCTGCGATGCTCTGATTCTTCAGCACTGTGCCAGAGCCACATGGTTTTGAGTCGTTCTTCAGTGCCATCAAACACTTCGGGATGGCGCAAGATCCACTCGGCAAAGATGGCGGTGAAGTGTTCGGTTGCTGCTGTTGCACCGACGTGCATGCGGATGTTCAGATGGGCATTTTTAACAACCCGTGCAGCAGACCTTTTGGCGATGACGTTGGGAAACCCCATGGTTTCCAAGTGGTCATTGAACAAGGCATGAATGCGGCGATGCGTGGCTTCTTGGCCCACAAAACCTTGCACTTCGGTTTTGAACTTGACTTGTTCGCTTTCGGGCAATGATTTGAAACCTGTGCGAACAGAGTCAATGAAAAATTGCTCGCCCACAGGAAAGCTCATGGAGAGCGCATTGAAAAAAGCAGACTTGAAGGCGTCACCACCACACCAATTGGCGGGGAAGGGCGCGCTGAGATCAATCAACAGTTTGCGGACTAACAATTGCGACATGGTTTTCCCTGAAACGGTGCTCAAACTTTGAGCAATGGCTGCATTTAAACATAAATGGGTTCACCCAAGTCTTATCAGGGAAATACCTAGCCAAATAGATCCTTGAATGACTGGTTCTGGCGCCATTTCTCAGCACAATCCCCCCATCCACTTGGATCCCCGCAAGACACTGCACATCCCTGCAGAACTTCGCCAGTTTTTTGAATTGAAAGCAAGCCATGAGCCATTCTTCCTTGATTTTGGATCACGTCTATGGGCATGAGAAAACCAGGCCCGAACTTGTGTACATGACACAGCCTATTGGGCAGGGACAGGTGATCGATTACACCTGGCGCGAAACACTTCGCCAAGCTCGCTCGATGGCGGCCTACTTGAAAGCTCAAAACTTGGCGCCTGGCGCCAGGGTGGCCATCTTGTCCAAAAACTGTGCGCACTTCATCATGGCCGAGTTGGCCATTTGGATGGCAGGTGGCACCACCGTGGCCATTTTCCCGACGGAGTCGGGAGAGACCATTCGCTATGTACTTGACCACAGCGAAGCCAGTTTCTTGTTTGTGGGCAAATTAGACACATGGCCCTTGCAAGCCCCCTTTGTGCCCACCAGCATCCCATGCATTGCGTTTCCATTGGCCCCAGAAAACAACTACACAAAGTGGGACGATGTCGTTCGCCAAACTCCGCCTCTGGAAGGTGATATTGCAAGGGCCCCTACAGATCTGGCCATGATCATGTACACCTCTGGTTCGACGGGACAACCCAAAGGTGTGATGCACAACTTTGAACGCATTTCTGCGGCAACCGAAGGCATTGTCAAAACGCTGAAGGAAACTTTGGGCGATCGCGAGGACAACCGCATCTTGTCTTACTTGCCTTTGGCTCACGTTTTTGAACGGGCTTGGGTGGGTGCCAGTTCACTGGTGCATGGCAAAACGCATGTGTTTTTTGCGGAGTCCTTGGACAGTTTTATTCAAGATTTGAACCGTGCCAAACCCACCATGTTCATTTCCGTGCCACGCTTGTGGCTGAAGTTTCAGCAAGGGGTGTTCAGCAAAATGCCGCCTGCCAAACTGAACCTCTTGCTCAGCTTGCCCCTCATTGGTGGTTTGGTGCGCAAGAAAATTTTGAAGGGCTTGGGCCTGGACCAAGTCATTGTGGCTGGCAGTGGCTCTGCGCCTATTCCAGCCGAGCTCATTGTTTGGTACCGCAAGTTGGGTCTCAATCTTCTCGAAGGCTACGCCATGACGGAAGACTTTGCATATTCTCACAACTCGACCGAGGCCATCAATGCGCCTGGTTGTGTGGGCGTGCCGCTTGAAGGTGTTCAGGCTCGTATCAGCGAAGAGGGCGAAATTTTGGTGAAGTCACCAGGCCAAATGGTGGGCTATTACAAGCGGCCAGACTTGGACGCAGAAGCATTCACGGCCGATGGCTTCTTCAAAACGGGTGACCAAGGTCAACAGCGAGCCGATGGTTTGCTCAAGATCACAGGCCGTGTGAAGGAGTTGTTCAAAACTTCCAAAGGCAAGTACGTTGCACCTGCACCCATTGAAAACAAACTCAATGTGCACCCCATGATCGAGATGAGCATTGTGTCGGGCGTGTCTCAGCCTTCTGCCTATGCCATGGTGGTCTTGTCTGAAGACATTCGACCCAAGATGCATGAGCCCGAAGTGAAGGCGCAAGTGGAAAGTGAACTGACCACCTTGCTGGCGCAGGTTAATTCAGAATTGGCAGATTATGAAAAACTGCGCATGTTGGTCATTGCCAATGAAGCATGGTCCATTGAAAACGGTTTCCTGACACCCACCATGAAAATCAAACGCAGCCGCATTGAAGCCTCGGTCGAAAGTCAGGTGGCTTCGTGGTACGAAAAATCAGGTAGCGTGTTCTGGGCTTGATGCCATTAATTTGGGCGAAAGCCTTAAGGAAGTTTGATGAATCGCGTATTGGCTCACACGGGTGCAAAGTACCCCATCTTGCAAGCCCCCATGGGCTGGATTGCCAGAACAGAATTGGCCTCTGCGGTCTCGCGTGCAGGGGGCTTGGGCATCATTGAGACGTCCTCTGGCGAAACGGCCAATTGCCAAGCCGAAATTACCAAAATGCGTGAATTGAATTTGCCCTTTGGCGTCAATTTGCCCATTCGGTTTTTGAAAGACGATGCCATGCTGAAGTTTGTCTGTGCATCGGGCGTGAAGTTTGTCACCACCTCGGCAGGCAGTCCTGCCAAATTCATACAACCCTTGAAAGATGCTGGCATCACGGTCTATCACGCCGTGCCCACAGTGGACGCTGCCATGAAGTGTGTCGATGCTGGCATCGATGGTTTGGTGGTGGAGGGCTCTGAAGGTGGTGGCTTTAAAAATCCTGAAGATGTTTCAACCATGGTGTTGTTGCAAGCCATTCGCGCCAAAGTCGATGTGCCCCTCATTGCCGCGGGGGGCATTTCAGACGGCCGCGGCATGGCCGCAGCTTTTGCTTTGGGTGCGGAGGGCATTCAAATGGGCACCCGTTTTGTCAGTTGCGCCGAAAGTCCAGTTCATGAGAATTTCAAGAACGCCATTGTCAACTCCAAAGAAACGGGCACTTGGATGCTCAATACCAAATCAACACCGTGTATCCGCGCTTTGAAATCTGACAGAACGGCGGCCATTCACGAACAAGGCGTCATGTCCTTTGATGACATGAAAGGCATCTTGAATGTTTACTTCCATGGGGACATGGAAGCGGCACCGGCGCTGGCAGGTCAGTCGGCAGGCTTGATCGATTCTGTCAAGACAGCCAAAGACATCATTGACAGCACGGTGGCGCAGTTTTTTGAAATCAGTGAACGCATGGGTGCCATGGCAAAGCGTCAAAGCTTTGATACGGCCTGATCACAGAGTCACTTGGAGAGTGACTTAAGCAACATCGTCTTTGATGGTGTTTCGCAGGATACCCACTGCATCGACTTCAATTTCCACGACATCACCCGGCTGCATGAACACCTGGGGTGTGCGCTTGTTCCCTACGCCGCCCGGAGTTCCTGTCACAATCACATCACCCGGTTCGAGCGGCACAAAGGTAGAAATGTAGGCGATTTGGCGAGGGATGCTGTGAATCATCATGTCGGTTGTTGCGCGCTGCAACTCCACACCTTTCAAGCGAGTGCTCAAGGTGAGTGTTTGCCCCGGCTTGATTTCGTCTGCGGTCACCATCCAGGGTCCAAATCCGCCGGTACGCCAGAAATTCTTGCCAGCTGTCCATTGCGTTGTGAAGTTTTGCCAATCTCGCACAGAGCCATCGTTGTAGCAAGAATAGCCCGCAATGTGTTGCCAAGCGTCTGCCTCTGAAATGCGGCGGCCACCCTCACCAATGATGATGGCAATTTCGCCTTCATAGTCAAGACGGTGTGATTCGGCTGGACGCATGATGTCTTGGCCATGCCCTACTTGTGATGCACTCACGCGTGAAAAGATGGCTGGTTTTTCAGTCAGGTCGCGGCCAGTTTCTTTCACGTGATCGTGATAATTCAAACCCACACACATGATTTTTTCTGGGTTGGGGATGACAGGCAACAGTTGCAGATCTTCAAAAACCAGATCGGGCGCATGCTTAGCTAAAGCGGCTTCAGCTTGCGCGTACATTTTTTTGGCAATCAAAGTTTTGAGGTCAGGTGCCTCGGCACCCAAAATCGGGGTGAGATTCAAGACTTTGTTGCCATGAACCGCGCCATAACTGGGCGTGTGATTGAGTAAAAAGCTGATAAGTCGCATGGGGTCTTTCTATGTTAATCATGGAGGCGCTGCACACCTTGCATCATGTTGAGTTGAATTATCAACCCAAGAGTAATTACCCTAGTCATTTCACATGCCGACATCAGCGGTAGTTTCAGTCACGACGGTCTGAGAGTCACTCACACCTGCAGATGGCGCAAGTGTTTTGGGTGATGCCGTATAAAATGAAATGTCACCTTCCCATGAATTCATTGGAAGTACGTGGCACTGCAAGATGAGGATTTGACATGTTCTTGAAAAATACTTGGTATGTGGCCTGTCAGGCCCATGAGATCAGTGACAAACCCTTAGGCCGCAAAATTTGCAACGAGGCCATGGTGTTTTACAAAAATGCTGAAGGCAAAGTCTCGGCTGTTCAAGACTTCTGTCCGCACCGCGGCGCGCCTTTGTCTTTGGGCCGAGTTTGCAACGGACAGTTGGTCTGTGGCTACCACGGTTTGGTGATGGGCTGTGACGGACACACCGTCAACATGCCCGGACATCAGGTCCGCAACTTTGAGCCCGTCAAGGCCTATGCCGTCATTGAGCGTTATGGTTTTGTGTGGGTCTGGCCAGGCGATCAAACCAAAGTCGATCCTGCGCAAATGCCAGTGTTCGAATGGTTTGAGAATCCCAAGTGGGCCTATGGCGGTGGGCTGTATCACATTGCGTGCGATTACCGTTTGATGATCGACAACTTGATGGACCTCACGCACGAAACTTATGTTCACAGCACCAGCATTGGTCAACAAGAAATTGATGAAACGCCCAGCCGCACAGTGACAGAAGGCGACTGTGTTACCACCAGCCGATTCATGGAAGGCATCAAGGCGCCACCTTTTTGGAAGATGGCCATGCGTGCCAATGACCTCGACGATGAAGCCACTGTAGACCGGTGGCAAATTTGCAAATTCACGCCCCCCAGCCATGTGCTGATTGAAGTGGGTGTGGCGTTGGCTGGCAAAGGGGGGTACCACGCCGACCCTAAAGACAAAGCTTACAGCGTGGTGGTTGATTTCATCACGCCTGAAACCGAAACATCGATTCACTACTTCTGGGGCATGGTGCGTCAATTCAAACCTGAAGACGCAACACTGACAGCGCAAATTCGCGAAGGGCAGGGCAAAATTTTCAGTGAAGATTTGGACATGCTTGAGCGTCAGCAAAAAAACTTGCTGGCATTTCCAGAACGCAAACTCAAAATATTGTCGATCGATGCGGGTGGTGTGATGTCGCGCCGTGTGATTGACCGACTGTTAGCCATTGAAAAGGCCGCTTGATATGTTTCGCACAACCACCCCATTCAAAACTGTTATATGGGCACTTTGCCTCGCTTGCTGCACTTGGGCCTCTGGTCAGCAAGCCTACCCCAGTAAAGCGCTCAAAATTGTGGTGCCTTTCGGCGCTGGCGGTGTCGCCGATTTAACTGCCCGCACCGTCGCGCAAAAGATGGGTGAGAACATGGGCCAAAGCATCGTGATCGAAAACAAGCCAGGCGCTGGCGGTGTGGTGGCCACCGATGCTGTAGCCAAATCAGCGCCCGATGGCTACACCTTGCTCTTGATGTCTAATGCCACTGCGGTCAGTGCTGGCTTGTTCAAAAGCTTGCCCTATGACGCTGAAAAAGACCTCATCCCTTTGTCAGTCTTAGGCACCTTTGACATTGCGATTGTGGTGCCCCAAGAGTCTAAGTTTGCCAGCTTGGCCGATTTGCTTGCTTTTGCCAAGGCCAACCCCGGCAAGCTCAACATTGGCAGCATCAACGTGGGCAGCACGCAGCATTTGGCAGCAGAACTGTTCAAATCAACTGCAGGCATTGATGCACAAGTGGTGCCTTTCAATGGCACCCCCGCAGTCTTAACGGCTTTGCGCGGTGGCCAAATTGATGTGGGCGTCGAAATTCTGGCACCTGTGTTGCCGCAAATCAAAGGCCAAGCATTGCGCGCCTTGGCCGTGACAGGCGACAAACGTGCGGCTGCATTGCCACAAGTACCCACGGCCAAAGAAGCGGGTGTTAAAACTTTGTACGCTGCATCCTGGAATGCGTTGGCCGCACCTGCCAAAACACCCCGCGACATCGTTCAGCGTTTGAACCAAGAAATTCAATCTGCCCTGAACAACCCCGACGTTCGAAAAAAATTAATCGACATGAATGTCGATCCTCAGCCTGGCACCTTGCAACAGGCGGCCGATCTGCTCAGCAGTGAAACCAGACGTTGGGGCGATGTGATTCAACGCGCTGGTATCGCCAAACAATAAACCTGATTCAATCCATACACTTCATCTCTCACAGAAAACATCGACATGCAGTTCACACAAATTGGTTTGATTGGTTACGGTGAAGTGGGCAAAACATTTGCCTTGGGTCTCAAAGAAAAGCCTGGAGTGACATCGGTGTCAGCGTGGGATTTGAAGTTTGCTGCGCCAACACCTCTAAGCCTTCAAGCCGCCGAGCAAGCCCATGCTGCGCAGCACAGCATTCAGGCCGTCGGCGCCATGGCAGACCTTTGCGCGCAAAGCCAATTCATCATCTCTGCTGTGACCGCTTCCAATACTTTGTCGGTGGCCCAGCAAGCTGCGCAAAGCATTCGGCCTGGCACTGTGTATCTGGATTTGAATTCTGCCTCGCCCGGCACCAAGCAAGCCTGCGCGGCACTCATCGATGCCGCTGGCGGCATCTACGTTGAAGCAGGCGTGATGACTTCTGTTCCACCTTACGGCATCAAGGTGCCGATGTTATTGGGCGGCGCACAATCTCAAAGCTTGGCGGCATCGCTGCAAGCCTGGGGCCTGGATGCCAAATCAGTGAGTGACAAATTGGGCGTGGCCAGCGCCATCAAAATGAGTCGCAGTGTCATGATCAAGGGCTTGGAAGCTTTGGTCATTGAAAGTTACGCCACGGCGCGTGCCTATGGTGTGGAAGCGCACGTCTTGCCCACCTTGCAAGAAACATTTCCGCAAATTGATTGGTCCTTGCAGGGGGTGTATTTTTTCAGCCGCGTGGTGCAGCATGGCAAACGCAGAGCTGAAGAAATGCGCGAAGCCGCCAATACGGTCAAAGAAGTAGGCTTTGAGCCCTTCATGGCCTTGGCCACGGCCGACAAGCAGCAATGGGTGGCCGATCAAGCCGCGCAGGGTGTGTTCCAACACTTGCCCAAAGACGCAACGTGGCAAGACTATGCCGACTGCTTGCTTGCGGCGCGTCAACAAGGTGTTTGATGTTTGACATTCTGGCCATCACGGCCCCGATCTACATTGCCATTGCGCTGGGGTATGGCCTCACCCGATGGGGCTTCTTTCAGAAAACCGACATGCGAGCCTTTGGCACGTTTGTGGTGAAGGTGGCCATGCCGGCCTTGTTGTTCAATGCCTTGTCTCAGCGCAAAGTCAGTGACATTTTGAATGGTGAGTATGTGGCGGCTTACGCATTGGCATCCCTGTTGACATTGAGTCTCAGCATTGCTTGGTCAGTGCGTTTGTGCAAGCTTAGCCGGAGTTTGAGCAGTTGTTTGGCCATGGGCATGAGTTGCCCCAACAGTGGCTTTGTGGGCTATCCTGTCATGCTCTTGAGTTTGGGGCCTTTGGCCTCGGTGGCCGGTGTTGCACTTGCGCTCAACATGATGGTCGAGAACCTGATCATCATTCCTTTGTTGTTGGCCTGGGCCGAAACAGGTCAGAGCAAAAGCCGTTGGCAAGGCATCATGTGGCAAACCTTAAAAGGCATGTCCTACAACCCCATGATTTGGGGCATTGTGCTGGGCTTTTTGTTCTCTTGGTTTGAATGGCAGTTGCCTTCCAGTCTTGGCCGAACCGTCAGTTTGTTTGCACAAGCCAGCGGCGCTTTGTCTCTGTTTGTCATCGGTGGCAGTTTGGTGGGCTTGCCAGTGCAAGGCATGGGGCCGCGCGTGGCGCAAATTGCCGCAGGCAAGTTGGTGTTGCACCCCTTGATGATGCTCGTGGTGATGACGTTCTTGCTGCCGATTCAAGATCCGGTGTTGCGCGTCGCTGCGTTACTCACCTGTGCCATGCCCATGTTTGGCATTTATCCCATCTTGACGCAAAAGCACGGCCACGATGGCTTGAGTGCAGCAGCACTGCTGGTCACCACCATGGCCTCATTTTTCACATTGAATGCGCTGCTTTGGCAGTTGAAAAATCTCAATCTGCTTTAACGCGTCCTGACGTGATCACAGGACGCCAGCGTTCAATTTCTTGGGCAATCAATTTGCCAAAAGCTTCTGGCGTTTCGGGTGTGGCCACTGCGCCTTCTGTGGTCAAACGTTTTTTCAACTCTGCTGAGTTCAGTGCCACATTGATCTGTTGATTGAGTTTCAACACAATGTCACGCGGCGTGCCCGCAGGTGCCACCACGCCGTACCACTGATCGGCTTCGAAATTTTTATAGCCGGCTTCGGCCACAGTGGGCAAGTCGGGCAGGGCATCGAGTCGTTTGGGGCTGGACACGGCCAATGCGCGCAATTGACCGTTCTTCACTTGGCCCATCACGGCGGGCGCGCCTGTGAACAGCATTTGAATTTGACCGCCCATCAAATCGGTCACAGCGGGTGCCGTGCCGCGATAAGGGATGTGCAAAATAGCCGTTTCCGTTTGCATCTTGAAATACTCGGTGGCCAAGTTGGCCGCACTGCCGTTGCCACCCGAGCCGTAACTCAATTGGCCCGGTTTGGATTTGGCCAAAGCAACCAATTCTTGAACGCTTTTAGCAGGCACATTGGGATTCACCACCAGCACATTGGGCACGCGCGCAACCCATGCCACAGGTGCAAAGTCTTTGATTGGGTTGTAAGGCAGTTTGGGGTACAGGCTGGGGTTGACGGCCAAAGTGCCAATGTGTCCCATCAGCAGGGTGTAGCCATCTGCGGGAGATTTGGCTGCCTTGTCGGCGCCAATGCTGCCACCGGCACCGGCGATGTTCTCAATGATCACGCTTTGGCCCCAGGCTTTGCTTAATTCTTGACCGATAGAGCGCGCCAAGATGTCAGTGCTACCGCCCGGTGTAAAAGGGACAATCATGCGAATCGGCTTTTGCGGATAGTTCTGCGCAGCCGTTTGCGCCGTGCTGAGTGATGCAGTGAGTGAAGCGGTGAGTGCCAAAAGGGCAGGGGCAATCCAAGTCAATTTTTTCATGATCAATGATTTCACAAGTTCAAAGTTTTAAAGCAATTGTTGTGCGGTGTCGCGAATTAGATTCAGTGTAGCCTGCTGTGTCAATGTGCTGGGTCTTTGTGAGCTGACGGCACTGCTCAGTTGAATGCTCATGCGTGGCTCTGAAATAGGCCTTGTCACAAAGGCGGATGGTTTGATGGAGCGCGTGACAGCATTGCGCGACAAGATGGCGTTGCCAGCGCCGTCGGCCACCAATTCTAAGATGGCAGTCACGCCGTCAATTTCGAGTGCAACTTCTGGGCGGCAACCGATGTTGGCCATTTCAGCTTCGACGTGCATGCGAATGGCGTTGGGCCGGCTGGGAATGACCAAAGGCAAACGAGAAACTTCTTTGAGTGGGATGGCGGGCGGTGGTGGGTCCTCTTGAAGTCCTGGCGGTCTGGGTTGAATCAGCCAGAGTTCTTCTTGCACCAACGCCGACAACTCTAAGCCTGTGGTGCTGGTGGCGTTGTAGAGCAGGGCAATGTCCAATCGTCCCGACAGCAGGCTTTCTTGCATGCCTGCCGACAAGCCCTCGCTGATCGACAAATGGGCATCTGGCATTTTTTCGCGAAAGGCGCGGGTGAGGGGCACCGTCAGGACGCGCGCAACGCTGGGCGGAAGTCCCAAGGCAACACGTCCTGTGAGGCCGCTGCGGGCCCGGGCCAATTCCTCTCGCGCTCTTTCAACCTGATGCAAAATCCCGCGGCCATGTTCCAGCAACAACTGACCAGCCTCCGTGGGACTTGCACCTCGGCCATTGCGCTTCAAAAGGTTTTGCCTCAACTCAACCTCCAGCAAGCGAATTTGCCGGCTCAAAGCAGGCTGGGCCACGTTCAAGGCCAGGGCTGCGCGGGTAAAGCTGCCCAGTTCTGCCACTCTGACGAAGTATTCCAGTTGCTTGAGGTCCATGAGGCTATTTTGCCATAACCGGTGGTTGGTTATATCGATTTGTTCTAGCTGATAGTGCCTTAGAAGCCTAGGCATTGACGCTCTCAAGTTGGAGAATTCAGTCTTCAATTTGGCCCCTGTTGGGCTATCGAGCTAGGACCATGAAACCTTCCGCACAAACCGCGATCCCTTGCCTGATGATGCGAGGCGGCACCTCCAAAGGGCCGTTTTTCAATGAGGCCGATTTGCCCACTGACATCCCATTGCGAGACAAAGTCTTGCTGGCTGCCATGGGCTCACCAGACAAACGTCAGATCGATGGTTTGGGCGGCGCACATCCCTTAACGAGCAAGGTGGGCATTGTTCGCAAGAGTTCCGTTCCCGGCGTGGCATTGGACTTTTTGTTTGCTCAACTGCAACCCGATAAAGAGACTGTCGACACCACGCCCAATTGCGGCAACATGTTGGCCGCTGTGGTGCCATTCGCCATCGAAACAGGCATGGTGGACGTGCAGGGTGATCAAAGCACTTTCCGTGTATTGACATTGAACACCGACATGCAATGTGACATCACCGTGGACACGCGCGGCGGCATGGTTCAGTACGAGGGAACAGCTCGCATCGATGGATCACCTGGCACTTCTGCACCCGTGACCATCAACTTTCTAGACACGGCGGGCTCTGTCTGTTCTGGCTTGTTGCCCACAGGCCGCGTGAAAGACACCTTGACCGTGAGTGGTGCAGGCTTTGAGCCATTCACCATTGACGTCACTTGCATCGACAACGGCATGCCCTTGGTGATGTTCAAAGCAAATGACGTGGGCCGCACGGGGTACGAATCCGTGGCGGACATGAATGCCGACACCGAACTCAAAACCAAAATTGAGGCGCTGCGTTTGCAAGTGTCTTTGTTGATGGGTTTGGGTGATGTGAGCCAAAAAAATTACCCCAAGATGACCCTCATTGCGCCGCCCCAAAAGGGTGGTGCTTTGAGCACACGCAGTTTCATTCCGCATGTGTGCCACGATGCCATCGGTGTGTTGGCAGCCGTCACTGTGGGTACAGCTTGCGTGTTGGAGGGTTCTGTGTGTGATGGCATCGCTGTCATGCCCACTGGTGCGGCCAAAAATGTGTCGGTTGAACATCCGACAGGCGAGTTCAGCGTGGCTTTGCAAACCGAGCCTGCACCCCATTTACCAGGTGTCCAAAACGTCACACAGGCCGCATTGCTCAGAACGGCCAGACTGCTGATGCGAGGCGAGGCCATGGTGCCAAGGTCCTTGTGGTCGGGTCATTCTGCTTAATTTTTTTTTCATTTTTTCGATTGGATCGCTTCATGAGTCACAAACAACCTTTGATCATCGACTGCCACGGTCACTACACCACGGCGCCCAAAGCTTTGGAAAATTGGCGCAATGCGCAAATTGCCAACTTGAACACACCCGAGCTGGGTCCCAAAGTGGCGGATCTCAAAATCAGCGACGATGAGTTGCGTGAGTCCATTGAGACCAACCAATTGCGTTTGATGAAAGAGCGCGGCTCTGACCTGACCTTGTTCAGTCCTCGCGCCAGTTTCATGGCTCACCACATTGGCGACTTCAATGTGTCGTCCACGTGGGCTGCCATTTGCAATGAGTTGTGCTATCGGGTCAGTCAATTGTTTCCCGATAACTTTGTGCCGGTGGCCATGTTGCCCCAGTCACCTGGCGTTGACCCTGCAACTTGCATTCCCGAGTTGGAGCGCTGCGTGAAAGAGTACGGCAATGTGGGCATCAACTTGAATCCCGATCCGTCAGGCGGCCACTGGACTTCACCGCCCTTGAGCGACAAGCACTGGTACCCCATTTACGAAAAAATGGTGGAGTACGACATTCCAGCCATGATTCACGTGAGCACCAGCTGCAACAGCTGCTTCCACACCACCGGCGCGCATTATTTGAATGCTGACACTACGGCCTTCATGCAGTGCCTCACCTCCGATTTGTTCAAAGACTTTCCGACCTTGAAGTTCCTCATTCCGCATGGCGGCGGTGCGGTGCCTTACCACTGGGGTCGTTTCCGCGGCTTGGCCCAAGAATTGAAAAAGCCTTTGCTACAAGATCATTTGCTCAACAACATCTTCTTTGACACTTGTGTGTACCATCAGCCAGGCATTGATTTGTTGACCAAAGTGATTCCTGTTGACAACATTTTGTTTGCCTCTGAAATGATTGGTGCTGTGCGCGGTATCGATCCCGAAACAGGCCACTACTTTGATGATACCAAGCGTTACATCCAATCGTCCAATATCTTGAACGATGAGCAACGCTACAAAATTTACGAAGGCAACACACGCCGTGTGTTCCCCCGTTTGGATGCGCACCTGAAGGCCAAAGGTCTTTAAGCCGCAGCACATTTAAATCATTGCAAATTAACCATTGGAATTGACATGACAGAACTTGGAATTGTGAAGCGCAACATCACGCGCGCAGACAAAGCAGCCGTCGACAAACTGGGCCGTTTTGGCGTGGCCACGGTGCACGAAGCCATGGGCCGCGTGGGTTTGATGCAAAAGTACATGCGTCCTATCTACAGCGGTGTGCCTGTATCAGGCACAGCTGTCACGGTCTTGCTGCACCCAGGCGACAATTGGATGATGCACGTGGTGGCTGAACAAATTCAACCGGGCGACATCGTGGTTGCGGCCATCAGTGCCGACAACTGTGATGGTTTCTTTGGTGACTTACTGGCCACATCTTTCATGGCCCGCGGCGCCAAAGCCTTGGTCATCGATGCCGGTGTGCGTGACGTGCGCGAACTCACTGCCATGGGCTTTCCTGTTTGGAGCAAAGGCATCAGCGCCAAAGGCACCATCAAGTCCACACTGGGCTCGGTCAACATTCCGGTGGTGTGTGCCGGTGTCAATGTGAACCCCGGCGATGCAGTGGTTGCAGACGACGATGGCGTGGTGGTGGTGCCCGCTGCTTGGGCGCAAAAAGTGGCCGATGCCGCTGAAGCGCGCGAAGCCAACGAAGGCGAGAAACGCGCCAAATTGGCCGCTGGTGTTTTAGGTTTGGACATGTACAACATGCGTGAACCTTTGGCCAAGGCTGGCCTGAAATACATCGACTGATGAATCAAGCTTTGCTTGAATCACATTCACTATAAACAGGAACTCGCATGATTTCAAACCCTCATTTCCAGCTCGCATGGCGAGGCTTGAGTGTGGCCTTGTTGAGCTTGTCGCTCAGCGCTTGTTTCAACTTGACGGTTGTTCATCAAACAACCGAAAACAATGCACGCGCCAAAGCGGAATCGGTTTCTACTGAAGTGCGTCAAGCCTTGGCGCCCACTGGTGTTTTTCGTGTGGGAGTCTATCCTGGCAGCCCCACATCTTGGGTGAAAGACCCCAAGACAGGGGAGAGTGTCGGCATTGCATTGGATTTGGGCAAAGGCATGGCCAAGCGCTTGAATGTGCCGGTGCAGGTCGTTGAATTTGACCGTGTGGCGCAAGTGTTGGAGGCATTGAAAGACGGCAAGGTCGACATGACATTCACCAACGCTACAGCCGTGCGAGCCAAGGACATGGATTTCACAGAGCCACTGGTTCGTTTGGAGCTGGGTTATTTGGTGATCGGCGCAAGCCCACTCACGTCGCTGAACGACATTGATCAAGCCGGTATGCGCGTCGGAGTGAGCCAAGGAAGTTCTTCTCAAGGCGTGCTCACGCAACGCTTTAAATTGGCCAAAGTCGTGCCTGCAGAATCACTGGCACAAGCCCAAATCCTGTTGAACTCAAAACAAATTGATGCATTTGCCACTAACAAAGGTATTTTGTTTGAGATGTCCGATGCCTTGCCAGGCAGCCGTGTCTTGACGGGACGATGGGGCCTTGAAAATTTGGCCATTGCCATACCCAAAGGACGCGAAGCAGGCCGCTCCTTTGTTGATAATTTTGCCAAAGAAGTGTCGCGCAGCGGTGAATTGGACAAAGCCGTGCAACGTTCAGGTTTGCGCGGCACAGCCCGCGATTGAAAACTTAAGCTTGAAAGATCCTATGAAACAGATTCGTTCATTGACACAAACATTTTGCGTGGTGTTGGCTGCTTTCTCCAGCAGCCTCGTGTTGGCGCAAACAACGACCAACTATCCCAACAAACCCGTGAAGATGGTGGTGGGTTATGCGCCTGGCGGCGCGGTGGATGTGGTGGCGCGCACTTTGGGCCAGAGCTTGGCCGCGCAATTGGGTCAAAGTTTCATTGTTGAAAACAAACCCGGCGCCGGTACCAACATTGCCGTGAAGTCGGTCATCACAGCCGAGCCCGATGGCTACACTTTGATGATGGCAGCCAATGCGTTGGCTGCCAACATGGCTTTGTACCAGCCCATGCCATTTGATGCCGAAAAAGAATTAACAGCCGTGTCTTTGGTGGGTCGTGTTCCGGTTGTCATTGCGGCCAACCCCAATGTGCCCTACACAACGGTGGCCCAACTGATCGCAGCAGCCAAAGCCAAGCCAGGCCAAATTGCATTTGCAAGTCCAGGCAACGGCTCAACCCCTCACATGGCCATTGAATTTTTTGCCAAAGCTGCAGGCATTGATTTGCAACACATTCCCTACAAGGGCGGTTCACCTGCCATTACCGATGCAATTGGCGGACAGTTGCCCTTGGTGGCCGTGAATGCCTTGGAAGTGTTGCCGCATGCAAAAAGTGGCAAGCTCAAAGTTTTGGCGGTGTTGAGCCCCACACGCAGCGCCATTTATCCGGATGTACCCACCATTGCAGAGTCTGGCTTCCCTGGATTTGAAGCATCCGTTTGGTACGGTGTGGTGGCGCCTGCTGCAACGCCCAAGCCGGTAGTTCAAAAGTTGCATGCTGAAATTCAAAAAGCATTGCAAACCAAAGAAGTGAAAGAACGCATGAATGCTGTGGGTGGCGAAGTCATTCCCGGTTCTTCAGAAATGTTTGCCAACTTGATTCGAAGTGAACGTCAACGCTACGAAAAATTGGTGCGTGAAGCCAACATCAAACCCGATTAATCATTGAACTGAGTGAGTATCTAAATGGAATTTCAAAAGACCCCCGGCTGGCTGGATTGGTATTCAGGCCCCAGCAAACCCAAATTCAAATTGCCTGAAGGTGCGGTGGATGCGCATTGCCACGTCTTCGGCCCAGGTGCTGAATTTCCTTATGCACCAGAGCGCAAGTACACACCCTGCGATGCTTCTAAGCAGCAGTTGTTTGCATTGCGTGATCATTTGGGTTTTTCTCGCAACATTGTGGTGGGTGCCAGCTGTCACGGCTCCGACAATCGTGCAACGGTCGATGCCTTGCTTCACTCGAATGGCAAGGCGCGAGGCGTGGCCACGGTCAAACGCAGCGTCACGGATGAAGAATTGCAAGCCATGCACGAAGCAGGTGTGCGCGGCGTTCGCTTTAACTTTGTCAAAAGGTTGGTGGATTTCACACCCAAAGATGAGTTGATGGAAATTGCCGGCCGCATTGCCAAGCTGGGCTGGCATGTGGTGATTTATTTTGAAGCTGTGGACTTGCCGGAGTTGTGGGACTTTTTCACAGGTTTGCCTACTGTAGTGGTCGTGGATCACATGGGCACACCCGATGTGAAGTTGCCAGTTGAGGGGCCTCAATTTCAATTGTTCTTGAAATTCATGCGTGAGCACAGCAATGTTTGGTGCAAGGTCACTTGCCCAGAGCGATTGTCGGTGACGGGTGCGCCTGCTTTGAATGGCGAGCAAAACGCCTACCAAGATGTGGTGCCTTTTGCCAAAGCCATCGTTGATGAATTTCCCGACCGCGTGTTGTGGGGAACCGATTGGCCTCACCCCAATTTGAAAAAGCACATGCCAGACGATGGCTTGTTGGTGGACTTCATTCCGCACATTGCCACCACGCTAGAGTTACAGAAAAAATTGTTGGTCAATAACCCAATGCGTTTGTACTGGCCTGAGGAGAACGTTTGATGGCGCTCGAGAAACCTTATTTGGATGTGCCTGGCACCATCATTTTTGATGCCGAGCAAAGCCGCAAAGGCTATTGGATCAACCAATTTTGCATGTCCCTCATGAAGGCCGAAAACCGGGAACGGTTCAAAGCCAATGAACGTGCTTATTTGGACGAGTGGCAGATGACCGAAGAACAAAAGCAAGCGGTCATGGCACGCGACTTGAACTGGTGCATGCGCACGGGCGGCAACATTTATTTCTTAGCCAAAATTGGTGCCACCGATGGGAAGAGCTTCCAGCAAATGGCGGGCTCTATGACTGGCATGACGGAGGAGGAGTACCGCAACATGATGATCAGCGGTGGCCGCTCCGTTGAAGGCAACCGTTTTGTAGGTGAGAACGGTGATGCCCAAGCGCACAACCAACCTCAAGGCTCCGCTGGTAAGAAAGTAAATTGACCATGGCCAAAATTACAGCCTCCGTTTTCACATCACACGTTCCAGCCATTGGTGCCGCCCTTGATTTGGGCAAAACCCAAGAGCCTTATTGGCAACCTGTTTTCAAGGGTTACGAGTACGGCAAACAATGGATGAAGGACAACAAGCCCGATGTGATTTTCTTGGTCTACAACGACCATGCCACTGCTTTCAGTCTCGACTTCATTCCGACGTTTGCCATTGGCACGGCGGCACAGTTTCAGCCTGCGGATGAAGGCTGGGGTCCTCGCCCAGTGCCTGTTGTCCAAGGGCATCCTGAATTGGCCTCGCACATTGCGCAATCGGTCATTCAACAAGACTTTGACCTCACCATCGTCAACAAGATGGACGTGGACCATGGCCTGACTGTGCCTTTGTCTTTGATGTGTGGCCAACCGCCCGCCGAACATTTTGAATGGCCATGCCCCGTCATTCCGTTTGCCGTCAATGTGGTGCAGTACCCTGTGCCCAGTGGTCAGCGTTGCTTCAATTTAGGCAAAGCCATTCGCAAAGCCATTGAAAGCTACGACCAAGACATCAACGTGCACATTTGGGGCACGGGTGGCATGAGTCATCAACTTCAAGGCGCGCGCGCAGGCTTGATCAACAAAGACTTTGACAATGCATTCTTAGACAAGCTGATCAGTGACCCTCAAGCCGCAGCCAATATTCCCCACATCGACTATGTGCGTGAAGCGGGTAGCGAAGGCATCGAGTTGGTGATGTGGCTGATTGCTCGCGGCGCCATGAACGATGTGACAGGTGGCAAAGCCCCTGAACTGAAACAACGCTTTTACCATGTTCCCGCTTCCAACACGGCGGTGGGTCATGTGATCTTAGAGAACAAATTTTGAACTGAGGAAATTAAACATGTCTAAAACAATCAAAGTTGCACTGGCCGGAGCGGGTGCGTTTGGTATCAAGCACTTGGATGGCATCAAGAACATCGATGGCGTTGAAGTGGTGTCATTGATTGGCCGTGAATTCGCCAAAACCAAAGAGGTGGCTGACAAATATGGCATCGGCCATGTCACCACCGATTTGGCTGACAGTTTGGCTTTGCCTGAAGTGGATGCTGTGATTTTGTGCACGCCGACGCAAATGCACGCGTCGCAGTCCATTGCTTGTTTGAAGGCGGGCAAACACGTTCAGGTCGAAATTCCATTGGCTGACAGCTGGAAAGATGCTGAAGAAGTGGTGCGTTTGGCCAAGGAGGCAGGCAAGGTGGCCATGTGCGGTCACACACGTCGCTTCAACCCCAGCCACCAATGGGTCAACAAAAAGATCAAGGCCGGTGAGTTCAATATCCAGCAGATGGATGTACAAACGTACTTCTTCCGACGCACCAACATGAATGCTTTGGGCCAAGCGCGCAGCTGGACCGATCACTTGCTGTGGCACCACGCTGCCCACACGGTTGATTTGTTTGCTTACCAAGCGGGCAGCCCCATCGTTAAAGCCAATGCGGTTCAAGGCCCCATTCATCCCACCTTGGGCATTGCCATGGACATGAGCATTCAGTTGCAAGCGGCCAATGGTGCCATCTGCACATTGAGCTTGTCTTTCAACAATGATGGCCCTTTGGGCACTTATTTCCGCTACATCGGTGATACAGGCACGTACTTGGCCCGTTACGATGATTTGTACACAGGCAAAGAAGAGCAAATTGATGTGTCGAAAGTGGACGTTTCCATGAACGGCATTGAGCTACAGGACCGCGAGTTCTTTGCTGCCATCAAAGAGGGCAGAGAGCCCAATTCCAGCGTGGCGCAAGTCCTGCCTTGCTACAAGGTCTTGCACAACTTGGAATTGCAATTGAACGCTTGATCAACGCATCACAGCATGCAGGCCATCCCTTGGAGCAGGGGATGGCCTGTTGACCTTTGGCCACTGTTCATTTGATAATTAACCAAACGGTACATTGATCAAATGACGACTTCAACCACTTCAGCCTCACGCAAAACCAGCACGCCAAGAACCAATGATCCTGAAAGGACCATGGCCGAAATCTTGCGCGTCGCCACCACCGAATTTGCCGACAAAGGCCTTGCAGGCGCGCGAATTGATGAAATAGCGGCGGCCACCAGTACCAGCAAGCGCATGATCTACTACTACTTCGGTAGCAAAGAAGGCTTGTATGTGGCGGTCTTAGAGGCTGCTTATGGGCGCATGCGACAAATTGAAGCCAATCTGCATCTGAATGATTTGTCACCAGAAGCTGCGCTTCGGCGCTTGGTGGAGTTCACCTACGATCACCACCAAAGCAACGAAGAATTCATTCGTCTTGTGATGAGTGAGAACGTGCACCGTGGTGAATACCTGGCACAAAGCAAAGAAATTCAAAAGCTCAATGGCTCAGCACTCCAAACCATTCAGGACTTGTACATCCGTGGTGTGAAGAAGGGCGTCTTTAAGAAAAACCTGACGCCGCTTGAAATTCACTCTGCCATTTCTGCTTTGACATTTTTCAATGTGTCGAATCAGCACACCTTTGGTTTGATCTTTAAAAGCAAATCGCCGCAAGGTAAGGCCCAGACTTTGAAAAAAGCGCAAGTGGTCGACATGATGGTCAGTTACGTTTGCGCATAAACAGAGCGCTTGCTTAAGTTCTTTGATCGCAACAGGTAAGCCAAGTTTTTCACAAACTAAGGGTAACTACTTATCAATAAAAACTAACTAGTTCGTACATTATGGGTTGAGCCCATTTTAGGAATTCGCAGATGACTCGTTTTTTTGACATCACATGCAAGGCCATTGAATATTTGATTGCGGCATTCATGGCCGCCATGGTGGTATTGGTTTTTGGCAATGTGTTGCTTCGCTATGGATTTAACTCCGGCATTACCTTGTCAGAAGAGTTGTCGCGTTGGTTGTTTGTGTGGATGACTTTCTTGGGCGCCGTGGTGGCGCTGCGAACGCATGAGCACTTAGGAACTGACATGCTGGTGGGGCGCCTTGGCCCATTCGGGAAAAAAATCTGCATGGGCTTGTCGCAATTGCTCATGTTGATGTGCTGCTGGCTGTTGTTCAAAGGCGCATATGAACAAGCCATCATCAACTGGACCAGTACCAGTGCTGTGATGGAAGTCTCGATGAGCTGGGTTTACTTCCCAGGCATCATTTTTGCGGTGTTGGGCGGCCTTTTGATTGCGCTTGATTTCATCAAATTGATCACGGGCCAGATGAAGGAAGAAGAGTTGATGATGTTCCAAGAGTCTGAAGATGCGCCACATGGCGAAACCCGCTGAACCAGCCCCAAAAGACAGAGAAACATTCAAATGACCATTGCTGTATTTGTCCTTTCCTTGCTGGGTGCCATGGCATTGGGCGTACCCATCGCTTTTTCCTTACTCATTTGCGGTGTGGCCTTGATGGTCCACCTCAACATGTTTGATGCACAAATATTGGCGCAAAACTTGATCGAAGGCTCCAACAGCTTTCCGCTGCTAGCAGTGCCTTTCTTCATGTTGGCTGGTGAAATCATGAATGCGGGTGGATTGTCCCGCCGCATCGTGAACTTTGCCATGGCCTGCGTAGGTCACATCAAAGGTGGCTTGGGGTACGTCACCATCATGGCTGCTGTCATCATGGCGGCTTTGTCTGGTTCTGCAGTGGCCGATGCGGCTGCGCTGGCTTCATTGCTTTTGCCCATGATGGTGGCTGCGGGTCATGACCGTGCGCGATCTGCGGGTTTGATTGCTTCTGCCGGCATCATTGCGCCTGTCATTCCGCCAAGCATTGGCTTTGTCATTTTTGGCGTGGCAGGCAATGTGTCAATTTCCAAATTGTTCATGGCCGGTATTGTCCCGGGCGTCTTGCTGGGTGCATCTTTGTGGGTCACTTGGTGGTGGTTGGCGCGCAAAGAAGTGGTGCAAGTGCCACCCCGCAAATCCATGGCTGAAATCGGTGTAGCCATGCGTCAAGCAACATGGGCCTTGGTCCTGCCCTTGATCGTGGTCTTTGGCTTGAAGTTTGGAGTTTTCACGCCCACTGAAGCTGCTGTGGTCGCAGCCATGTACGCCTTGTTGATTTCAGTCTTGATTTACAAAGAACTGAATTTCAAAACCATGGTGCCGCTGTTTGTGTCCGCTGCCAAAACCAGTGCCATTGTGATGTTCTTGGTGGCCGCTGCCATGGTGTCGGCTTGGTTGATCACGGTGGCCAATCTGCCTGCTGAATTGATTGCATTGTTGCAACCTTTGCTGGACAGCCCCCGTCTGCTGATGTTCACCATCATGGTCATCACTATGGTGGTGGGCACGGCACTTGACATGACGCCAACCATTCTGTTGTTGACACCTGTGCTGATGCCTGTTGTCAAAGCAGCAGGTATCGACCCTGTTTATTTTGGTGTGTTGTTCATCATCAACAACGCCATTGGTTTGATCACACCTCCTGTTGGGACTGTGCTGAATGCCGTTGCGGGCGTTGGCAAGGTCAGCATGGACGAAGTAACACGCGGTGTGATGCCTTTCATGGTGGCGCAATTTGCCATCATGTTTGCCATGGTGGCTTGGCCTGCTTTGGTGATGGTGCCAGCGCGCTGGTTTTATTGATTTTTTCTTTCCACAGTCTGTTCGGGTACGCCAGACTTTGGAATCCTTGTTCGGCGTACGACCATTCAATTCATCAGGAGACACTGACATGAAACGTGTTTTGATCAAGACTGTCTTGGCCGCGGTGGCCTTGGCAGCCATGGGCGTAGCCTCTGCACAAGAGAAAACCATCAAGTTTGCCAACCAAAATGCTGCGGGTCACCCCGTTGTCTTGGGCATGGAAAAATTCAAAGAAGTTGTGGAGAGCAAATCTGGCGGCAAGATCAAAGTCAATTTGTTCCCAGGTGGCACCTTGGGCAGTGACCAGGCCAACGTGTCAGCCATTCAAGGCGGCGCACTTGAAATGGTGTCTTTGAACTCTGGCATTTTGGCCAGCCAAGTGAAAGACTTTGAAGTGTTTGACTTCCCCTTCATGTTTGCCAACGCGGCTGAAGCCGATGCAGTGGTAGACGGTCCCTTTGGTAAAAAAATGCACGCCAAATTGGCCGACAAAGGCATCATCGCCCTGGGCTATTTTGAATTGGGTTTCCGGAACCTGACCAATGGCAAGCGCGCCATCAACAAAGTCTCTGACATCGAAGGCTTGAAACTGCGCGTGATTCCCAACGCCATCAACGTTGACTGGGTGAAAGCTTTAGGCGCTAATCCAACGCCACTGCCATTTCCTGAGTTGTACGCCGCCTTGGAGCAGGGCGCTGTGGACGGTCAAGAAAACCCAGTGGCCACGATCAACTCTGCCAAGTTGTACGAAGTGCAAAAGCACATGGTCTTGAGCAATCACCAATACAACCCACAGTCTGTGCTGATGAGCAAAAAATTCTGGGATGGTCTGACAGCGGCAGAAAAGAAAATCATGGAAGATGCCATGGTCGAGGCAACCAAGCACCAGCGCACACAGTCGCGTAACTTGTCTGCCAGCATCACAGACAACCTGCGTAAAAATGGCATGCAAATCACAACGCTGCCTGCTTCTGAAATGGCCATCTTGCGCGACAAGATGAAGCCTGTCATTGCCAAGCACGGTGATGCGATTGCCGGCACGGTTGCTGAATTGCAAGCTGAATTGGCCAAGCTGCGCAAATAATTTTTAGCAGTTCAGGTCCTTCTAAGACCTTATTGGCAGTCCCCATGCGAAGCCTCTTAGCGTGTCTTGAGGCTTCGCATTTTTACTTCTAGATCATGAACATTGACGGCAACACAGAGTTGATCGCCCACATTGGCTATCCAACGCACAGCTTCAAATCACCCCTGATTTACAACCCTTACTTTGAGAAAGAGGGCATCAACGCATTGGTGGTGCCCATGGGTTGCCAGGCTGCGCATTACCCTGCATTTTTAAAGTCGGTGTTCGAGTTGACCAACATCCGAGGTGCATTGATCACCATGCCGCACAAGGTGAGTACCGTAGACCTTCTGGACGAAGTGACGCCTACCGTCAAAGTGGCCGGCGCATGCAATGCCGTTAAACGCGATGCGCAAGGGCGCTTGGTCGGTGACATGTTTGATGGCGCAGGCTTTGTTCGCGGCATTCAACGGAAAGGATTTAAGCTGATTGGCAAAAGCGTCTTGGTGGTCGGCACGGGCGGTGTTGGCTCAGCCATTGCCGCATCACTGGCTGCTGAAAAAATTGCTGCCATCAGTTTGTTTGATGTCAATACATCCGCATGTGAGGGCTTGGCACAGCGGCTTGTGAACGAATATCCACACATCCAAGTCAAGACAGGTTCCAATGACCCTGATGGCCATGACTTGGTTGTGAATGCAACCCCCATGGGCATGAACGAGGGCGACCCTTTGCCAATGGACGTTTCGCGCATTGCGCCTGAGACATTTGTGGGTGAGGTGGTTATGCGCACAGAGATGACGGCGTTCTTGCTGGCGGCACAACAAAGAGGCTGCCGGGTTCAAGTGGGTTCAGACATGTTGTTTGAACAAATTCCTGCTTATCTGGAATACTTCGGGTTCAAGACAAGCACCGCCAACGTCTTGCGCAGTGTGGCCCGTTTGGGCTGAAAGAAAAGGGGAGTGAGCCATGAATTTACGCACAGCTGACCGCGAAGCCGTTCCAGAAATGCCCAACCGTTTGGGCATTCAAGGCATTGAGTTCATTGAGTACGCCACCAATCGTCCTCAAGCTTTAGGTCAGGTGTTGGAGTCGATGGGCTTCCGGCCCATTGCCCGTCACCGTTCACGTGAGGTCACTTTGTATCGCCAAGGCGGCATGAACTTGGTGGTCAACGCCAACCCTGATGATGCGCGCGTCAGTGCCACAGCCGATGGTCAAGCCGAAATTTCTGCGGTGGCATTTCGAGTGCAAGATGCGCTGAAGGCGCACACCCGTTGCATTGATTTGGGTGCTTGGTCAGTGGCCAGCCATGCGCAGGCCATGGAACTGCACATTCCAGCCATTCATGGTCCTGGCGGCACGCGCTATTACTTTGTTGATCGTTGGCAAGAATTTTCCATTTACGACATCGATTTCAAACCTATTCCCACGGTCGATCAGCATCCCATGGCTGTGGCTGACATGAGCTACTTTGGTGTGGTGCAGTACATTGGCGCATCACGCAGTGAAGACTGGCTGGCCTACTACGAACACATGTTTGACTTCAGTGTCATTCCCGATGAAGAGCGCTTTGGCATCTTGCCTAAAGGCAAATTGATGAAGAGCCCTTGCGGCCAGTTTCTCTGGCAGCTCATTGAACCCGATCCCTGGATGGAAGTTGATGATTCGCCTGAGTCTCTCAAGCGCATTGGCTTTGGCGTGAAAGACGTGGCACAGGCTGTTAAAACGCTCAAAGCCAACGGTGTTGAATTTGTTGAGTCCAAAGAGTTGCATCCTGAAGATCGGGGTGCCCTCACGCGCAGTGCCTTGGGCTCGGTGTCCTTTGAGCTGGTTCATCAATCGACTTAAGGAGTTGCCATGAATATGCTGGACGGTTATGGCATGGACACCATCACGATGGCTGGCCCACTCGAGGCTAAATTAGAAGCCATGAAAAGTGTGGGTTTCTCTCAGGTCATGCTGATGGCGCGAGATTTGGTGGGTCATCCAGGGGGTGTGAAAGCCGCAGTCAAAGCTGTTCAAGACAGCGGCTTGCGCCCCACCGGGTTTCAAGTGCTGCGAGACTTTGAAGGTCTGTCTGGCCATTTGCACAGCTACAAAGTTGACATTGCCAAATCCATGTTGGAAATGTGCGCCGCAACGGGCAGCAAAGTGTTGCTGGCTTGCTCTTCAACATCACGCCATGCCACAGACGATTTGGACCTCATTGCCAAGGATTTGAAAAAGCTCGCCATGATGGCCATTCCCTTGGGCATCAAGGTGGCCTACGAAGGTTTGTCTTGGGGGCGTACCGTCAACGAATTCACCACCAGCTGGGATGTGGTTTGCCGTGCAGACTGCCCCAACTTGGGCATTGGCATTGACTCATTTCACATCTTTGCAGCCAAGACTTCACTTGATGCCATTGAAGACATAGACCCTGATCGCATTTACCTTGCGCAGCTGTCCGATTTCATGTGGAACGAAACGCCTTCGTTTGAAGAGCGCATGACCACAGCGCGCACCTTCCGTGTGTTTCCGGGGGAGGGCGTGCACAGTGATCAGTTGGCCGATTTGGTTTTGCGCCTGGAGCGCATTGGCTATCGCGGCGACTACAGCTTCGAGGTCTTCAACGACGACTACCAACAATTGCCATTGGACATCGTGGCCGAGCGTGCGCGCAAAAGTGCCACTTGGCTGCACCAAGATGTCTTGCACCGCTCAGCACCCTTGCCCGCATGGTCTCTATCTTCACAAAAGGTCAGCGTATGAAAAACAGAAAACTCGGTCCCTTCCAAGTCAGTGAAATTGGCTTGGGTTGTATGAACCTGAGCCACGCCTATGGCGCGCCAGTCTCGGAAGCACAAGCAGAAAAGGTGTTGTTGACGGCCTTGGATTCAGGCGTCACCTTGTTTGATACGGCTGCTTTGTATGGCTTTGGTGCCAATGAAACTTTGGTGGGCAAGGTGCTGAAATCTCACCGTCAGAAATTCACCCTGGCCAGCAAATGTGGCATGACCGGTGTCGATGTCAACGGTGATGGCAAATTGGTGCGTGTCATTGATGGTCGTCCCGAAACCATTCGCAAGACGTGTGAAGAGGCACTCAAGCGACTTCAAACCGATGTCATTGATTTGTATTACCTGCACCGTTGGGACAAAAAAGTACCCATTGAGGACAGCGTAGGTGCCCTCAGCGATTTGGTTCGTCAAGGCAAAATTCAAAGCATTGGCTTGTCAGAAGTATCGGCCAGCACGCTACGCAAAGCCCATGCCGTGCATCCCATTGCAGCGGTACAAACAGAGTATTCCCTGTGGACACGCAACCCGGAAATAGCGGTTCTCAAAGCTTGCGAAGAGTTGGGTACAGCCTTTGTTGCCTTCAGTCCTGTGGCCAGGGGTTTCTTGTGTGGACCGCTTGACATTCAAGGCTTGGATGCCAAAGACATTCGCAAATCCATGCCGCGTTTCACGGCAGAGAATTACGCGGCCAACTTCAAACTCTTCGCGCCTTACCAACAGTTGGCGAATGAGGCCGGTTGCTCACCAGCGCAACTGGCATTGGCTTGGTTGCTGCACAAAGCGCCGCACATCATTCCTATTCCTGGCACTACCAGCGAGCAGCATTTACTGGACGATTTGGGTGCAGTGAACATTCAATTGGGTTCGGTCATGATGGCCAAACTCGAAGCGCTCATCAATGAGAAAACTGTCCATGGCAGTCGTTACAACAGCCAAGCCAATTCAGAGGTGGATACCGAGGTGTTTTAAGAAACTTTCATGAGTCTTGAGTTATGAAAATGGGTACATACCCGCAAAGAGGCTTCGGCCTCTTTTTTTTGTGAAAAAAACTCAGCCCCATCAGAGAGCAGGTCAAAGCCAAAACTGCAGAATGCAAGAATGGTCATATCACCATCCAATTTCAGGAGATGCGCATGTATTCCCTTAATGTGAACGGCAAAGTCCAAAAAGTGGACGCGGAGCCAGAGATGCCCTTGTTGTGGGTCATTCGAGAAGTCCTCGGCCTCACAGGCACCAAATTTGGCTGCGGCATTGCCCAGTGTGGTGCTTGTACGGTCCACGTCGATGGCCAAGCCATTCGTTCTTGCTCAATTCCAGGCTCTGCCATGACGGGCCGAAAAATCACCACCATTGAAGGCTTGTCTGCCAACAGCAGTCACCCTGTGCAAAAGGCTTGGGCCCAAGTGGATGTGCCGCAGTGCGGCTATTGCCAATCTGGGCAAATCATGGCGGCTTCGTCATTGTTGAAACGCAAACCAAAACCCACCGACAAAGACATCGATGAGGTCATGACCAACATCTGTCGCTGCGGCACCTTCCAACGCATCCGAGAGGCCATTCATGTGGCCGCCGGCACCCGCAAATTACCCAAAATGGATGCTGATGAAGTCAGTGCCTTGGTTCAGCAAATCAAAGTTTAAGGCGAGCACTATGAATTCAATTTCAAATTCAATGGCGCCATTGTCGCGCCGCCGTTTCATGCTGGGAACTTCCGCCATGGCAGGCGGTGGACTGGCCCTGGGTATGAATATTTTTGCAAACCAGGAGGCCATGGCGCAAGCCACTGACGCTTCACCTGAAGTCGGCATTTGGGTCTTGGTCAAACCCGACGACACCTGCGTCATTCGCATTGTTCGCTCCGAAATGGGGCAGGGCACACGCACGGGTTTGGCCCAGTTGGTCGCCGAAGAGCTTGAGTGCGATTGGCGCAAAGTGACCACGGAGTCCCCAACGCCTGGACAAAACTTGAAACGCAAGCGCGCATGGGGTGACATGAGCACTGGTGGCAGTCGCGGCATTCGCATGTCGCATGACTACGTGCGCCGCGGTGGTGCTGTCGCACGAACCATGTTGATGCAAGCCGCTGCCAATGAATGGTCTGTGGCTGTCTCAGAATTGACAGTTGCCAACAGCGTCATCACGCACGCTGCATCGGGTCGAAAAACCACTTACGGCAAAGTTGCTGCTGCTGCGGCCAAGTTGCCCGTGCCCGATGCCAAGTCGATGGTGTTGAAAGATCCTCGAACTTGGAAAATTGCAGGCAAGTCCATTCGCCGTTTGGACACCAGCGACAAAATCAATGGCAAAAAAATCTACGGCATTGACGTTAAGCTCGACGGTATGCTGTGCGCTGCCGTCATGGACTGTCCCGTTTTTGGTGGCAAGTTGGTCAGCTTTGATGACAGCAAAGTCAAAACTTTGCGAGGCGTTAAATCCGTGGTGCGCGTGGATGCCACCACGGTGGCAGTGGTGGCCGATACATGGTGGCGCGCCAAAAATGCGCTCGCCCAGTTGCCCATTGTGTGGGATGAAGGTCCGCATGCCAAAGTCAACAGCGCATCGATTGCCGCCCATTTGAAAGAGGGCCTGACAGCACCAGGCAACTATGCAGGCCGCAAAGAAGGCGATGCCATTGCGGCGGTGGCCAATGCCGTCAAAAAAGTAGAGGCCACGTACAGCACGCCATTCTTAGCGCATGCACCGATGGAGCCGATGAACTGCACAGCGCGCGTCACAGCGGATCGCGCAGAAGTATGGGCACCTACCCAAAATGCAGAAGCCTCTTTGGCCGTGTTGGCAGAGACATCGGGTTTGCCTTTGGAGAAGTGCGATGTCTACGTCACCGATTTGGGTGGCGCATTTGGTCGCAAGGGTGGTCAACAAGATTACGTGTCGCAAGCGGTCAACATTGCCAAACAATTTCCAGGCACGCCCATCAAAATGATTTGGAGCCGTGAGGAAGATCAAGCACATGACTTCTACCGTCCCTTGTCGCAGTGTCACATGACCGCTGGCTTGGATGACAAAGGCAATTTGGTGGGCCTGACCTTGCGTTCTTCGGGTCAATCCATCAACGCATGGGTCAATCCTTCCGCCATCAAAGATGGCAAAGACGAACGCCAATTGCAGGGCTTATGGAAAGAACCGGGCGAAGCGCAACTGGGTTACACCATTCCCAACTTGCTCACTGAATACGCCATTCGCAACACCCACGTTCCTGTGGGCCCTTGGCGCGGTGTGAACACCAATCAAAATGGTGTGTACATGGAGTGCTTCATTTAAGAAGTGGCCAAAGCGGCAGGCAAAGATTCACTGGCTTTCCGTCAGTCACTGATGAAAAATCACCCCAAGCATTTGCAGGTCCTGAATGCCGCTGCAGAAAAAGGCGATTGGGGCAAACCTTTGCCAAAAGGCGTATTCCGCGGCATTGCCCAGTTCATGGGCTATGGTGCTTATTCCGCTGCGGTGGCCGAGGTCACAGTCAGTCCTCGCGGTGAAGTCAAAGTTCTGCGCATGGTGCTCGCCACCAATGCGGGCCACTTTGTCAATCCACACCAAGTGGCTGCACAAGTTGAGGGCGGTGTGGCGATGGGTCTCAGTGCCACATTCTTTGGTGAATGCACGGTAGAAAATGGCCGTATTCAGCAAACCAATTTTGACACTTACCCCTTGCTGCGCATGGGCCAAATGCCCAAGGTCGAAACGGTCTTGGTGCCCACTTACGACTTCTGGGGTGGCGTGGGCGAGCCCACCATTTGCGTGGTGGCACCTGCTGTCATGAATGCCATTTATGCGGCCACAGGCAAACCCATTCGCGATTTGCCTTTGAAAAATGCCGGCCTGAAATTTGTCTAAGTTCAGTGCCCCTGATCAGGCTGCTTGCCAGCCTTGATCAGCGCCGCAAGGACGGCCCATCAATGGGGATGCCTTGCGCGCGCATTTTGAGAAACAACTCCAGTTGACGCAGCGCTTGGCTGCCTGGCGCGGGCACGTCGGCTTGCACGCCAGAGAAGCAGGCGCGCAGGCGACGGTCAATCGAGCCCATGCTTTGCCAGCTCATTTTGAAAATGGGAAAGCCAGTGGGGTGTCCGGGTGAAATCACGTCGGCGCGCATTTGTTTGCCAATGCTCAAATCATGACAATGCGTGCAGGCCAGATTCATGCGCCCCATGCGCGCGGTGAATTGCGCGGCGCCTTGGTTCAGTGCGTCTTGCCATTGCGATGCATCAACTGGCGTTGATGTGATTTGGTAGGGCATGCCTTGGCTGCTTTCGTGCACGAGGGCACTCAAGGCCAAAACATCTGGATTCTCTAGACCCTTCATGGGTTTGCCACTGCGCTGCGCACAATCCAATATTTGATCTTCCAAATTGATCAACTGTTGTTTGGAGGTCGACCATTTTGGAAAGCGCGTCGCCACTGCCTTCATGTTTTGAACATCGCCATGGCATTGAAAACACGAGTTGGGCTGGTCGACTGCGCCCCATAAGGTGCGGCCTTGTTCTAACCACAATTGAACCGGGTTACGCGTTGCATCGTTTTGCATCGCCCGCAACTCAGGGCTTAAGAAGGCATTGCCACTGCGCTGTGCAGGCGGCAGCGTTTGTGCATTCAGAACGAGTGGCACCATGGCAAGAAACGCAAAGGCCATTCGCAAGCTCAAGCGACACCTCACCATGCTTCAGACCACCAAGCGCTGGACGGTTTCACCGGCTTGGCCTGCGTCATCGAGCCACAGCACGCGCACCAGACCACCACCCGCAGGAACTTGTACAGGAAATGCCAAGTACACAGGCGAGGTCATGGCGGTGCCCAACTCTGCTTCCAAGATCAACTGGTCGTTGAGCAACACTTTGACGGTGTGAATGATGTTGCGCTGAATTTTGCGGCCTGAGTCGTCCACCCGAAAACCAGAGTCCATGGGGTGTGCGGCAGACCAGCGTGCCTCTAGGGTGGCGCCTGCTTTCAGAGGACCTGCAAAGGCCAATCGGGTCAGAATGGGGTTGCTCATCAGGAGTCGTCCAAGCAAGCGGTCGACGTAATCACGGTGGGTGCGCTGTTGGCGCGCTCGAGCCCGTTGCTGAAGGTCGCCAAGACCCATACCGATTGGCTGGCGGCAAGACGCAGCCGCGTGTTGAGCAGGTAGCTTTGCGGTTCACCGTGCAGTTTCAGATGCAAGGCCAGAGGGTTGGGGTTCTCCGGCAAGATCACACGCAGTGATTTCAAGAAAGTACCTTCGGGTGCGCGGATGTTGGCTTGCAGTGGCACGGCATTGCCGGTATCGGCCAGCCGCGGAAATACCAATTCAATGCCTTCGCTTGGCAGTTCTGTCATGGGTGCAGCCGATGCCCGCTGCTGCGTCGTCAGCAGCCATGCGCCGGCGGCCCACAGCATGCCGGTTCGACGTTGCGAATTAACAGTCCCGCAAAGGGAGGGTGTGTTTATTGCCATGATTGCAAAGTATCCACCACCTCGGAAATTTGCGCATCGGACAAGATGGCACGGGGTGGGTTAGCTTTTGTCAGACCCTCCGTGGCGCCAAACGGCGGCATGAGGGTTTGCGGGTTCATCTGCCGGGCATCTTTCACCCATTGCGTCAGTTCAGCACGGTTCCACTTGCGTGCCACACCTTGGAGAGAAGGGCCGAAGGTGCTGACCAAGCCCTCTACCCCTGGCAACGCATGGCAAGCGATGCAATTGCCTGTTTGTCGCGAGGTCATGATCTCAAAGCCAGCGGATCTGGCCGGCGAGGCCTCCGCCAAGGCCATGGCTGGGCTGAGGCTCACCGACATGCAAAGTAGAAAGCATTTCATCAGGGCATTGTGTCATGGTCATTGGCAGGTTTTAAAAAGTGGCAATCAAAGTGATACATGACATAGATCAGTTTTTGTCAGAAGGTGAACTGGTACAAACAAAAAGCATGTCAACATGAAGCGGAAGGGCCGCATCAGTGCCTGAACTTGTGCCAGCAGAAAGGATTGAACAATGGCCATCCTAGGAACCACCCCCTTTGACGGAGAACAAGCCCAAAAGGGTTATGCGCTGAACAAAATGTGCTTTTCTTTCAATTCGGCCGACAACAGAAAAGCCTTTGTAGAAGACCCTGAAGCCTACATGCGCAACTACGCGCTGAATGCGGAACAGGCCGAGGCCATTCGTTCCAAACAAGTTTTGAGACTTATTGCGGCAGGTGGCAATGCGTATTACCTGGCCAAGTTTGCGGGCATCTTTGGTCTGGACATGCAAGACATTGGTGCGCAACAAACGGGCCTGACCAAAGAGGCGTTTCAAGCCAAATTGCGCGCAGCTGCAAACAACTAAAAGCAGATCCATTCGGAGTTACAGCATGGCAAAACTCATGGGTGGCTTGGCCACATCTCACATTCCCGCCATTGGTGGCGCAATCCACAAAGGCATTCAGCAAGAACCTTATTGGAAGCCCTTTTTTGACGGCTATCCACCGGTGCAAAACTGGCTAAAAAATGCAAAGCCGGACGTGGTTGTGGTGTTCTACAACGACCACGGCTTGAATTTTTTCCTAGACAAAATGCCGACGTTTGCAGTCGGTGCCGCCGCGCAGTACAACAATGCAGATGAAGGCTGGGGCATTCCAACCTTGCCACCGTTTCAAGGCAACATGGCCCTGTCATGGCATTTGATCAATCACTTGGTGGCCCATGACTTTGATGTCACCACCTGCCAAGAAATGCTGGTAGACCATGCGTGCACCTTGCCCCTGAAGTTGTTCTGGCCTGAAGGTCCTTGCCCTGTTCAAGTGGTGCCCATTTGCATCAACACGGTTCAGTTTCCTTTGCCATCGGCCAAGCGGGTGTATGCGTTGGGCAAAGCTGTCGGTGAAGCCATTGCGCAATGGCCCTCTGATCACAAGGTGGCGGTGGTGGCCTCTGGCGGTTTAAGCCATCAACTGGACGGCGAGCGTGCAGGCTTCATCAATAAGGCCTTTGATTTGGAGTTCATGGACAGCTTGGTCAGCAATCCCGAATGGGCCACGCAGTTCAATACCTTGGAACTGGTCGAGAAAACGGGTACTCAGGGCGTGGAACTCTTGATGTGGTTGGCCATGCGCGCCGCGTTAAGCAGCGCTTCGGGCCGGGTTCGTGAAGTGCATCGCAACTACCACATCCCCATCTCCAATACGGCCACAGGTCTGATGGCGTTTTCTGTGGATTGAGGAAAATACGGGTTAACCCGTATTTTTGAGTGTCGCCTAAAAACATGGAAACATGCATAATATTTCCAGTCCGTGCGGTTGGTTAATTATCTGACTGGTTTCCTACTGCATGTTTCCTCTCTGTTTACCCACCGCCTTTAGGCGCACCGCTTATGACCACCGTTCTCCAGAGTTTTGTCGCCGGCCGCTGGGTCGGTCAACAAGCTGCGCAAGCCTTGCACAGCGCCATCAATGGCCAAGAAGTGGCCTTCGCCCACGCCGAGCGCCTGGATTTTGCAGAGGCTCTGCACTATGGTCGTACCACAGGCCTGCAAGGCATGTTGGCCATAGACTTCCAGCAACGCGCCGCTGCACTGCGCGCATTGGCCAAATACTTGGGCGAACGCAAAGAAGAGCTGTATGCCATCTCGGCCCATACCGGTGCAACCCGCATTGACTCTTGGGTTGACATTGAAGGCGGTACTGGCACTTTGTTTGCCTACGCCGGCATGGCAGCCAGCGAATTGCCCAGTGGCAATTTGATTCACGAAGGCCCCGTCGCATCTTTGGGTAAGAAGAACACTTTTGCTGGCACCCATATCTTGGTGCCCCGTGGCGGCGTTGCTGTTCACATCAATGCTTTCAATTTTCCTGTGTGGGGTTTGTTGGAAAAATTCGCACCCACCTTTTTGGCAGGGATGCCCTGCATCGGCAAGCCTGCCACCGCCACCAGCTACCTCACAGAAGCCTTGGTTCGCATGATTGACCAATCCGGCATCTTGCCCAAGGGTGCTTTGCAGTTGGTCATTGGCAGCACGGGTGATTTGCTCGATCGCTTGGACGTGGCAGATGTGGTGACCTTCACCGGCTCAGCTGACACGGCGGCCAAGTTGCGCGTCAATGCCAACATCGTGCGCAACAGCATTCCTTTCAACGCAGAAGCGGACTCATTGAACTGCGCCATCTTGGCTGACGACGTGTCGCCTGATGACGAAGAATTCGATTTATTCGTCAAAGAAGTGGTGCGCGAAATGACGGTCAAAGCGGGCCAAAAATGCACCGCCATTCGCCGTGCCATCGTGCCTCGCAAACATTTGGATGCCGTGGCTGAAAAAATCAAAGCACGTTTGTCTAAAGTGGTGGTGGGCGATCCTTCTGTGGAAGGCGTGAAGATGGGCGCCTTGGCTTCCAAATCACAACAATCGGACGTCGCTGAGCGCGTGGCCATGCTGCGCCAAAGTGCAGAGCTGGTTTGTGGCGGCGACGCCCATTTCAGTTTGGTGGGTGAGGGTGTGGCCCAGGGCGCTTTCTTCCAGCCCACTTTGCTGTTGTGCCAACAACCCCTGAACACCGACAGCGTGCACGACATCGAAGCATTCGGTCCAGTCAGCACGCTCATGCCTTATGACAACATGGAAGAAGCCATGGCCTTGGCCAAGCGCGGCAAAGGCAGCTTGGTGGGTTCTTTGATCACCAAGACGCCTGCTGTTGCCGCGCAAGTGGTGCCGCGTCTGGCAGCCAACCATGGTCGTTTGCACGTGCTCGATCGTGAATCTGCGGGCGAATCAACAGGACACGGTTCCCCCTTGCCATCCTTGAAACACGGTGGCCCTGGCCGTGCGGGCGGCGGCGAGGAGTTGGGCGGTATTCGCGCTGTGACGCACATGATGCAACGCGCTGCTGTGCAGGGTTCCCCCAGCATGTTGACGGCCATCACACGCGAATATGCGCGGGGTGCCAAAGTCATTGAAACTGACACGCATCCCTTCAAGCGTTACTTTGAAGAATTGCAAATTGGCGAATCTTTGTTGACGCCTTCCAAAGTGATCGGTGAAGCCGATGTCAAAGCATTTGGTGAGCTCACCGGTGACATGTTCTACATGCACTTTGATGACGAAGCCGCCAAAGCTTCTGCCTTCGGCAAACGCATTGCGCACGGCTACTTGGTCTTGTCGGATGCGGCTGGTTTGTTCGTGGTGGCCGAGCCCGGCCCTGTCTTGGCCAATTACGGCTTGGACACACTGCGCTTTGTGAAACCTGTGGGCTTGGGTGACAGCATTCAAGTGCGGTTGACTTGCAAGCGCAAAATTGACCGCAACAAAAAGGACGCCAATGGCCAAGGGCAGGGCGTGGTGGCTTGGGATGTTGAAGTGACCAACCAAGACAAAGAGTTGGTCGCCAGTTACGACATCCTGACCTTGGTGGCTAAAAAGGGCTGATTTCAGTTCTTTCAAAATCCCTACAAGTTCTGGGCTTAATGAGGGCGTGGCTTGGCAAATCCAGGCCATTTCCTTTCTAATCTGCCAATCGTTGGGGAGTAGCTCAATTCCTTTGTGTTCAGTTTCAAGTCCGAATTCACGTTCAGACAGCACGAAGGAATCAACAAATCGTCATTACGGAGTTTTTTAACTCTCGGTTTGTTGGGCATATAACTGATTCATAACAAGCAAAGCAAGACCTTCGATCTCTCGTGTTACAGGCGTCATTAAGACCTTTGTGACTTGTTCGGATCGTTATTGAAGGTCTTTCATGGAATTGTTTTCAGTGCCATGGTGGTCAGCGTTGCTGGCAATCATTCTCATCGACTTAGTTTTAGCTGGCGACAACGCCATCGTGATCGCGCTTGCAGCGCGTAATCTCCCACCTGAACATCAAAATAAAGCCATCGTCTGGGGAACCGTCGGTGCCATTGTGGTTCGCTCTGCCATGACGGTTGGCGTGGTGTGGCTTCTCAAAATCCCTGGCCTCATGTTGGTTGGTGGCTTGGGCCTCTTGTGGATTGCCTACAAGCTCATTTCAGACACATCTGAAGACGAACACCAAGGTGTTGGCGCCACCACCTTCTGGGGTGCCATGAAAACCATCATCGTGGCCGATGCCTTGATGGGCGTTGACAATGTGTTGGGTGTGGCAGGCGCCGCCAACGGATCTTTCGATTTGGTGGTCATTGGTTTGCTGATCAGCATCCCTATTGTGGTGTTGGGCAGTAAGTTGGTCTTGCGCTTGGTCGAAAAATGGCCCGTGATCATTCACTTGGGTGCGGCTGTTTTGGCTTTCACCGCTGCGCAAATGATCATCAATGAAAAATTATTAGACCCCATCTTTGATGGCGGCGAAACCATCAACAACTTGGCCCGTGCTGCAACTTACATCGTTGCAATAGCCGGTGTGTTGGTGATGGGTTGGTGGGCAACTCGAAAACAGGTGCAAGAAGAGTCAGAGACACAAGCCATCTAATCAATTTTTTAACCAGGAGAAAAAAATGGAAACATTCATTGTTTACATAGACGACAAGCAATATGCACTCCAACAAGTTATCCCCATGCTGCCTGCGAATGGACAGAGACCGCAAGCCGCCAATTGGGTTTTGATTGGATGTCCCCCTCGGCTCAACCGCCACACAGGTCGTTGGCTCACGCATGCGGCACAAAAAAAATGGCGCCAAGAATGGACTCAGGAAACGACCTCTGAGTTGTCACAACTGCTTCAAAGTGGTGGTAACACAGTCAACGTTCGTGTGGCCCACGGCGCTTTGTCTGAGTTGACCAAGCAGATCAGGGGCGAAGTGGGGCCTGCGCGTGTGATTGATGCACGCAGACCCAAGATGGCCGTTAATTTGGATCCTGTGACGTCTGAGCAGCCTCAAGAAAAGTCGACTTGGGCTGTTCCCAGTGGTGTCTTGGCGATGAGTGCTGCCATTGTGATGGCCAGCGAGTAATTCGTTTCATCCAACAAAAAACCCCTCAAGCCTAGGCTTGAGGGGTTTTTTCATGTCGTCAAGACTGCTGAAGTGCAGCCTTGTGTCTTTACATCGTGTCGATGAAGCTGCGCAGTTTGTCGCTGCGGCTAGGGTGCTTCAACTTGCGTAGTGCTTTGGCTTCAATCTGACGAATACGCTCGCGCGTGACATCAAACTGCTTGCCCACTTCTTCCAAGGTGTGGTCGGTGGACATTTCAATACCAAAGCGCATGCGCAGCACCTTGGCTTCACGCGGTGTGAGGCTGTCCAAGATGTCTTTGACCACATCGCGCAAGCCCGCTTGCATGGCTGCATCGATTGGCGCAGTGTTGGCGCTGTCCTCGATGAAATCGCCCAAGTGGCTGTCGTCGTCGTCACCGATTGGCGTTTCCATGGAGATTGGCTCTTTGGCAATCTTCATGATCTTGCGAATCTTGTCTTCCGGAATTTCCATTTTCTCGGCCAAGATGCTGGCATCGGGCTCGAAGCCAAATTCCTGCAAGTGCTGGCGCGAGATGCGGTTCATTTTGTTGATCGTCTCGATCATGTGAACTGGAATACGGATGGTGCGAGCTTGGTCCGCAATAGAGCGGGTGATGGCCTGACGAATCCACCATGTGGCGTAAGTGGAGAACTTGTAACCACGACGGTATTCGAATTTGTCCACGGCCTTCATCAAACCGATGTTGCCCTCTTGAATCAAATCGAGGAACTGCAAACCGCGGTTGGTGTATTTTTTCGCAATCGAAATGACCAAACGCAAGTTGGCTTCAATCATTTCTTTCTTGGCGTGACGTGAGGCACGTTCACCTGCATTCATGCGCTTGTTGATGTCCTTGAGTTCGTCCAAAGGCACCACCACACGAGTTTGCAAGTCGGTCAGTTTTTGCTGAATGTCTTGAACGGGCGGGATGTTGCGGCCCATCACAGCACTCCAAGGCTTGCCTGCGGCAGCTTGTTTTTCGATCCATTTCAAATCGAGCAAGTGAGAGGCAATGCGCTGGTTGTTTTTGTCGCGGCCGCTGAAGTCAGCAATGAACTGGTCCTGTGGGTAGCCACATTTGTCCACGATGATGCGGCGCAATTCACGTTCTTTTTTGCGAACGTCATCCACATGGCCGCGCACCATGTCACACAGCTTTTCGATGGTCTTCGCGGTAAAGCGAATGGTCATCAACTCTTCAGACAATTCTTTTTGTGCCTTCTGGTAAGCCGGTGTACCCCAGCCTTCTTTGGCAGAAATTTTGTGGACTTTTTCGAACAGCTCTGTGATGCGGTCGAAGCGTTCGAGGGCTTGATTCTTCAACTCTTCCAATTTCTTGGTCAGAGCCTTGGAGCCACCTTTGCCATCATCGTCGTCCGACTCGTCAAATTCGTCGAAGTCTTCTTCAGCCACGTAGTCATCGGCTTCGTTGATGTTGGAGAAGCCGTCCACCACGGTGGAGATCACAACTTTGCCTTCGCGGATTTCACCCGCAAGTCGCAAAATTTCGGCGATGGTGGCAGGTGAGGCGCTGATGGCCGTCATCATGTCCATCAAGCCGCCTTCAATGCGCTTGGCAATTTCAATTTCACCTTCGCGCGTCAGCAACTCAACCGTGCCCATTTCGCGCATGTACATGCGAACGGGGTCGGTGGTGCGACCAAACTCACTGTCCACAGTCGACAAAGCAGCTTCAGCAGCTTCTTCGGCTTCTTCTTCGGTGGAACCCGTGGGTGCGTTGTCGGTGATGATCAGCGTTTCGGCATCGGGTGTTTGCTCATAAACGGCCACACCCAAATCATTCAATGTGGCGATCACTACTTCCAAAGTTTCTGCGTCAACCAGCTTGTCGGGCAAGTGGTCGGAAATCTCGCCGTGCGTGAGGTAACCACGTGTCTTGCCCAACTTGATCAGGGCTTTCAAGCGTTGACGGCGCTTGGCCATGTCTTCTTCAGACAAGACCGTTTCATCCAAACCAAACTCTTTCATCAAGGCCCGCTCTTTGGCCTTGCTGATTTTCATGCGAAGTGGTTTGGCTTTTTCGGTTGACTCTGCAACGGGTTCGCCCGCCAGGTCATCTTCGATGTCACTCAAATCTTCTTCGACAGGTGCTGCTGCGCCTGCTTTGGGTTTGCGGCCGCGCTTAGCGCCAGTCGGTTTCAGATCGGCTTCGGGTGCTGTTGTTTTGGCAGGCTTGCTGGCTGCAGCTTTAGTGGCCTTGGCCTCTGCAACTTTGGCTTCCGGTTTGGCAACTTCTTTGCTGACGGTTTTTGCGCTGACTTTGGCGGATGCCTTGGTGCTTTCTTTGGCGACTTCCTTGGCACTTACTTTTTGGGGTTCGGCTTTAGCAATTTTGTTGCTTGCTTTTGCAACCGCCTTGGCGGGAGCTTCTTTTTTGGAAACGGGCACTGCGCTGACTTTCTTGGCCGGTGCGGCAGCTTTGGCAGCGGGCTTGGCAACAGGCTTGGCCACTGCTTTGACAGGCGTTTTCACGACAGGCTTGGCGGTGACTTTGGGTGTTGGTTTGGCGCTTGCTTTGGCTTTGACCGGGCTTGCTTTAGGAGCTGCTTTGACCGCTGGTTTCGCTGCTTTGGCTGGGGCCGACTTGGCCACAGGTTTGGCATTGGACTTGGCGGCTGGTTTGACAGCAACTTTTGCAATGGGTTTAACTGATTTGGCTGCGCCAGATTTGACTTGTGCTTTAACGGGCTTCTTCGGCTTTGGAGCGGGCATGATGGACCTCAGGACTGCAAACGAACTTGGAAACAAACGCTGCGTCACAAACTTCTGACGCGAGAGGAAATGCCAACGCTGTCCTGCATGCAGGTGCAATCATTGGCAAGGTTTTGGGGCAAGATGTTTGGGCGAACATTTGGAGTGCAGTCCTTGCGGTAGGTTGGCCGTCCCGAGGAGGGAGGTGCGCTGTGGCGTTGGCCGGGTCCGGAGGTGCTGCTGTCGCTCTTGCCTGAATTTTGGATTATACCCAAATAGGCTTCGCGGCATCAAGGAATTTGAGCGCCGATCAGGCTTTTTCGCCTTTGATGGAGTTCACGCCAGCGCTGATAGGCTGCGGGGTCTTGGCCACTTTCAGCCTCTTTCAGGGCCGCCGTTTCTTGGACTTTGAGTTGGTCAATCAGCATCAAGTTGAGCAACATCCGCACTTCTTTGTGGGCCTCACCGGGTTCAAGCTCGGCTCCAGCTCCAGGCTCAACAGGCAAATGCCCCCCCATCAATTTGGCAGCCAAGGGTGCAAAGACTTGATTTTGAAGTTCCGATTGCAGGGTGCCCCAAGCCAAAGGGCCATGGTCATGGAATTGACTCTCAATCCAGCGCATCAATTCACCGTGTTCGCCTGGTAAATCGCAGAGAAGGGCGTGGTCCTCGGCCGAGAGGGTGTCCCACAAGGCCATGTTGGTCAAAACAAGCCTGACAGCATGGTCTGCGCGACTGGCCAGTGGCGTTCTGGGACCCAATTGGAGAGGCTGCTCGCTGCCGCCAACCAGGCGCCACTTGCCGTTGGCATCTTTTTGCCAAGTTTTCCCATCTGGGCGCGAACGCGAACCTGATTTCTGGAACATGGCACTTCGGGTGGATTCAAACGGTGAGGCCTGTCCTTCAGGGTCGTAGGCCGCGTCAGCCGCATAAGCCTGTGTATCACGCCCCGAGCTTTGGTTGGCAGAACTTTGAACGCTGCCACGGGGCTGGCTTCGGGCTGCTGCAGCTTCAGCTTGCTGCAACCACAGTCCCGCCAACTCAGCGGGATCGAGCTGAATCAATTGGGCTAACTCGGTGAGCAATTGGCGCTTCAAGGCGCCATCTGGCAAGGCGCGCCACAAGGGACTGGCATTGCTCGAGAGATGGGCTCGACCTTCTGCGGATTGCAAGTCACACCCGTCAGAAGCCACTTCAATCAAAAATTTGGAAAGTGGCGTGGCTTGTGCAACACATTGGGAGAAAGCTTCGGAGCCTTTTTCTCGAATGTAGCTGTCGGGATCGTGCTCTTGGGGTAGAAATAAAAATTTGATGCTGCGCACGTCGGTGGCATAACCCAAGGCACCGTCCAGTGCTTTTCTGGCGGCGCGGCGACCTGCGTTGTCGCCATCAAAACTGAACACCACTGAATCGGTGAATCGGAAAAGTTTTTGCACATGGTCTGGCGTGCATGCAGTGCCTAAGGTGGCCACAGCATTTGGAAAGCCCCACTGCGCAAGCGCCACAACGTCCATGTAACCTTCGGTCACCAGCACATAGCCAGCACTGTGGATACTTTCTCTGGCTTCAAACAGGCCATACAGTTCACGACCTTTGTGGAAAACGGGCGTCTCTGGCGAGTTCAGGTATTTGGGGGTGCCATCGCCCATGACCCGTCCACCAAAGCCAATGCATTCACCTTTGATGTTTCGAATGGGGAACATCACCCGATCTCTAAAACGGTCGTATCGCTTGTCGTCGTCCTCGTTCAAAATCACCAGACCGCTTTCAACTAACAAAGGGTCGTCGTAATTGGGGAACACACTGGCCAAACTGCGCCAACCTTCTGGCGCATAGCCCAAGCCAAAGCGTTTGGCAATTTGCCCAGACAAGCCGCGCCCTTTGAGGTAAGCGACGGCCTTGGGTGCGGTCTTCAAATGCTGGCGATACGATTCACCCGCTTTTTCAAGCATGTCGGTAAGCGAGTTTTGTTTTTGTTTTTGCTCAGCGGCTTTGGCGCGGTCTTGGGGTGACAGATCATCTTCTGGCACCGTCATGCCGGTTTGCTGCGCCAAGTCTTTGACGGCTTCAATGAAGGTCATGCCCGCGTGGTCCATGAGAAAGCCAAGGGCATTGCCGTTTTTGCCACATCCAAAGCAATGAAAAAATTGCTTGGTAGGACTGACCGTGAAACTGGGTGATTTCTCGCCATGAAATGGGCACAAGCCCATGAAGTTGGCGCCACCCTTTTTGAGCTGGACATAGCGGCCCACCACCTCCACGACGTCAACGCGTGAAAGCAGTTCTTGAATAAATGATTGAGGAATGGCCACGGGTCTATTTTCACCCAAGAAGGGGGGTCCTTGGGCACAAAAAAGCCCTGCTCAGCAGGGCTTGTTTTGAAGCGCCAGAAAAATCAGGCTGCTTTCTTTTTGCTTTTGGACTTTTTCTTTTTGGCAGCCTTTTTGGCGGCTTTAGGCGCTTCTGCGGTGGGCTTGACTGCTGGTGCGGCAGCAGGGGCTGCTGCGGGAGCAGGCGCTGGCGCTGCAGCAGGCGCTGCAGGAACGACGGGTGCTGTAGGTGCAGCAGTTTGTGCCACAGAGGCCAAGGCCATGGTGCTCAAGACACCTGCAATGATGAGTTTGTACATGGAACTTCCTTCAATAAAACAAAACAAGATGAGGATACAACGAATCACAGGGGGGTTCAGGATGACCTCAGTCAATATTGAAGGCATGAACCTGATATTGGCCCGTTTTTTGATCCGCAAAATAATGCTTCAAAGTTTCCTGGACTGTGCGAAAGGCCAAGTCATCCCAAGGGATTTCAGACTCTAGAAACATGCGTGTCTCTTGCGTTTCAAAACCAGGGTTGAATTCTTCGTTGAGCAATTCGGCCAGATAGTAAAGATGGACCTGACCGACGCGCGGCACACTCATGACCGTGATCAAGGGGCCCATGGTGAAATTGGCACCCGCCTCTTCAGTGGTTTCCCTTGCGGCGCCCTCAGACGTGCTTTCACCAAGTTCCATAAAGCCTGCCGGCAAAGTCCATTTGCCTTTGCGTGGCTCAATGTTGCGTTTGCAAAGAAGGACGCGATTGCCTAAATAAGGCACTGTGCCGACAACATTGAGTGGATTTTCATAGTGCACCAAGTTGCATGCTGTACAAACAGCGCGCTCTTTGGTGTCGCCATCATCGGGGAGTCGATACAAAACTGCCGAACCACAGGCTCGGCAGTGTTTGATCAATTGGCGTTGGAAGCTCAAGCTTTTTTCGCTGGTGCTTTGGCAGCGGGCGCCTTGCTGTGCTTCTCAATCAGTGCGCGGGCAGTGTCCAGTAATTTACGGCCGTCGTAGCCCCGCTTGTTCATGTCTTCAACCCATTCCACTTCCAAAGTTCGTGACTTGCGACGGAATTCTTGGGCGTCTTCAGGGCTGACGGTGAAGATGGCATTGCCACGGTCGCTGGCGGCTTTGCGTCCAGCCACATCACCCTCTTGCTGAACTTTGCCAAGCCAGCCTGAAGTTTCCATGCCGCTGTTGTTGTCGATGATTTTCTTCAAATCAGGCGGAAGAGAGTTGTATTTGGCTTTGTTCATGGCCATCACAAATGTGGTGGTGTAGAGGCTACCGCCCGCAGGATCAAACTCTGCGTGATTTTTGGTCAACTCGTGTACCTTGACTGAGGGCACCACCTCCCAAGGAATGACCGCGCCATTGATGGTGCCCTTGGACAATGCGTCGGGGATGCCAGGCAAAGGCATGCCCACAGGAATGGCGCCCAAAGTGCCCATCAGCTTGGTCACTTGGCGCGTTGGCGCGCGCATTTTCAAACCCTTCATGTCTGCCACATTTTTGACGGGCTTGTCGGCCGTGTGAATGACACCAGGGCCATGCACTTGCAAAGCAATGACTTGCGTTTCTTTGAACTCATCGGGTGCCATGGTTTGCACATATTCCCAATAGGCTTTGGAGGTGGCTTCGGCATTGGTCATCATGAACGGAAGTTCAAAAACTTCAACGCGTGGGAAGCGACCTGCTGTGTTGCCTGGCAAGGTCCAGATAATGTCGACCACGCCATCGCGTGCTTGGTCGTACAACTGCACAGGTGTACCACCCAATTGCATGGCGGGGTAAGCTTCAAATTTGATGCGGCCACCAGACTCTTTTTCAACCTTGTTCATCCATGCTTTGTGCATGTTGAGCCACACGTTGGACTGAGGTGCCATGAAGGTGTGAAATTTCAGGGTGACGGTTTGCTGGGCAAAACCTGTGAGGGCTGGGGCAGCCAGCGCAGCGGCGGCGCCAGATTTCAAAAGTGAGCGACGTTGAATCATGTGTGTCTCCAAATATTGATGGACTGAATGTTAACGGATCAAGGCCTTAAAAACCGATTTCAAATCAAGCGACGTATTGAATCAACCACAGGGAAATCCCGGGGAAGAAAAGCAACAAAGTGGTACGGATGGTGTCGCTGATGAGGAAGGGCATGACACCCTTGTAACTTTCAGAGATGGGCACATCCTTGGCCATGCTGTTGACCACATAGACATTCAGGCCAACTGGCGGCGCCAGCATGCCAAAGCCAACGGTCATCAAGACCATGATGCCAAACCAAATGGCGGTGGGTTCTTTGGCCATGCCAAAGTCAAGGCCCATGATCATGGGGAAGAAAATGGGAATGGTCAGCAAAATCATGCTGAGCTCGTCCATGACTGCACCCAAGACCACGTAAAACAGCAAGATGGCCGTGACCACCATCAAAGGTGACAGACCCCAGCCGCCAACGACTTCTGCCAGTTGGTTAGGCACTTGCGTCAGCGCCAAAGACGAGTTCATGACATCCGCACCGATGAAAATCATGAAAATCATGGCCGAGCTTTCGGCGGTGGCATAAAAACAGGTTTTGAATTTAGCCCAGTTGATTTCGCGCTTGAGCAGTGCGGCCACAAAGGTGGACGCCGCACCCACGCCAGCACCTTCAGTGGGGGTGAAAAAGCCGCCGTAAATGCCGCCAAACACAATGATGAAAACGGCGGCAATGGGCGCGATGCCACCCAATGCAGCGAGCGAGAAGCGCTCGATGTTGTCATCGACTTCTGGCGCTTGGCCAGGCACCACGCGCACATAAATGGCAATGGCAATCATGTAGCCCATCATGGCTATGATGCCGGGGATCATGGCCGCAGCAAACAGCTTGGCAATGTTTTGTTCCGTCAAAATGGCATAGATGACCAAGGGCACAGAGGGCGGAATCAAAATGCCCAAGGTGCCACCCGCAGCCAAGGTGCCGGTTGAGAGTCGACCGGAATAACCATGTCGCTTCATCTCAGGCAATGCCACACCTGTGATGGTGGCGGCCGTCGCCACCGATGAGCCGCAGATCGAGCCAAAGGCTGCGCTGGCCAGCACGGCCGCCATGGCCAAGCCGCCTTTGAAGCGTCCCATCACGCTGGCTGCAAACTGAAACAAGGCTTTGCTGATGCCGCCTTGGGTTGCAAAGTGACCCATCAAGATGAACAAGGGAATGACGGACAGGTCATAGCTGGCAAAACGCGCAAAAGCCAAATTGTTGAGGAAGCTGGAATAGGGGCCCCATCCGGTTTGTACCAAATAGCCCAGCGTGCCTGCTGTAAACATGGCCACCGAAATGGGGACGCGAATGGCCATGAGCACCAACATGGCACCGAAGATGATCGAGCAAAGTGTGAGTGCGCTCATGCTGCAGCTCCATCACTGACCACAAATTTTTCACCCATGATGGCTTGTGCCAAAGCAATCACGCCGCTTAAGACCAAGGGGGGTGTCATGGCGGCATAAACAATCCATTCTGGAAAGCCCAACATCATGGAGCCCGACTGCGAAATCCAAGCATTCATGCCGCCAAAGTAGGTGCGCCAAGCCAGAAGTCCAAAGGCCATGGCCATGAACAATGCGCCTAACCTGTCAAGTTGCACGATGGTGGCTTCACTGGCTTTGGCGGTAAAGAAGTCCACAATGATGTTGGCCTTCTTCAGTTGGCACAAGGGCATGAACAACGCAATGGCCGCACCTGTGGCAACGCCTGTTAATTCAAAGTCTCCCACAATGGTGTCGCCGGTGGTGTTTCGGCCAATCAGGCTGTAGCAGGTCATGAGGGTGATGAAAGTCAGCAAGATGCCAGACAGCACACTGCACAACTTGGCCAATAGTTCGAGTATTTTCATGGGAGTTCCGGCGCACGAGGACATCAGCCTCGTGGTTTTCATTCAATGATTATTTGGCAGGATCGATCTTGACTGTCAGAGAGCCTAGGCCAGCCACTTGGCCCACCAAAGTATCGCCCGCAACAACGGCAGCAACGCCTTCAGGGGTGCCCGTGTAAATCAGGTCGCCAGGTTGCAATTCCCAAGCGGCTGACAAGTGTTCAATGGTCTCTGCCACATTCCAAATCAGCTTGGCAACGCTGCTGGTTTGACGAACTTGGCCGTTCACCAACAGATCGAGCGGGGCATTGTTGATATCGCCGGCCTTGGCTTTAGGGGTGATGGGGCCAATGGGCGCAGAGTGATCAAAGGCTTTGCCGATGCACCAAGGACGACCCAATTTCTTCATGTCGTTTTGCAAATCGCGGCGTGTCATGTCAAGGCCAACCGCGTAGCCATAAATGTGTTTCTCTGCGTCTGCGGCTTTGATGTTCTTGCCGCCAATACCAATCGCCACAACCAGTTCAATTTCGTGGTGCAAGTTTTGGGTGATGCTGGGGTAGGGCATGTGACCTGTTTCACCTGCATTGACAACCACCAAGGAGTCACTTGGTTTGAGAAAGAAAAAGGGTGGTTCACGACCTGTGAAACCCATCTCTTTGGCATGCTCTTCATAATTGCGGCCCACGCAGTAAATGCGGTGAACAGGAAAACGCTCTGGTTGTCCCAATACCGGGACAGAGGGAATTTCAGAAGGGGCAAAAACGAAGCTCATGGGAACCTTTCAGATCAGGAGATTTCAGCGGAAATAAAGCGCTTTTCGTAAGTATACTTACGAAAATACGCATCTTTCCAAACCACCCAATGATAGTGCTATGAACAACAGTTTCGATTTCGCCCAAGCGCCGGGTCATTTGGTCCGCCGTGCGCATCAAATTGCTGTTGCCTTGTTCATGAGCGAGCTGTCGGCAGAAGATGTCACGCCTGTTCAATTTGCCATTTTGAATGCGGTGATGGACACGCCAGGTGTCGATCAAGTGACCTTGGCCAATCGCGTGGCATTTGATGCAGCCACTTCAGGTTCGGTGATCGGCCGACTAGAAACCAAAGGCTGGATTCGACGCGAGCCCGATCAAGTGGACCGTCGGCGCAAGCTTTTATGGTTGACGCCTGCCGGCCAAGATGCCACCCTTCAAATGAAGCGTGCGGTGGAGCAAGTTCAAGAAAAAATCACGAGCCCTCTAACGCCAGAGGAGGCGCAAGCTCTGCGGGTGTTGTTGGCCAAGTTGGTCGCAGGCCACGAGCGAGCTTCGACCGATTGAATTCATTTTTGCTAGTGCTGTGCAGCGTTGTGCAACAGCGCGTGCCTGAGTTAACTTTTGTAAGTCAATTCAAAATGTTCGACCACGGGTGGCGCCGCAAAGAAGGGGCCCACAATAGCGCGCCACTCTGCAAACAAGGGTGACTCTCGAAAGCCAACGGTGTGGTCTTCTAGGGTGTCCCAAAAAATTTGCAACACAAAGCGATCTGGACTCTCAATGCCTCGATTGACTTTGGCGCCTTGAAAGCCTTTGGCGCGCGAAATAACGGTTGCCAAGCCGCGAGCAATGGCCTCTTCAAAAGCCTTCTGTTGGCCGGGCGTGATGCGAATGTCTGCAAGTTCGAGAATCATGAAAAACCTCAAGTTTGAGTTGTGAATGTCAGTGGGCTTATTTTGACAAATTAAAGTCGACGTTGCTTGGCTGTCCACAAAACCAGCGACACAAAGCACAGGGTCACGATGACCAATGCAAAGCTGCTGGTCGCCCAAAAAGTGCTAACTTCTGGACGTGCAGACCATGGGCCTAAGCCTTCATAGGCCCACAGATAGGCGCCTCCCAGACCCACGCCCCACAGCATCACACAGTAGATGGCCAGGGGGATCAGTGTGATTCGGTAGCAACGCAAAATGAAGGCGCAAACCGCTTGCAAGGCATCCACCAAGTGGTACAACGCCACCCATACCAACACGCTGGCAGCGGTGATGGCAACTTCTGCATTGGCAGAAAAAAGCTGTGCCAAACCCTCGCGGTTCAATGCCAAGCCACCGCTGCTAAGCAGGGCCAATGCCAAGCAAATTTTCAGCCCTGTGTGCGCTGCTTGTTCGGCATGGTGGGCTTGACTGGCGCCCAACCAAAATCCGACACGGGCACTGCTGGCAATGCCCAATGCCAAGGGCACCATGTACATCAGGCTGGCCAAACTGGCGGCGATTTGATGACTGGCTGCGGCAACCACGCCTTGCCGGGAGATGAACAAGGCCATCATCGTGAAGGCGGTCACTTCCACCATGAGTGATAAACCAGACGGTACGCCCAAGCGTAAAAATTGACGCAGTGTTGGCCAATGCACGGCTTCCATTGGCTGCCAAATCCGATAGGGGACATAAACAGGATGATGGCGTAAGTGGTAAATGCCCATGAGCAACAACCAAGTGTTCACGACCAAGGTGGCCCAAGCACATCCCACAACGCCGTGAGCCGCCAAACCCCAGCCACCCAATGTGAACCAAATGGACAGCGGAATCTTGATGCCCAAGGCTGCAATTTGAAGAGCGGTGACCCTCAAGGGCATGCCCAGACTTTGATTCAAGGTGGCATACATGCGAAACAGCAAGGAGGGTCCAACCGCCACCGCTAAAACTTGTAAATAAGCGCGGACATCCCCTTGCAAAGCTTCTGGAACTTGGGTTGCCTCTAGCCATATACCGGGCCACAAGAGCGCGAGCATGCCGAGCAAACTGACGCTCAAGCAAAGGTACAAGGCTTGACGAACAGATTTGCCCAAGGCCACATGCTGGCCTGCGCCTCGCAGTTCGGACCAAACAGGCAGCATGGCTTGCATCAGGCCATTCAACGCCACGTAGATGCTGATGTAGATGGCTGAGCCGACTGAAAGAGCGGCCAAAGCAGAAGCATCGTAGCGCCCCGCAATCAGCGTGTCGGCAATGCCAAAAGACATCACTGCCAACTGGCCGATCAGGACCGTGCCAGCATGGCGAAGGATGATGCGCGCTTCAAACATTCAGCAACACGCGTTCAGGGTTTGGCAACGTGGGGTGCTGTGCGTTTGTACAAAACAATGTCTTCATTGTTGTCGGAGGGGCGACGAACAGTGGCTTGGTATTGCCAAGTTTGCATGTCGACATCTTTTTTCAAGGTGCTCAATGCTTGCGTATCAACAATCAACCATTCGCATTGCGCAACCTGCGGGTTGCCATCCGTTGAGTCTTTGCTTGTAGGAATCAACTTGAACTTTCCGTGAAACTCAAATGCAGCGCCTTGCGCGCGCGTGAGGCCATGGTAATGAACGCATTCTGGCGTGCCAAGCATGTCGCGAACTTTGAGCACCAAAGGCTCGTAGCTGCGCGCAAAATTCAAGAGAGGCAACCACAACGTCATGACCAAAAGCCAACACAAAATGGCACCACCCGCGGGCAATGCCATGCTTTTCCAAATGGCGGCGCGGTGACGGCCCGCCCGCCATTTCACCAAGCTGGCCCATACCAGCGAGGCCATCAAAGCAAAGACAACAGCGGCGCCAGAAAAGACGTGCGTAAATCCGGGTGCGAGTCGTGCAACGTTGATAGCGGGTTGTGCCGGAATGCCGGTTTGCAAAGAGGTCCATACAACCCAAATGATCAATGCCCCCACACTGAAAAACACCAAAGTGAACCAGTCCACAAATGCACTGACACTGCGGCGGAGCGTTGGCAGCGCAAATGCTGCCAGGGTTGCCATGGCTGGCAAACTCAGAAGCAAAGCGCGATCGCTGAGACCCGAAAACCAGGTTGTGCAGATGGCGACGGCAACAAACCAAAGCGGCAGTGACAAATGCGGATTGGCTGTCAGGTGTTGCAGTTGGAAGCGCCAGCGCCAGAGGGTCCAAATGGCCAATGGCCATGCGGGCCATGTGAACCAAAGCAACAAGCGCGTCATCGATTTGATTTCAAAAATGTGCGAATAGGCCACACGCCAACGCCACAGCCCCAGGGCACTGACCAAGGCTGCAGTGGCCAGACAAATGAGCAACACCCAGGCCACATCCACACTGCGCGCACGCAATGCGCTGGGCTTGCCTGTGTCCAGTGCCATGACAATGGCACCGCCGACACCCAAGATCATGGCCAAGGCCGGAGCGCCTGAGAGTGCCATGCCCACAATGGCGATGGCCGAGCTGACCCAGGCCCCTGTGCGTTTGCGAGGCAGGTTGGCCAATGCAAAAAAGAGCAATGTGGAAAAGCTCAACTGCGCAAGCGCGGGTGTTGCTTCGTGTGAAAGCCTTGCCAAACCCAAGCAAGCCAACAAGGCCAACAAACCTCCGTCGGCAATGGCCCTGGCGTAATCAGCCGGACGTGCTTCGCCGCCAAAGGCAAAGGTCACAGGCTGTGCGGTGGGCGTTCTTGCCAAGGCATAAACGCCATACCAGGTGGCGGCCAGTGTGAGGGCCAGCAAGCCCATGAAGGGAACGCGCGCTGCCAAATCGATGGGAATGGCTGCGGGCAAGATTTGGATGCTCCATGCACCTAACCAATAGGGCAGCAAGGCCGCATGGGGATCGACTTGCCCTAGCAGGGTTGGTTTTAGCCACGAGACTGTTTCAGGCCCGAAGGTCTGAGCCAAGTGCAGCATGAAACCAAAAGCTTCCATGTCGTCTGCCTTCCAAGGCGTTCTGCCGACAAAACCTGGCAGCACATAGGCCAAGCAGAACATCAACAGCACCCAACGCGGCAAGCGCCTGACAGCGCTTTGGGCCACGATGGCTGGATTGGAAGATGAATCAGAAGAGTTGAAAGTCACAACTTAGAAGATAGCAGAGAAGCACCTTTGATCAAAGCGACCCCAAGGTAAAAAAACATGCGCAATTTAGCCGGTGCAAAAAACAAGGGCAGGCCGGTTGCCCGGGCTGCCCTGTTTGATCACGCAGTGATGCGTTTGGGGAATTATTTGGTGACGCTTGTCTTGCCAAAGCGATTGCGGAATTTCTCAACGCGACCACCCATGTTGTCCACAGATTTTTGTGTACCAGTGTAGAAGGGGTGTGATTCGCTGGAAGTATCCAACTTGAACAAAGGCAACTCGCGGCCGTCGTCCATTTTCACCATTTCTTTGGCGTTGACACAAGAACGTGTGACGAACTTGAAGCCGTTAGACAGATCCAAGAAGCAAACTTCTCGGTAGTTGGGGTGAATGCCTTCTTTCATGGTCTTTTCCTTGAGTTCAGTTGCGACAGCCGCCCATGGACCATTCCAGGGTACTTTTCGCGAAAAACGAGATTATGGCATGAAATCAATGACTTGCATGCCTAATTGGGGCTGAGGCGGCTACTTTTTAGCCGCCGCGTCGCATCATGTCGAAGAATTCGACGTTGCTCTTCGTGGCTTTCATGCTCTTGAGCACCATTTCCATGGCTTCAATTTCGTCCATGTTGTACATGAACTGGCGCAAGATTCGGGTTTTTTGCAGCACTTCGGGTTGCAACAACATCTCTTCGCGACGCGTTCCGCTGCGGTTCAAGTTGATCGCGGGGAACACGCGCTTTTCGTACAAGCGGCGTTCCAAATGAATTTCGCAATTGCCTGTGCCCTTGAATTCTTCAAAGATCACCTCGTCCATGCGGCTACCGGTGTCCACCAAAGCAGTTGCGATGATGGTCAAGCTGCCGCCTTCTTCCACATTGCGCGCTGCGCCAAAGAAACGCTTGGGGCGTTGCAGGGCGTTGGCATCGACACCGCCGGTCAGAACCTTGCCTGAACTGGGCACCACATTGTTGTAGGCGCGGGCCAAACGGGTGATCGAGTCGAGCAAGATGACCACGTCTTTTTTGAGTTCGACCAAACGCTTGGCGCGCTCGATGACCATTTCGGCCACGTGCACATGCCGCGCTGCAGGTTCGTCAAATGTGGAGGCAATGACTTCGCCGCGCACGGTGCGCTGCATCTCTGTCACTTCTTCAGGTCGCTCGTCAACGAGCAAAACCATCAGGTGGACGTCTGGGTTGTTAGCCGTGATGGCATGCGCAATGTGCTGCATCATCACGGTCTTACCTGACTTAGGTTGCGCCACGATCAAGGCACGTTGGCCTTTACCAATGGGGGCGATGATGTCAATCACACGGCTGGTGATGTTCTCATCGGCCTTGATGTCACGCTCCAAGCGCATTTGAATGTTGGGGAACAAGGGCGTCAAGTTCTCAAACATGATCTTGTGCTTGTTGTTCTCTGGCAAATCGCCATTGACCTTGTCCAGCTTGGTGAGGGCAAAGTAGCGCTCACCGTCTTTGGGTATGCGCACTTCACCTTCGATCATGTCACCCGTGTGCAGATTGAATCGGCGCACTTGACTGGGGCTGATGTAGATGTCGTCGGTGCTGGCGGTGTAGCTGGTGTCGGGGCTGCGCAAGAAACCAAAGCCGTCAGGCAAGATTTCCAAAACGCCATCGGCAAACACTTGTTCACCAGCGCGGGCGCGCTTTTTGATGATGGCAAACATCAGCTCTTGCTTGCGCATGCGGCCCGTGTTTTCAATCTCAAGTGCTTCGGCTTGCTTGAGGACTTCAGACACGTGCAGTGCCTTGAGTTCGTTTAAGTGCATGGATTTACCTGCGTAAAACAACCCTGGTGGGTTGATGTCAAAAAATCAGGGGGAGTTGGAAAACCAGAATTTCAAGCGTCTAGAAACCAAAGCCATGAAAGGTGCGCCAGTAGGATAAGCAGGCGCTTGGGGCTTTATAAAGTTTCTATCTTGAAACTGTGTTGAAACCCTTTTGGGGATCAACGGTGCGGATTATGACAGGAATTTCGCGGGCTTCGCAAGCCATGCCTGCGAAGCGCATGAGTGCTGGTCTCAAGAAATAAAGGCTTTAGCCTGAAGTGGGGCGAGCTGGGGCACTCGCCCTGTTCAAAGTTTCAGGCCAATTGTTGGTCAATGAAAGCTGTCAATTGGGCTTTGCTCATGGCACCCACCTTGGTTGCCGCCAGTTGACCGTCTTTGAAGATCATCAGGGTAGGGATGCCGCGGATGCCATACTTGGCAGGTATGTCACGGTTTTCATCCACATTCATTTTGGTGATTTGCAATTTGCCCTGATAGGCACCTGCCACATCGTCCAAAATGGGCGCAATCATTTTGCAAGGGCCGCACCATTCAGCCCAGAAATCAACCACCACAGGTGTAGCTGACTTGATAACGTCAGCGTCAAATGTGGCATCAGAAGTGTGTTTGATCAAATCGCTGGCCATGGCCTTTTCCTTGTTTGAATGTGAAATGCAACGAACGTGCCTTTGTAAACTGCTTGTATTTTGACAGAAACCCATAAGCCGCTAAGGCATGGGGCCATCTTTTCCATTGTTTGATCATCGTTTTCCTATGAATTCCATCCGAGCTGATGCACAGCCTTCCCAAAACGTCGACGTGGCCATCGTCGGCGGCGGGCCTGCGGGCTTGATGGCGGCTGAGTTGCTCTCAAGTTGGGGGCACGCGGTTCACCTCTTTGATGCCATGCCTTCCGTTGGCCGCAAATTCTTGCTGGCGGGGCGGGGCGGTCTGAACTTGACGCATGCTGAACCCGCTTTGCAATTCTTGACGCGGTACGGCCAACACCAGCAGCAATTGACGCCTTTGATCCAAGCCTGGGGTGCACCAGAACTTCGCAATTGGGCTCAAAGCTTGGGCATCGACACCTTTGTGGGCACATCGGGGCGGGTCTTTCCAACAGAAATGAAGGCAGCCCCTTTGCTGAGGTCGTGGCTGCATCGTTTGCGTCATCCGGCCACGGGCTTGCCCGTTGAATTTCACATGCGTCATCGTCTCCAACGCATTCAATCACTGAATGTCTCAGGCCACGCGCAAGTCCAGTTGACGTTCCAAGTTCAAAATCTGACGAGTGAAGTCGCTCAAACCAAAGAGGTTCATGCCAAATCGGTCATCTTGGCTTTAGGCGGTGGCAGTTGGGCACGTTTGGGCTCTGACGGCGCTTGGGTGCCCTGGCTCCAAGCCATGGGCGTGCCTGTCAAGCCACTACAGCCTTCCAATTGTGGTTTTCATGTCAGGGGCAGATCAGGCTCAGGTTGGACGCCATTTTTTGAACAGCGTTTTGCAGGACATCCCTTGAAATCGGTCATCCTTTCGTGGCAAACGCCACAAGGTCAAGTGCTCAAGCGACAAGGAGAGTTTGTGGCCACAGCCTATGGCGTCGAGGGCAGCTTGGTCTATACCGCGTCGGCAGATTTGCGTGAGCAAATCAATCAAAAGGGTGTGGCGGAGGCTCAATTGGACATGTTGCCTGACCGTACTTTGGACCAGGTGCAAAAGGAGGTCATGCACCCCCGCGGCACACGAAGTTTGTCGTCGCACCTTAAAAGCCGTCTGGGCATTGAGGGCGTCAAAATGGGTTTGTTGAACGAATTGCTTTCACCCGAAGACCTTCACGATCCAATTCGATTGGCGCAAGCGATAAAGGGTCTTTCCATTCAATTGACGGCCACTCGGCCCATGGACGAAGCCATCAGCACGGCAGGGGGCGTGACCTGGGAAGGCTTGCTGCCAAGCTTGGAGGTCAAAGCCTTGCCAGGTGTGTTTTGTGCAGGGGAGATGCTCGATTGGGAGGCCCCAACGGGGGGGTATTTGCTCACAGCCAGTATGGCCACTGGGGCATGGGCCGCGAAGGCACTGCACCAAAAAATGAAAGGTGACGAGCCTTGACCCCGGCACTGGCGCCGCAGTTAGAGCTGCTTGGTTCCCCACCTGACTCGGTTGGCCGCTTAACCATGCGGGAAGGCCCGTCGGGGTCTATTGTAAGACACCGATAGAATCAGCACATGTCTTATCTTGTTCTGGCACGAAAATACCGTCCTCGCAACTTCACCGAAATGGTGGGGCAAGAGCACGTGGTGCAGGCCCTCACAAATGCTTTGGTGCAACAAAGGTTGCACCATGCCTATTTGTTCACAGGGACACGGGGTGTGGGCAAGACCACTGTTTCACGCATCTTGGCCAAGTCACTGAACTGCCAAGGCGCAGACGGACAAGGCGGGATCACGGCAGAGCCTTGCGGTGTCTGCCAAGCTTGTCAGGACATTGATTCGGGTCGATTTGTCGATTACACCGAACTTGATGCAGCTTCCAACCGAGGTGTTGACGAGGTTCAAAGCTTGTTGGAGCAAGCCGTTTACAAACCCGTTCAAGGGCGCTTCAAAGTCTTCATGATTGACGAGGTTCACATGTTGACCAATACGGCCTTCAATGCCATGTTGAAAACCTTGGAAGAGCCGCCCGAGTATTTGAAGTTTGTATTGGCCACCACCGATCCCCAAAAAGTGCCTGTCACCGTGCTCTCGCGTTGCCTTCAGTTCAACTTGCGTCCCATGGCGCCTGAAACAGTTTTTGAGCACCTGACGCGCGTCTTAGATCAAGAAAAATTACCTGCCGATCCCATGGCGCTGAAACTGCTGGCGCGTGCAGCGCGCGGTTCGATGCGCGACGCGCTGAGCTTGACAGACCAAGCCATTGCCTTTGGCAGCGGTCAATTGCAAGAGGCCACTGTGCGATTGATGCTGGGCAGTGTTGATCAAAGCCACGTGATGGGTCTGATTGACGCGTTGGCCCGCGGGGATGGCGCCGAAGTGGTTCGCATTTCTGAAACATTGCGACTCAATGGTTTGTCGGCTGCCTCTGCGCTCGAAGACATGTCAGTGGCTTTGCAGCGCATGGCGGTCTTGCAGGCTGTGCCGCAAGCTGCGTCGGCATCCAATGAGCCGGACCATCTAGAACTGGTGCGCTTGTCTCAGGCCATGCCTGCGGATGAAACGCAATTGCTTTACAGCTTGTGCTTGCACGGTCGTGCAGAACTTGGCTTGGCACCCGATGAGTATGCGGCTTTGACCATGGTGTTGCTGCGCTTGTTGGCCTTTAAGCCCAAGCCAAGCGATTCTTCAGGCAGCGCGCCAACGGCTCAAAAAAAAACTCTAACAACAGCCCCAATCACGCGCACTGAAGCAGTTCAAAGCCCGCCCTTGCAGCAAGCCGTCGCTGCGCCGCCAAAAACTGAACCTCCAGTTGTTCATGAAGCCCCAGATGACTTCCCTGAAACTGTGCAAGCTCCACCCACAGTACCGCTTCGCGTTCAAAACTTGCCTGTACGCCAAGCCTCTGAACCCACGGAAAAATTAGCGCCCAAACCTTTGGTGCTGACAGAAGAAGGTCATTTTTGGACGGAAACTGTGCGCCATCTCATCAGTGCTGAGGCCATCACGGCCTTGGTGCGCGAGCTGGCCTTGCAATCACAATTGATTGCGCGTGACACCGATCAGTGGCATTTGCGAATTGAAAGCGAATCACTGAACCAAGGTGTGGCGCGTGAGCGTTTACAAGCGGCACTGCACGCTGCAGGGCATTCGGTCAAGTTGGTGGTCGAAATTGGTAAAGTATCCGATTCGCCGGCACAAAGAAATGCGGCGGCATTGGCTGAGAAACAAAAAGCGGCAGAAGATTTGATTCACGCCGACCCCTTGGTGCAGGCCATGGTGCAAGATTTTGGCGCCAAAATTGTGCCGGGCAGCATCAAGCTGATCTCTTAAATTCATTGAAGGAAAAACATGTTCAACAAAGGACAACTTGCAGGTTTGATGAAGCAGGCACAAGCCATGCAGGACAACCTCAAAAAAGCACAAGACGAACTGGCATTCGTTGAAGTTGAAGGCTCAGCCGGCAGTGGTTTGGTGAAAGTTTTGATGACTTGCAAGCATGCTGTGAAGCGCATCACCATCGATCCCAGTTTGCTGGCCGATGACAAAGACATGTTGGAAGATTTGGTCGCAGCAGCGTTCAATGATGCCGTGCGCCAAGCCGAAGAAGTTTCGCAACAAAAAATGGGCAAGTTAACGGCAGGTTTGCCACCTGGCATGAAGTTGCCTTTCTAAATCAAACGCAATCAAGTTTCACCCCTTTCATCCTCATGCAGAAACCCACAGCTCATGCGTTGGACGCGCTGATTCAAGCATTGCGCGTCTTGCCAGGCGTGGGTGCCAAGTCGGCTTCACGCATGGCTTTTCATTTGATGCAGCACGAGCGGGGTGGAGCATTGTTGTTGGCCAAGGCACTGACGCATGCCTGTGACCATGTGCGGCATTGCGCCACGTGCCATACCCTCACAGAGTCTGAAATTTGCGCGATGTGCAGTGATCCTGATCGCGACCGCTCACAATTGTGCGTGGTTGAAACACCAGCCGATCAAGCTGCCATTGAGAGAACTTCCACCTTCAGAGGTTTGTATTTTGTGTTGATGGGCAAACTCAGTCCACTCGACGGTGTCGGCCCCAACGATCTGGGCTTTGCCAAATTGTCAGAGCGCTGCAGCGATGGTTTGGTGCAGGAGGTGATCTTGGCCACCAACTTCACAGGCGAAGGTGAAGCCACAGCCCATGTCATTGCCGAAATGCTCAAAAAACGTGGCCTGCGCGTCACGCGTTTGGCCAGAGGCGTGCCTGCTGGCAGCGAGCTGGAATACGTTGACCTGGGCACCATTGCCCATGCGTTGGTCGACCGCCGGTAGTTCTCCGCCGGCAGTTAGCGTTCTTCATTACGTACTTACCCGCTTGGGAAGTCTCCCAATGCGCAAACACCGATACCTTTGTATGCTGAACCCATCTTTCATGGGAACTTATCAAGAGGTATTGTGGTGTTTGTCAGGCAAGGGCGTCGCAACTTTTCAGCGTTGGCTGCGGCCACGTTGCTCAGTTCGCATGGCGTTCTGCGTGCCGCAACTTCGCCGCAGCGAGTCAGCATCGCCTTGGCGGCCCACAACAGCCTTTACCATTTGCCACTGGTCTTGGCCGAACAATTGGGCTATTTGAAACACGAAGGCCTGCAAATTGATTGGCTCGAATGTGAGTCTGGCATTGAAGCGGTTCAAGCGGCCTTGGCGGGGCAAGCAGATGTGGTTGCGGGTGCCTTTGAACACGTCCTCGACTTGCAAACATCAGGCTTGTCGTGGCGTGCGTTTGTCTTGCAATCCAGGGCGCCCCAAATCAGTGTCGGTTTGGCCAGTCGGCGTGCAATTGGCATGAAGCATGTGAATGAACTCAAATCATTGAAACTGGGCATCTCTTCTTTGGGCTCGGCAACGCATTGGGTGGCGCAGCATTGGATTAAGCAGGTGGGACTGTCGACTGACGCCGTGCAGTTTGTGGCACTGGGCGCTGGCACAGGCAATGTGATGGAAGCCATGCGCGCAGGCACCGTTGATGCTTTGTGCCATGTCGATCCTGTTCTTCATTATTTGGAACAAAAAAACGAGTTGCGATTGATGGCTGATACACGCACATTGTCCAGCTCGCAGCGAATGTTTGGGGGACCTTTGGCCTCCGCATGTTTATTTGGAAAAGTTGAGTTTCTCCAAAAGCGCGCAGACCTCGCGCAAGCTTTGTCGCTTGGCGTGGTGAGGGCCTTGAAATGGCTTAAAACAGCAGGCCCTACAGATATTTTGAAAACAGTGCCTTCCCACCATTGGATGGGGGATCGTGCGCTGTATTTAGGTGCCCTTGAAAAACTGCGCGAAAGCTACAGCTTGGACGGACTGTTTGGCACAGACGCTGTTCAAACTGCATGGCGCATGCGAGCCTTGCGCATGGCGCAAGAAGCAGGTCCACTGTCGGCACTAGAGCGAAGCTTTACCAATCAATTTGCGCAAGTGGCCAAGCGCAAAATTGGCAATTGATTCGGCTGCTTATTTTTTGGCCTTGACGGGCGCTTTGGACTTGGCCTTCGAGCCCTTGCTCTGATTTGGCGCAGACTTCACGCCGGTGTTGATGCTGGATTTTTTACTGGCTGTTTTGCTGCCTTTAGAACTGGCCGTGGTGGGCACCAAAATGGCAATCGATTGACCTGGCTTCAGTGCAACAGGCATCTTCAATTTATTCCATGCCGCAATGTTGGCGGGTGTCACATCGTGCCGTGCAGCCAAGGTGGCCAAGGTGTCGCCTTTCAATGCGGTCACCATGATGCGGCGCAAGACCACTTCGGGTGCAAATGAAATTTGCGCGTTGTCTGCCAAATGCTCTGTGACGTCATTGTCCAAGTTGCCTTGTCGTGCCACCAGCAAGGTGGAACCTTGCTTGACTTGCATGCCATTGGGAATGGGGTTGATGCTTCTCAACTCTGATTCGGACATGTTGACCAACTTACCGACTTCCGCAATCTTCATGGTCTTGGGGACCGACCAGGCTGTCCAACTGGCAAGGGGCTTGTTAGCATGCTCTTCAAGGCGACGTAGAAATTTGTCGGCATTGTCCCAAGGCAACAAGATTTCGGGTGTGCCTGCAGCCAAGATCACGGGTCTGCTCATCGACGGATTGAGCGCTTTGAAGTCATCTAAACTGATGCCTGCAAAATTGGCCGCCAGTTTCACATCAATGTCACGCGTGATGCTGACAGATCGAAAGTAGGGGTGATTTTGAATCAGGGGCAAGCGGGCGTTGAAACTTTGAGGTTGCGCGATGATGTTCTTGACGGCTTGCAACTTGGGCACGTAATAACGTGTCTCGGTGGGCATGTTCAAGTCAGAATAGGTCAGACCCAAACCGGCGGCTTTGTTTTTGGCCAATGCACGGCTAACGCTACCTTCACCCCAGTTGTAGGCGGCCAGTGCCAAATGCCAATCGCCAAACATGCCGTACAACTTTTGCAAGTAGTCCAAGGCAGCCCGGGTGGACTCGACCACACCGCGGCGTTCATCACGGAAGATGTTCTGTTTCAAGTCAAAGTATTTGCCTGTGGCGGGCATGAATTGCCACATGCCTGCCGCTTTGGCGGACGACACGGCTTCAGGGTTGAACGCAGACTCAATGAAAGGCAGCAAGGCCAATTCAGTCGGCATGTTGCGCCGCTCTAATTCTTCAACAATGTGAAACAGGTATTTGCGTGAGCGCTCTGTCATGCGCACCATGTAATCGGGTCTTGCGGCGTACCATTCTTCACGGTCTTTGACCAAATCATTTTCCAGATCTGGCATGGCAAAGCCTTGGCGAATGCGCACCCAAATGTCGGCTGGGGGTTCCGAGCTGACTTCTATTTTTTGTTTGGCCTTGACAGGCTTTGCAGCTGAAGTGGGTTGTACAGGCTGCGATGTTTCAGGGCTAGTTTCGGTGGCAGCCGCCTTGACATCGGATGCTTTATCTAAGTTCGCACAACCGACCAGGATCAAACTGAAGCATGCAAATGCCAAGCTTTGAATCAAAGCACGCAAAAAGTGAGTTGTCATTTGAAATCGTTTTTCCAAGAACGCAAGTTGGCGAAAATTTCGACGTCTTGGTGGGCTGTTTGAGGAGCAAAAGCCTTGACTGCTTGAATGACAGTGCTTTGGCGACTTCGCAAAAAGGGATTGATCTGCAGCTCAGTGGCCAGTTGTGCAGGAAGGGTTGGCAAGTTCTCTGACCGCAACTTCTGACACTGTTGCACATAGGCTTGGAGCGCCAGATTGTCAGGCTCGACGGCCATCGCAAATTTCAAATTGCTCAGGGTGTATTCGTGGGCACAGCAAACGCGGGTGTTGCCAGGCAGGGTGGCCAATGTGTCCATGGCCTTGAGCATTTGTGCGGGCGTGCCTTCAAAAATTCGGCCGCAACCACCCGAAAACAAAGTGTCGCCGCAGAACAAAATGGGTTCTTGTGCGCTGGGCTGTGACCAATAGGCGATGTGACCTGCCGTGTGACCTGGTACATCCAGGGTTTGAAAAACCAAGCCACCCCAATTGACAGCATCGCCTTGTTTCAAAGGCTGATATTCAAAATCAAAAGGCAAAGATTCGTTTGCGGGGCCGTAAACCTTGGCGCCCCATTGCTGTTGCAAGCTGGCGACGCCGCCGGTGTGATCGCCATGGTGATGCGTGACTAAAATGCAATCAAGTTGGTGTTGGTTCTCAGCGAGCCAGCGTGTCACAGGCTCGGCCTGGCCAGGATCAACCACCAAAGCGCGGCCTTGGTGCTGGATCAACCAAATGTAGTTATCAGAGAATGCGGGCAGTGGAATCAGGTTCATGACTCATCCTATTATAGAAAGCAGCTCAATGACGCAAGCTTGGCGTGATTGGTTGAGTTCGCCCGCAGGTGCCTACTTACTCGATTGGGAGCAAGCCCAAATCGATGAGGTGGTGGCCGACATCTTTGGCTACCATGCACTGCAATTGGGCATGCCCGAGTTGGAGGGCTTGCGCACCAATCGCATGCCACACCAGTGGCTGGCTTCACCAGAGCCCGATTCAGTGTTGCCCAGCCAAACCTTGAATTTTGCAGCGCACAGTGTGGCCTTGCCATTTCAAGCAGACAGTTTGGATTTGTTGGTCATGCCGCACAGTTTGGAGCTCAGTCTGGATGCACATGCCAGCCTGCGAGAAGCGCATCGTGTTTTGATGCCAGAGGGCCATTTGGTCATTACCGGCTTGAATCCCACCAGCCTTTGGGGCTGGCGTCACAAACGATCGCAGTGGTATCAGAAGTGGGGGTATCGAGGCCTCAGCGCCCCCCCTTGCGACGAAATGATTGCTTATTGGCGACTCAAAGATTGGTTGCGATTGTTGGGCTTTGAAGTGAAACTGAGTCGCTTTGGCTGTTGGCGTCCCGCCATGGACAAGGCCAAATGGCTGCAGCGATGGTCTTGGATGGACCGTTTGGGAGCGCAGTGGTGGCCCATATTGGGTGGGGCTTACGTGCTGGTTGCCGTGAAAAAAGTTCACGGTGGTCGCATCGTGGGCGCCACCTGGAAAAAACGTCGCCTTCAAGCCAAAGCGGCCGTTGGCATCGCCCAAAGACAGAAGATGCCCAATGAGCAGAACGGCCTTCAAAGAAAGAATGAATGTGAATCACGTTGAAATACACACGGATGGTGCTTGCAAGGGCAACCCTGGGCCTGGCGGGTGGGGCGCTCTGATGCGCTCGGGTGAGAATGTCCGGGAAATTTTTGGGGGAGAGCTGGACACCACCAACAACCGCATGGAGCTGACGGCTGTCATTGAGGCCTTTATGGCCTTGAAGCGACCTTGCAAGGTCACCCTTTATTTAGACAGCGAGTACGTGCGCAAAGGCATCACCGAATGGATTCACGGTTGGAAGGCCAAAGGCTGGCGAACCGCCGCCAAGCAGCCTGTAAAAAATGCCGATCTATGGCAGAAATTGGACGCTTTAGTGATCAATTCGGGACATCAAATTGAATGGCGCTGGGTCAAGGGTCACGCAGGTGACCCCGGTAATGAGCGCGCCGATGCACTGGCCAACCTGGGCGTTGAGCAAGCCTTAGGTCGCTGAATTTGTGCTTTCAAGGCTTTCAAGCATTCGCCTTGTTGTAAAGCCAAAGTAAAGGACAGTTTGGCCAAGGTGCACTGGAGGTTTTTTCCGATGCCAAGACCCCCCAACAACTGTTACATTTCAGAACTGTTTTGGGTCTTGTTCGGAAACTTTGATGTCTTTCAAAAAACCATATCTCGCGATTGCTTTGGTCGGCGTCGCAGCCGCTTCTGGTGCTGCCTGGTGGCTGCAAAATAAACCGAACGCCCCTGCTGCTGAAACAGCCGCAGTTGCTGCCAATCCTTCAGCGCCCAATGCTGCCGGTGGCGGTGCGCCGGGTGGACCCGCAAAACCCACAGCCGTGGAAGTTGCCAAAGTCGAGCAAGCCAAAATTGTGGACGAGACTCAATCTGTGGGCAGTCTGCGTTCGAACCAAGGCGTTGTTTTGCGCCCTGAAGTGGGTGGACGCGTCAGCCAAGTTTTGTTCAAAGATGGTCAGCGTGTCAAAAAGGGCCAAGTCTTGGTGCAGTTTGATGACCAATTGCCTGCAGCACAAGTGATGCAGGCCAAGGCCGAATTGTCCATTGCACAGGCCAATCACACGCGCAACAAAGAGTTGGTGTCGCAGAATTTCATCAGCAAGCGTTCCTTGGACGAAAGCGAAGCCGCATTGCAAGTGGCCCAAGCCAAATTGGCCTTAGCTCAAGCCACGCTTCAGCGTTTGAAAATCCTCGCTCCGTTTGATGGCGTGGCAGGCTTGCGTCAAATCAACGTGGGCGACTATTTGAAAGATGGCGCTGACATGGTCAACGTGGAAGACATCGATGCGGTGTTGCTCGACTTCCGTTTGGCTGAACGCTTTCAAACCAAAGTCAAACCGGGTCAAAAAGCCCAAGTCAGCTTTGATGCGTTGCCTGGCCGTAAATTCACCGCCATCATTCAAGCCATTGATCCTTTGATCGATGCGAATGGACGTTCAGTGGGCATTCGCGGTTGCATTGACAACCGCCAGATGCAGTTGCGTCCTGGTATGTTTGCGCGCGTCAATGCGGTGTTCGGCGAACGTGCAGAAGCTTTGGTCTTGCCAGAAGAGGCCATCGTGCCTCAAGGTGGTCGTGCCACGGTGGTGAAGGTCGTACCTGGCGCCAATAAAGATGAGCTGATTTCAGAGCGTGTCACGGTCAAGATTGGCTTGCGCCAACCTGGCAAAGTGGAAATTCTGGAAGGCTTGGCATTGGGTGACACCGTTGTGGTTGCCGGCCAGCAGCGTTTGCAAAAAGACGGCACATTGGTCCGAGTTGTCGACATGTCCAAAGGACAAGCGGGTGGTGCAGCAGGTGGTGCAGCGGGTGGTGCAGCGGGTGCCAATGGCGCGCCAGGTGCAGGCGGTGCTGCATCTGCAGGTCCTGCCGCAGGGGGGGGCAAGTCGCCTGATGCAGCGCCAGCCAAAGAAGCCGGCAAAGGCAAGATGCCTCCCGTGACCGGTGAAAACCCATGCTTAAGAGGTCTGAATGCAACTCGCTGAAACCTCTATTCGCAGACCGGTCTTCGCGACCGTTTTGTCGCTGCTGATTCTGTTGATTGGCGCGGTCAGTTTCAATCGTCTGTCTCTGCGTGAATATCCAAAAATTGACGAGCCCACTGTCACCGTCAGTGTGAAGTACCCTGGTGCTTCAGCCGAGGTGATTGAATCGCAAGTGACCAAGCCATTGGAAGACTCCATTGCGGGCATCGATGCGGTTGATGTGATCACGTCCATCAGCCGTGCAGACCAATCGCAAATCACGGTTCGCTTTCGTTTAGAGAAAGACGCTGACACGGCAGCAGCGGAAGTGCGCGATCGCACGTCGCGCATTCGTGGCCGTTTGCCTCAAGCCATTGAAGAGCCTGTCATTGCCAAAGTGGAGGCGGATGCTTTCCCGGTCATTTGGTTGGCGTTTTCTAGTGACACCCTGTCACCCCTGCAAATCAATGACTTGATCAACCGAGTGGTCAAGCCGCGATTGCAAACGGTCACAGGTGTGGCCGACGTTCGCATTTATGGTGAACGCAAATACGCCATGCGTGTTTGGCTGGACGCCGAACGCTTGGCGGCCTATCGCTTAACACCGCAAGATGTGGAAGACGCTATTCGCCGAAGCAATTTGGAGTTACCTGCTGGACGGATTGAATCTCAGCAGCGTGAGTTCAGTGTCACGTCACAAACCGATTTGATCAAGGCCGGTCAGTTTGGTGACATTACCATTCGCAACATCAATGGCTTTCCAATCAAAATTCGCGATGTGGCCAAAGTGGAAGAGGGCGCGGCAGACGATCGCAGCCGTGTGCGTTTGAATGGCAAGGCCTCTATTTCAGCTGGCGTGATTCGTCAGGCAACGGCCAATCCTTTAGAGTTGTCCAAAGGTGTGCGCGACATGATGCCGCGCTTGCAACAAGATTTGCCAGGCGATGTGACCATCGATGTGGCCAATGACAACTCGGTGTTCATCGACAAGTCGATCAAGAGCGTGTTCCAAACCATTTTGGAAGCGGTCATTTTGGTGGCCCTGGTGATTTTTGTATTTTTGCGAACATTCCGTGCGTCCATCATACCCATCATCACCATCCCAGTCAGTTTGATTGGTACCTTTGCCATGATGGCCTTGGCAGGCTTCACCATCAACACCCTGACCTTGTTGGCCTTGGTGCTGGCCATTGGCCTGGTGGTGGACGATGCCATTGTGATGTTGGAGAATATTTTCCGGCACATTGAAGAAGGTTTGGACCCCTTCTCGGCAGCGATCAAAGGTGCCAAAGAAATTGGCTTCGCCATTGTGGCCATGTCACTGACCTTGGCTGCGGTGTTTGCCCCCTTGGCGTTCACACCAGGCCGCACAGGCAAGTTGTTCAGTGAATTTGCCTTGGCCTTGGCGGGCGCTGTGTTGGTCTCCGGCTTTGTGGCGCTAACCTTGTCGCCCATGATGAGTTCTTTGCTCTTGCGCCACAACCCCAATCCCAACCGCTTTGACGTGTTCATGGAGAAAATCCTGACAGGTTTGTCAAACGGCTACGAAAATTTGCTCACATTGGTGTTGAAAAAAGCACGTTGGTTGGTGGTCTTGGTGATGGCATCGTGCGGTGTTGGCATTGTGTTGGTGTACCCCACCATGAAGCAAGAACTGTCACCTTTGGAAGATCGGGGCACCATTTTGGCCACGGTCACAGCACCTGATGGCTCGACGCTGGATTACACAGACAAATATGCCAAGTCGCTCGAGAAAATTGGCAGCGCCTATCCAGAGTTTGATCGTATTTTTGCCAACTTGGGCAATCCAACGGTGGCTCAGGGCAGTGTCATTTACCGCGCTGTCGATTGGGATGAACGCAAACGCACAACGCTTGAAATTGCCCGTGAAATGCAAGGCAAGTTCAATGGCATTGCAGGCATCAACGCCTTTCCCATCACGCCGCCTTCTTTGGGGCAGGGCTTCCGCGAGCGTCCTGTCAACTTTGTGATTCAAACGTCAGACAGTTATCAAAATCTGAACGCCGTCACTCGTCAAATGTTGGATGCGATTGCCAAAAATCCAGGCTTCATTGCCCCTGACGTGGATTTACGTTTGAACAAACCAGAGCTTCGCATTGATGTCGACCGTGTCAAAGCCACAGAATTGGGTGTCAGTGTGGATGTGGTGGCGCGTGCCATTGAAACCATGTTAGGCGGTCGTACTGTGACGCGTTACAAGCGTGATGCAGAGCAATACGATGTGATTGTGCAAACCCAAGCCAGTGGCCGCAATGCGCCAGATGACATCGACAACATTTATGTCCGCGGACGCAATGATGCCGTCATTCCCTTGTCTGCCTTGGTGAAAGTGCGAGAAAGCGTATCGCCGCGCGAGCTAAACCACTTTGGTCAACGCCGTTCTGTATCCATCACCTCCAATTTAGCGCCTGACTATGCCTTGGGCGATGCCTTGAAGTTTTTGGACGCCACAGCTGCGGGTATATTGAAGACTGGCTACACCACAGAGTTGAATGGCACCTCACGTGAATTCCGCAACTCCCAAGGTGCGTTGGTGATTGTGTTTGTGCTGGCGCTGTTCTTTATTTTTTTAGTGCTGGCGGCGCAGTTCGAAAGTTTCATCGACCCGTTCGTGATCATGTTGTCGGTGCCGCTCTCGATGTTCGGCGCGCTCATCACGCTCAAAATGACGGGTGGCACTCTCAATGTGTATTCTCAGATTGGCTTGATCACCTTGGTCGGCTTGATTACCAAGCACGGTATCTTGATTGTGGAATTTACCAATCAATTGCGCGAGCAGGGTGTCGACACATTTGATGCCATTGTGAAGGCCGCAGGTCAACGCTTGCGTCCTATTTTGATGACAACGGGCGCCATGGTCTTGGGGGCGTTGCCCTTGGCGCTGGCCAAAGGTGCTGGCGCTGAAAGCCGCATTCAAATCGGTTGGGTGATTGTGGGCGGTATGACCTTCGGCACCTTGCTGACGGTGTTTGTGGTGCCCACCATGTACAGCTTGTTTGCCCGCAAATCAGTGCCGGGTCCTAACAAAAAAGATGTGGTGGATTCGCCCTCCGAGGCCGGCCACGCACATCCTTAATTCAAAGCATCAACACATCAACCCAGTCCCCAATTTGCGCGGTGGACTGGGCATGTGACAACACAATCATGCAGTTGGCTTGTACCATTGAGCTCAATACACCAGAGCCTTGGTTGCCAGTGGTGACAACTTCTAAATCACCTCGGGCATTGCGTGTTGCGATGCCCCGTTGATATTCAGTGCGTCCTGGTTTTTTTCTTAAAACCTCTTGTGTTTTAGCGCGAACCAAAGGTGGGGGTGCAGAGGTCACGCCCATCATTTGCAGCAGCGCAGGTTTCACAAAAGCTAAGAAGGTCACCATCACGGCAACGGGGTTACCTGGCAATCCGAACAACACGGCCGAGTGATTGCCTTGCGTCAAACGACCCACAGCCATGGGCCGGCCGGGGCGCATGGCAATTTTCCAAAAGACAACGTCGCCTAATTTCTTCATCATGGCTTTGGTGAAATCGGCTTCTCCAACGCTGACGCCGCCGCTGGTGATCACGGCATCGGCCGACTGTGCTGCTTGAGTGAAAGCTTGTTCCAAGCGCACGGGGTCGTCGCGCACAACGCCCAAGTCGATCATCTCGCAGCCCAAGTCCTGCAGCATGCCAAAAACGGTGTAGCGGTTGCTGTCGTACACCGCGCCTTCGCGTGGCGCTTCGCCTAGGCTCAGGATCTCGTCGCCCGTAGAGAAATAGGCCACCTTCAAGCGACGAACCACGGGTGCCGTGGGCTGCCCCAAGCTGGCCAGCAGGCCCACAGCGGCCGGTGTGACCCTTGTGCCTTTGGTCAAAGCCGGTGAGTTCTTTTTCAGATCCTCGCCACACAAGCGGCGATTGTCTCCGGCCCGCACTATGCCTGCCGGAATGCTGATGCTGTCAGTGGCCACGCTGCACAATTCTTGTGGCACGACAGTGTCGAGGCCTTCGGGCATGATGGCGCCGGTCATGATCTTGACGCATTCACCCGCTTGAACTGTCCCTTGCCAAGCCTTGCCTGCCAAGGCAGTCCCAACGACTTTCAAGTTCAGTGCTTGATTGGCTTGCAGCGCATCCCCTTTGAATGCAAAACCATCCATCGCTGAATTGTCATGAGGCGGCACATCGATCGGACTGATGACATCTTTGGCGATGACGCGATTCAAGGCTTCAAAAATAGGAACGTCTTCCACCTCTGAGATGGGCGTCACCAGTTGATTTAAAAAATTCAGAACTTCATGCGCAGGCAAAGCTTGCGGGTCATAGCCCTGAAGATTGGCGGCGATGTCGGCCAGTGACTTGCTTTGGGTCATGGTGTTTTTTCGAGGCGGTGCAATTCTTCTAGCGTGTTGGCATTGAAAAAAGCGCGAGGATCGATGTCGGGGGTGTCAAACGGCACCACTGCGCAGGTGTGTTGTGCTGTCCAGGCATCGATCTTTCTGCCGCCGGCTTGCATGAACTTCACCAAGCTTTCTAAGAGGCTGACACGCATCAAGCAAAAAACAGGCTGGGGACGCACAGTGCCGTCTTCTTCCTTGGCCGCAGCGATCGCAATGTCGGCATTTTGCTGGATCAGGGCCTCGTGTAATTTGTGAGCCAATTCCAAGGGAAACAAGGGGCTGTCGCAGGGGACGGTGAGCAAGAGTTCTGTTTCGCAACGCTCAAGTCCTGTGAGAAATCCAGCCAAAGGACCCGCAAAACCATCGGTGCTGTCGGGCCAAACTTGCACGCCTAATGACTCATAAGCAGACAGGTTTCGATTGGCCACAATCATGATGTCGGACAGTGGCGAACCGTGCTGCATTTGCAATCGCATGAGGGCATGCAAGGCGAGGGGTGTACCGTTGAAATTCTGCAGGCCCTTGTCGAGGCCGCCCATGCGCGCGCCTCTTCCGCCTGCCAAAATTAAACCGGTCATGCTGTGATCGTTCATGGGATGGGGCAATCTGAAAGCAGGGGATTAACCCCCGATGTAACTCATCTCGACTTTGCGACGCGTCGCGTTGGCTTGATCGCTTGGAGTGTTGGGTGAATCTTTTTCTGCTCGACGCAACTCAGAGTATCTGTCGCCGCGTTGTGACCAGATGGCCGCAATGGCATGCGTCAGTGCGTTGGGATCTGGGTTGTCTCGGACCAAAGATTTCAGGTCATAGCCTTGCGTGGCAAACAGACACAAATAAAGTTGACCTTCTGTGGTGAGTCGTGCGCGGTTGCAATCGCTGCAAAAAGCTTGGGTCACACTGCTGATGAAACCCACTTCACCCAAAAGCGGATCGTGTTCACCTTGCGCATTGAGGTAGCCCCAGCGCTCGGCTGTTTCGCCAATTTGCGAAGGAGCCAAGGGCGTGAGGGAGAACTCGCTCTGTAGCATTTTCAAAACGTCTGCACTGGGCATCACTTCATTCATACGCCAGCCATTGGTTGCGCCCACGTCCATGTATTCAATGAATCGCAGTGCAATGCCTGTGCCTTTGAAGTAGCGAGCCATGGGCAAGATTTCTTGCTCATTGGTGCCGCGCTTCACCACCATGTTCACTTTGATGGGACCCAGGCCCGCAGCTTGCGCTGCCGCAATGCCTTCCAAAACATCGCTGACAGGAAAGTCCACATCGTTCATGCTTTTGAAAATGGCATCGTCTAAGCCATCCAAACTGATGGTGACGCGTTTTAAGCCGGCATCTTTCAAGCTTTGGGCTTTGCGCGCCAGCAGCGAGCCGTTGGTGGTCAGTGTGATGTCTAGAGGTTTGCCAGAGGCTGTGCGCAATGCGGCCAGTTGTTCAACCAAGACTTCCAGGTTTTTTCGAAGCAAGGGTTCACCACCGGTTAGCCTGATTTTTTCAACACCCAGCGCAATGAAGCTTTGGGCAGTGCGCGTGATCTCTTCGAAACTCAAAAGTGCACTGTGCGGCAAATAGGTGTAGTCGCTGTTGAAAATTTCTTTCGGCATGCAGTAGCTGCATCTGAAATTGCAACGGTCCGTGACGCTGATGCGCAGGTCTCTTAAAGGTCGATGCAAGCGATCCTTCAAGCTGTCGCCTGACAAAGCGAGCGCGCCCTCCACAAAGGTAGGGAGAGGCAAATTTCCCAGGGGCTGGGTGATGATGGGAATGACGCGTTCAGACACAGCGTGCGCCGTCAACTTCAATGCACACACCACTGATGAACGAGCCTTCATCACTGGCCAAATAGAGGGCCGCATTGGCCACGTCCAGAGAAGTCGAAAAACGACCCAAGGGAATGGTGGCCATGAACTTGGCGCGCTTGGCTTCGTCAACAGGCCCGCCTGCAAATTCAGCCGACAAGCCTGTGTCGGGATTGAACACCGGGTTGATGCAATTCACTCGAATGTTGTCGGGTCCCAATTCGGCTGCCAAAGATTTGCTGGTGGTAATCACAGCACCCTTAGAGCCGTTGTACCAAGTGAGGCCAGGGCGAGGGCGAATGCCAGCAGTGGAGGCAATGTTGATGAACGAGCCGCCACCGTTTTTGCGGAACTCGGGCACAGCGTGTACCGTGGCCAAGTAAATGCTCTTCATGTTGACGGCGTAGCATTTGTCGAATTCGTCTTCACTGACTTCAAGTGCAGGGCGATTGCGGTGTGTCCATCCTGCGTTGTTGATCATCACATCCAAATGCCCCCAAAGCTTGACCGCTTCTTGCACCATGGCTTTGACATCGTCTGAGCGCGTCACGTCAGCTGCAAAAAATGCCGCGGTACCGCCAGCGGCTTGAATGTCTTTCACCACTTTTTGGCCGGCTGCGCTGTTGATGTCATTGACCAAGACTTTGGCACCATGGGCCGCAAAATGTTTGGCGATGCCTTCGCCAATGCCACCACCTGAGCCTGTGACGATGACCACTTTTTGATTGATGTTCATGAAAAATCCTGATGTTCTTTGAATGAGGCCTAGGCTGCGTGCTTAGCCGTGTTGAATAGCGACGGTTTTCAAAGTTGTGAAACCATACAGTGCTTCAAAACCTTTTTCACGGCCATGGCCGGAAGACTTCACGCCGCCAAAGGGTAATTCAACGCCGCCACCCGCGCCGTAATTGTTGATGAAGACTTGGCCACTTCGCAGGCGCTTGGCCATTCTGAATTGAAGGCCGCCGTCGCGCGTCCAAACGCCTGCCACCAAACCAAAGGCGGTGGCGTTGGCCATTTCAATGGCCTGATCTTCACCTTCGAAGCACATGGCCGATAGCACCGGACCAAAAACTTCTTCTTGTGCCACACGGTGATCGACGGGCACATCGCGCAGCAAAACAGGCGCTTGATAAAAACCAGTTTCAGGCGCTTCGGACACCACGCTGCCTTGCGCCACCGTGCGAATGCCGGCTGCCTTGGCTTCTTCCAAAAAGCCTTGTACGCGCATTTTTTGCGTGGCTCTGATGAGCGGTCCTAAATTCAAATCGGCGCTTGCAGGGCCCACGCGTAATTTGCTGAAGGCTTCTCCCAGACTTGCAAGCAGAGGCTCGTAAATGCTTTTCTCAATGAGTACGCGTGAACCTGCACTGCAAGTTTGCCCTGAGTTTTGAACAATGGCGTTGATGATGACGGGGATGGCAGCATCCAAGTCAGCATCGGCAAAAATGATTTGCGGACTTTTGCCACCCAGCTCCAACGTAACAGGGCAATGCCTTGCAGCGGCGGCTTGTTGAATGAGCGTGCCGACTGTGGGGCTGCCCGTAAAGCTGATGTGGTCAATGCCAGGGTGCTTGGCCAGCGCATCACCGACTTCATGTCCTAAGCCCGTCACGATGTTGATGGCGCCTGGCGGAAACCCCACCTCAGCCGCCAATTGCGCAACACGGATCAAGCTCAAGCAAGCATCTTCTGCGGGCTTGACCACACAGACGTTGCCGGCTGCCAATGCGCCGCCGACACATCTGCCAAAAATTTGCATGGGGTAATTCCACGGCACCACATGGCCAGTGACGCCATGCGGTTCACGCCAGGTCAAAACGCTGTAGCCGTTTTGATAAGGAATGGTTTCACCATGAAACTTGTCACAGGCGCCCGCATAAAACTCAAAGTAGCGCGCCAATGCTTTGGCATCGGCCATGGCTTGTTGTGTGGGTTTGCCGCAGTCACGTTGTTCCAGTCGCATCAACTCTTCGGCATGTTCAGTTACTTTGCGCGACAGTGCCATTAGCAATCGACCGCGTTCTGCGGCATTCAATTTGGACCACGGTCCTTCGAAACATTCGCGCGACGACTTGACGGCCATGTCAATGTCATGCGCATTGCTGCGTTGAATGTGGTCAAAGGTTTGGCCGTCAGAGGGGTCGATCACAGGCCATGTTTGCCCGCTTTGGCTGGCCACCGATTGGTTGTGGATGAAATTGAGTTGCATGGTGCTATTTTGCGCGTAAAAAAGCCCGCGATGAAGGCCATGCGCGGGCTTTGTGTCACTTGCGTGGCGGGCCAAAGGCGCGCCACGTTCAATTGGACGGATCAGCTGTGGAACTTCATCACCAGCGGCACAATGAGCAAAGCCACAATGTTGATGATTTTGATCAGCGGATTGATGGCAGGGCCAGCCGTGTCCTTGTAGGGGTCGCCCACGGTGTCGCCAGTCACAGCAGCCTTGTGGGCTTCAGAACCCTTGCCGCCGTGGTGTCCGTCTTCGATGTATTTCTTGGCATTGTCCCAAGCACCGCCGCCGGTACACATGGAAATGGCCACAAACAACCCGGTGACGATGGTGCCCATCAGCAAGCCGCCCAAGGCTTTGGGGCCCAGCAACAAACCAATCACGATGGGAACCACGACGGGCAACAAACTTGGAATCACCATTTCTTTGATGGCTGCCGTGGTCAACATGTCAACAGCGCGGCCGTATTCTGGCTTGGCAGTGCCTTCCATGATGCCCTTGATTTCGCTGAATTGGCGTCGAACTTCCACCACCACAGCGCCTGCTGCGCGGCCCACGGCTTCCATGGCCATGGCACCAAACAAGTAGGGGATCAGGCCACCAATGAACAAGCCCACAATGACCAAGGGGTCGGACAGGTCAAAGGTGATGGCTTTGCCGTAGGTTTCCAGTTTGTGGGTGTAGTCTGCAAACAAAACCAAGGAGGCCAAACCGGCTGAGCCAATGGCATAGCCCTTGGTCACAGCTTTGGTGGTGTTGCCCACAGCATCCAGGGGGTCTGTGATGTCACGCACGCTGCTGGGCAGTTCGGCCATTTCGGCAATGCCGCCAGCGTTGTCAGTGATAGGGCCATAGGCGTCCAAGGCCACCACGATGCCGGCCATCGACAACATGGACATGGCGGCCACGGCAATGCCATACAAACCGGCCAAGCCATAAGACACCACAATGGCAATGCACACAAAAATCACTGGCCAAGCTGTCGAGCGCATGGAGACGCCCAAGCCCGCGATGATGTTGGTGCCGTGACCCGTTGTAGAGGCTTGCGCAATGTGTTGCACAGGGCTGTACTGTGTCCCGGTATAGAACTCAGTGATCCATACCAAAGCGGCCGTCAAAACCAAGCCCACAGCACACGCGCCAAACAATTTCATTTGGCTACCGCTGGCTGCGATGGCGTTGTCCGGCATGATCCACATTGTGACGAAGTAGAACGCGATCAAGGACAAAACACCGGCAATGGCCAAACCTTTGTAAAGAGCAGGCATGACGTTGGTCATACCGGGTGAAGCTTTGACAAAGAAGCAGCCAATGATGGAGGCCACGATGGACACCGCACCCAAGGCAAGCGGGTACATCACAGCATTGCCAGGTGCGCCTGCAACCAAGAGTGAGCCCAACACCATGGTGGCAATCAAGGTCACTGCGTAGGTTTCAAACAAGTCGGCGGCCATGCCTGCGCAGTCGCCCACGTTGTCACCCACGTTGTCGGCAATCACCGCTGGATTGCGGGGGTCGTCTTCTGGAATGCCAGCTTCCACCTTGCCGACCAAATCGGCGCCCACGTCAGCACCTTTGGTGAAGATGCCGCCGCCCAAACGAGCAAAGATCGAAATGAGGGAAGAGCCAAAGGCAAAGCCAATGAGGGGATTGAGGATGACAGACAGCTTCACATCGGGCGTGAGGTTGCCGTTACCTGCCAAGAACCAGTAGAAACCTGTGACACCCAATAGGCCCAAGCCCACCACCAGCATGCCCGTGATGGCGCCGCCTCGGAACGCAACGTCCAGGGCCGGGCCAATGCCTTTGGTGGCAGCTTGTGCAGTACGCACATTGGCACGCACCGAAACGTTCATGCCAATAAAGCCACAAGCGCCCGAAAGCACCGCACCGATGACAAAGCCAATGGCTGTGGTCATGTCAAGGAAAACGCCCATCAAGATGGCCAACACCACGCCCACCAAGGCAATGGTTTTGTACTGTCTTGCTAGGTAGGCGGCTGCACCGGCTTGAATCGCGGCTGCAATTTCTTGCATTCGGTCATTACCGGGGTCTTGGGCCAGAATCCATCCACGAGCCCAAACGCCATAAATTACGGCGATCAGTCCGCAAACGAGCGCCAAAATCAACGCTGAATTGCCTGTCATAAATCAATCTCCTTAGTTGTTACCGCTGAAAGGAGGTGCAACGCTCGAGAAACACCTCCCGGCGTTGCTTCCTCGCTCCCAGAAGGAGACGATTGGCCAACAAAGTCATTAAAAGGGCAATGATCCGAAATCGCAAGCCCTGTGAAAGTAAAATCGGGGTTAATCCTAAGCTTCTTAGATTTACATCAACTCTTTTAATTTTCAGAAAAATGTCCCTAGACAACGTTACCCCAGGCAGCAAAGTTCCCGAGCAATTCAACGTCATCATCGAAATCCCGATGAATGCCGACCCCGTGAAATACGAAGTGGACAAAGCCACTGGCGCTATTTTTGTCGACCGCTTCATGAGCACGGCCATGCATTACCCCACCAACTATGGCTATGTGCCCAAAACCATCAGCGGCGACGGCGACCCTGTCGATGTGTTGGTGATCACACCCGTGCCCTTGATTCCCGGTGTGGTGGTGCCTTGCCGTCCCATTGGTATTTTGAAAATGCAAGACGAAGCCGGTGAAGACGGCAAGGTCTTGGCTGTGCCAACCGACAAAATTTTGTCGATCTACACACAATGGCAAAAGCCTGAAGATTTGAACCCCTTGCGTTTGAAAACCATTGCCCACTTCTTTGAGCACTACAAAGATTTGGAAGAGGGCAAATGGGTCAAGATTTTGGGTTGGGAAGGCCCAGAGTCTGCTAAGAAAGAAATCTTGGACGGCATCGCCAACTACCAAAAAGCCAACGCCTAATCAGGCGCAAGCTGTACCTTGAACTCGCCATGGGTTCAGGGTGCCAGCTCAGCCCTTTTTCAAGGGTGATCTGGCTTCTAAGTTTTCCAAATAGGCCGCAACACCGCGGCCTTCTTTTTCCAAATAGCGCTCTACCGCATCCGCAAAACTGGGATGCGCCAACCAGTGCGCGCTGCTGGCTTTGACGGGCAGCAAAGCGCGGGCCATTTTGTGCTCACCTTGCGCGCCGCCTTCAAAGCGGACAAAGCCATTGGCGATGCACCAGGCAATCGGCTGGTAGTAGCAAGCCTCAAAGTGCAGACAGTCAACACGCTCCAAAGCGCCCCAATAGCGGCCATAGGCGACATCACCTTGAATGGCGATCAGGCTGCAGGCCATTCGCTGACCATCTTTGTCGGCAATGAACAGCACCCAGTTCTCGGGCATCGTGTCTTGCATGCGTTGAAAAAAATCACGGCTCAAATAAGGTGCGTTACCGTGTTCAAAATAGGTTTGCGCATAGCACTTGTAGAAAAAGTCCCAGTCTTGAGTTTGAATCTCTTGGCCACGCAGGGTTTTGAAGGTCACGCCAGCTTCATGCACTTTCCGCCGTTCTTGCCGAATCTTCTTGCGCTTTTCTTGATTCAAGCTGGCCAAGAAATGATCAAAGTCTTCGTATTGAGCGTTGTGCCAATGAAATTGAACGGTATGCCGCTCGAGCCAGCCCGCCTCCTCAGTGGCTTGCAGGTCGTCGCCTGACAAAAACAAAACATGCACAGATGACCACTTGGCGTCTTGGGCCATTTGCACCATGGCTTGAATCAATGCAGCCTTGCTCTCTTTGCTATCGGCCAAAAGGCGAGAGCCTGGAACGGGCGTGAAGGGCACGGCACCCACAGCCTTGGGGTAGTAATCCAAGCCGTGGCGGTGATAGGCATCGGCCCAAGCCCAGTCAAACACGTATTCACCATAGGAATGGGGTTTGACATAGAGCACGGCTGCTGCGGCCAAACCAGTTTCTGGGCTTGCGTTGGGGCGGTATAGGCAGATAACTTGAGGTGTCCAGCCTGTTTCTGGGCAAGCCGAGGCACTTTCTTCCATGGCGCACAGATAGGCGTGCCGCATGAAGGGTGTGGGTTCAGATTGAGAAGCCAACAAAGAATCCCATGCAGACGCAGTGATATTTCGCATGGAATCCTGCACCGCGATGACATAATTGTTGGAACTGAATTCCTGCACCTGTATGACCCTTCAACTTTGTATTGCCCAACTCAACTTTGTGGTGGGTGACATGACGGGCAATGCCCGCAAAATCATCGACGCGGCTCACCAAGCCTATGCTCAGGGTGCACGCGTCTTGGTCACGCCCGAGTTGGCCATTTGTGGCTATGCCGCTGAAGACTTGCTGTTACGACCCGCCTTCATCGATGCCTGCGATGATGCCCTGAAAACAGTGGCCCGTGAGCTGGCTGGGTTAAAGGGCATGCATGTGGTGCTGGGCCATCCTCAGGGCGGCGGCATTCAAAGCAAAAGTGTGGCCATCACGCAGCGCTTCAACCGGGCTTCTGTGTTGTGCGAAGGGCAGGTTGTGGCCAGCTATGCCAAGCAAGAGTTGCCCAACTACCAAGTGTTCGATGAGCGTCGCTATTTCACACCTGGCCAACAGCCATGTGTTTTTGAGGTGGCTGGCCTTAAGTTGGGATTGCTGATTTGCGAGGACGCTTGGTTTGAGGCGCCCGCCCAAAAAGCGCGTGAAGCTGGCGCACAAGCCTTGCTGGTGCTCAATGCGTCGCCATTTCACGTTGGCAAAGGGCTAGAGCGTGAGGTTCAAATGAGCCAGCGCGTGAAAGACTGCCAATTACCCCTTGTCTATGCACATCTAGTTGGCGGACAAGATGAGGTGATTTTTGAGGGCCGTTCATTTGCCATCGATGCCAATGCGAAAGTGGTGGCCAGGGCGCCTGCTTTCCAAGAGTGTTTGCAATACATCGATCTGAAAGCGGATGGCGCAACGCAGGGGGTTCGCTTGTCTGGCCGTGAAATTGTGCCCGAGAGCACCTGGGAAGAAGATCTTTGGCACGCCTTGGTCTTGGGCATTCGAGACTATTTGGGCAAGAACGGTTTTCCGGGGGCCATACTGGGACTTTCGGGCGGCATCGATTCCGCGTTGGTGTTGGCGCTGGCCGTCGATGCCATTGGTGCTGACAAAATCCACGCCGTCATGATGCCGTCGCCTTACACGGCAGACATCAGCTGGTTGGATGCCCGCGACATGGTCAAACGCCTAAACGTGCGCTACGACGAAATCGCCATAGCGCCATTGTTTGAAGGCTTTAAATCGGCATTGTCTGATCAGTTCAAGGGCTTGGCCGAGGACACCACCGAAGAGAACATTCAAGCTCGGGTTCGCGGAACTTTGCTGATGGCTTTGTCCAACAAGACGGGTGCCATCGTGCTGACCACCGGCAACAAGAGCGAAATGGCCACGGGTTATTGCACCTTGTATGGCGACATGGCGGGTGGTTTTGCCGTCATCAAGGATGTGGTCAAGACGCAAGTTTTTCACTTGGCCGAGTGGCGTAACAAGCACGATCCCTATGGCACGGGTGCCAACCCCATCCCAGAGCGCATCATCACCCGGCCGCCCAGTGCCGAGCTTCGCGCGGATCAGAAAGACCAGGACAGCTTGCCGCCTTACGAAGTGCTCGATGCCATTGTGCAGCGTTACATGGAAAATGACGAGGGCATTCATGCCCTCGAGGCCGATGGGTTTGAACGCGCCGATGTTGAGAAAGTCACCCGCTTGATTAAACTGAACGAATACAAGCGACGCCAGTCGCCGGTTGGAATTCGTGTCACGCACCGCAGTTTTGGCAAAGATTGGCGTTATCCTATAACCAATCGATTCCGAGCTTAATTTTTTCAGTCTGGACTATTTCATGAAACAAATCACAGCCATCATCAAGCCTTTCAAATTGGAAGAAGTTCGCGAAGGCCTGGCCGAATGCGGCGTCACTGGCTTGACCGTGACAGAAGTGAAAGGCTTTGGCCGTCAAAAAGGACACACAGAGTTGTACCGCGGTGCCGAGTACGTCGTTGATTTCTTGCCCAAGGTCAAAGTGGAAGTGGCTGTGAAAGACGACGATGTTGAGCGTTGCGTGGATGCCATCGTGAAAGCGGCCCGTACCGGCAAAATTGGCGACGGCAAAATCTTCATCACTTCCGTTGAGCGCGTCATTCGCATTCGCACGGGTGAACTGGACGACGATGCAGTTTAAACATCAAGGCCAATGGGTCAATTGACCTGTTGATCCTGCCCCAAAAACGCTGCAGTCTGCGGCGTTTTTTTTGCACAACTGGAAGGGCGGGGTTAAATGGACTCGCTTTGAAAGGGCGTTGGCAGGGCAGCAGCCTGGACCAAAGAGGGCAGCAGTTGTTTGGCATCTGAATGGGTTTGGATCAAGTCCATTTGCCAAGAGCCCATGAATTCATGTGTCACCACTGAATTGAGAAAACTCAGCATGGTGTCGTAATAGCCATTTAAATTCAGCAGGCCAATGGGCTTGTTGTGATAGCCCAGCTGGCGCCATGTCCAAACTTCGTAAAACTCTTCAAAAGTTCCGATGCCGCCTGGCAAGGCCAAAAAAGCATCGGCACGTTCGGCCATCAATTGTTTGCGCTCGTGCATGGTTTCAACGATGTGCAACTCTGTGCATTCGGTGTGTGCCCATTCTTTTTCAACCAGGGCACGGGGAATGACGCCGACAACCCTGCCGCCTGCTGCCAAGGTGGCATTGGCCACAATGCCCATCAGGCCGTTTCGGCCGCCACCGTATACCAATTGACCGCCATGCTGACCAATCCATTGACCCACTTGGACGGCTGACGCCGCAAATTCAGGCTGATCGCCTTCCTTAGAGCCACAGTAAACGCACAAGGAGAATGCGGGCTCAGCCATGTATGAATTTCCAGATGGCCGCAGCCCAGATGCCCAGACACAGCAGCAGGCTGAGCAGCACAGCAGCACTGCCCATGTCCTTGGCGCGTTTGGACAAAGCGTGCCATTCGGTGCCAATCCGATCAATGGCCGTTTCAATGCCGGTGTTCAACAACTCAACCACCATCACAAAGATGACAGAGCCACACAGCAAAGCCACTTCGACCCACGTTTGTCCGAGCCAAAAAGCCAGTGGCAATAAGACGCAAGCCAAAATGGCTTCTTGCCTGAAAGCGGTTTCGCCCCATCCTGCTTTAAGTCCTGCAAGGGAATAGCCGCCCGCATGAACAATACGCGACAAGCCCTTGCGTGCTTTTTGAGGATTGACGTTGAAGTCGGTCATGAGTTGGAAGCCGAAGCTGTTGATACGGGTGGTTTTTGGACGTCTACCAATTGTGTACCCGCCCAGACATCATGCCAATATTGTCCACGTGACTGAAAGCGACTTAAAACGGCCCACACCATGACCCAGCCCAAAACCAAAACCGCAACTTCAGTGGCAGGCAATTGGAAGGGGGCTGTGATCAACATAGGGGGCAAAATCCAAACCCAACTGAGAAGATAACGCCAGAATGCGCGTGCTTGCGTTAAAGGCCGCCCGGATGTGTCTAACACCCGAATGTGCCAAGTCTTCATGGCCAATGTTTGCCCCTTGGACCACAGCCAAGTGAAGTAAATGGCAAACACCAAAAATAGAAATGCTTGAAGCCCGTGGCGATTGTGCAAGGCGTGTTTGGTTTGGCTAAGGGTGCCAAACAAATAGCCTGAAATGAACACAACGCCAAAGAGCAACATGCCTTCGTACAACCAACAAGCCATTCTTCGGCCCAAGGAGGGCGTGACGAAGGGGGAGGGTTCTTGTGAAGCGGCTGTCAGCTCAGCTGTCGCAACTGTATTTGGCGAATCGCTCAACTCAGGTGCCTTCTGGAATCACGACGGGGGTGGGGAGGAGGGTTTTTTTATCGATCACGATGCTCGGTGTCGACTTGCCTGGGGTTTCTGCAGGCGTTGACTTGTTGGGCATGCGAATCACTTTGTTGGGTGGTGCGGCTTGGGATGCCGTAGCGGCCCCTTGTATGCCCGTGGTTTGCTTGGCAGCAAGTTTCTTCTTTTCTTCAGGGCTTAAAGCTTGATAAGCCTCCCATTGAGTTTTCTTCTCATCAGCGGCCAGGCTTTTGGTTTCGTTGAAGATCAAGCGAGCTTGCGCGCGTTGCTGAGGGCTTAAAGCGGCCCAATCAGCCATGCGTTCATGCAGGGTGGCTTGTTCTTTGGGTGACAAGTTGTCGAAATTGTTGGACATGGCCAACCACTTGCTTTTTTGCGCCACACTGATTTGTGACCAGTGGGGTGCCAAGGGTGCCAGAGCTTTCTTTTGCGAGGGCTTCAAGGCTTGCCAACCAGGGTCCTGGGCCATTTGCGGTGAGGCCGTGTTGGCGTTTGCAGGGTTTGAAATTTGCGCAAAAGCACCGCCCCCTCCCATCAGGATGAGGCTGAATGCAAGGGCCATGACACCTCGAATTTTCAATCAGACACCTTTGCGGGCGAGGGATTGGACTTCAAGAAAATCAAAAAGCCTGGGTCGGTGTAGGCATTGGGGGGCAGGTCATCCGTGAGGAGTTCGGCATCCAGAGAAGCGATTTCATTGGTGCGATGCTCGTTTTGAAACACATGGATGGTGGCCAAGCCAAACAGCAGTGCCAACAGAGGCAATGCAGAGGCCAGACGACTCCACACGTTCAAGCCTTCGTCCAGAGGGTACTTGCCATGGCCTCCTGCCACCACCCATTGGGGCTGGGTGGTGAGGACAGGCTCGGGTTTGCGCTGAGCCAAGGCTTGCATGCGTGCAGCGCGCAAACGCTCTGTGATGTCGTGGGGCAAGTCTGTGGCGTGATCATTCAAACGGCGTGCCAGTGCCTGACCTAAGCGGTCAACACGTGTCATGTCGAGATTGGCTTGCTTTTTCATGTGTTAAATCCTTTGGCGCGAAGTGCTTTGCTCAGCGCCTGAACAGCCCGAGAACAGTGAGTTTTGACACTGCCTTCCGTGCAGCCCATGGCCGCTGCGGTTTCGGAAAGGTTCATCTCTTCCCAATAACGCAGCAGGAAGGCTTCCCGTTGACGCGGTGGCAATTCTTGAATTTCTGCCTCAATTTGGTGAAAAACCTGTTTCCGATGGGTTTGGTCCTCGGTGCTTTCGCCCAATCCTGGCTCGCCCAAACCGCCCAAATTCTCTAAAAAGTCAAAATCTTCGCCATCTGCGTCAGTCCCAAAATCGCTCATGTTGGAGAACAAAGCGTTTCGGGTTTTTTGCCGGCGGAACCAATCGAGGGTGGTATTTGACAAAATTCGCTGGAACAGCATGGGCAGCTCGGCGGCTGGTTTGTCCCCGTAATGGGTGGCCAGCTTGATCATGCTGTCTTGCACGATGTCCAAGGCCGACTCCTCGTTGCGCACGTGGTAAAGCGTGCGTTTGAAGGCGCGCTTCTCCGTGTTTTTGAGGAACTCTGAAAGTTCTTGTTCGGTGGCCACAGCTTGCACCCATTTTGTGCGAGTCGGATTATGGCATTCTGGGCCCTATAATGCTGGGTTGCAATTGAAAAAACGCAAACGGATCACCATCCGGCCAAGGT
>JACCDW010327788.1_pt1 | contig 101001 bp, 111 predicted proteins | sample 7449781 | NCBI WGS metagenome assembly JACCDW01 (sample SAMN15323449, study PRJNA562643) | freshwater metagenome | isolation source: river surface water | place: USA:Blue River Watershed | collected 2017-08-18 | reverse complement strand
GATGGTCGTAATGAAGTTAACGCCACCAAGAATTGTTCCAAGGCCACCAAGTGCCAGACCAACAATCCAAAGATCCGCACCAATTCCTGGTGAATAAACTGAATTTGATAGCGGTGCGTATGCAGTCCAACCAAATGACGCTGCACCACCTGGAGTGAAGAATCCTGCAGTTGCCATAGTTCCGCCGAAGAGGAATAGCCAGAACGAGAACATATTTAAACGAGGGAATGCAACGTCAGCTGCACCAATTTGTAGCGGCATGATTACGTTGGCAAATCCCACGAACAATGGAGTCGCAAACATCAAAAGCATGATGGTTGCGTGCATTGTGAATAGTTGGTTGTACTGCTCGTTTGAGAAGAATTGCAGACCTGGGCGAGCTAATTCAGCACGAATAAATAGCGCCATTACGCCACCAATCATGAACCACATAAATGTAGTAATCAGATACATGTATCCGATGGTCTTGTGATCAGTTGAGGTAATCCACTTTACAAATAAACGACCTTTTGAAGTTGGCTTCAGAGGCGCATGTGTAATTTGAGTTGCTGGTGGTTGTGCGTAAGTTGTCATTATGCGCCTGCCTTAATTGAATCAACGTAAGTCTTGTACTCCGCTGGAGTTACGACCTTAACTTTGAAAACCATCTGCGAGTGGTTACGTCCGCAGAGAATGTTGCATCGACCAGGGAATTCGCCCAATTTATTTGCGGTGAATTCAATGTGATTCTCTTTGCCTGGAAGATTTTGAATTTGAATCATGAATGCTGGAATCCAGAAACCATGAACCACATCAGTTGAGTGAATTTTGAATGCAACGCGCTCACCTTGTGGCAAAACAAGTGTTGGAGGTTGTGCAGGTGTTCCCGTCACAACTGCACTCTCGCCACCATCTCGGTGACCGAATTGCCAAGACCACTGGTAGCCAGTTACATCAATAGTATGCATAACCTTTGTTGGTTCTTTTGCAATGATCTTATTTTGATCTCGTGCAGTGAAGTAAAAGAGAACTGCAACGATGATAAATGGAATGATTGTGTAAGCAACTTCAACAGGAACGTTATATTGAGTCTGCTTCGGATATTGTGGATCGCCCTCTTTGCGACGATGACGAAGTACCGGCCAAAGAATCAGAATTGCGGTAAAGATTCCTACAACTGCAGCCGCAAGCCATGCTCCGCGCCATAGATGCCAAGAGGTTTCGTTTACGCTAGAAATATCCGATTCGAATCCATAAACCGAACCATTCTTACATCCGGTTAGGACTAGAGCGCTGAGGGCAAAGAGACCTGCGAGCAGCGCTTTACGAGAGCGAAATTGCATGTGCAAATCTTAGTCTTCACCTTAGAAATCGCTAAAAAGGCGGGCGGTGCGCTCCCTCACAGGATTAGTGGAATGAATCGCCACAGGCGCATGAGCCCTGGGCATTTGGATTATCGATTGTGAAGCCTTGTTTTTCGATGGTATCCACGAAATCGATAGTTGCTCCAGCAAGGTATGGGTCACTCATCTTGTCGACCTTGACTTTGACGGTGCCAAATGAACGCTCTACATCATCATCCATAGCGCGATCGTCAAAGTAGAGCTGGTAACGAAGACCTGAGCAGCCACCTGGCTGTACCGCAACGCGAAGATATAGGTCATCGCGACCTTCTTGAGCTAAAAGGCTTGCAACCTTCTGGCTTGCTACATCGGTAAGACTGATGCCGGTATCTGTGCTCATTAAATCTCTCCTTCGCGAGCTAACGTGAGCAAATATTACTCCCGTTTCTTCTTTCGTTTAGACAATAACGCCAGTGATAAAGAGAATATGCCCCATGAACGAGAAGCCTGAAAGCACATCTGGAACATCCGGCAAGGGCCGCCCAACCCCGAAGCGTAAAGAGGCTTCGGTAAAACGCGGCGCTTCCCTTGCCCCGGCTAAGACCCGCGAAGAGAAGCGCCTAGCGAAAGCAGAACTTCGCCAAGCTCGTCTTGCTCAACGAAGCGCCTTTATGCGCGGAGATGAGAACGCACTTCCTGCACGTGATCGTGGTCCAGTTCGTAAGTATGTTCGCAACGTCGTTGATTCACGTATCAACGTCGGTGAATTTTTCTTACCATTTATCTTCGTTGTGTTGATTGTTTCAATGACTCGCAATCAGACCATCGCCATTATGTCTATTCTTTTAATGTACGTAATCATGTTTGTCGCGATTATTGACGGTTGGTTCTTAGGTCGACGAATTAAAAAGCGTGTAGCTGAAAAATTCCCGAACGAAAATACCAAAGGCTTAGCGCTCTATGGATTCTTACGTTCGACTCAGATGCGTCGAATGCGCGCACCAAAGCCTTTAGTTAAACGCGGCGAGAAGAACTTTTAGTTTACGGACGCGGATTTGGCGAAATAGTCTTCGCTGGATCTCTTTCGATTAAATTACCAAGAGCTTTATCAATATCTTTTAAAGTCTCTTCACTTAATTTAACTCCGCTGGCCTTTACGTTCTCTTTAATCTGTGAAGGTTTAGTTGCGCCGATAATTGCAGATGAAACATTTGGATTTTGAAGGACCCATGCAATCGCCATCTGCCCCATTGTTAGACCTTCGCGATCAGCAATTGGTTTTAGATTCTGAACTGCAGCCAAAACATCATCACGCATCCAGCGATCAATCATTCCCGCCCCGCCTTTTTTATCGGTGGCTCTCGAACCTGCTGGAGCTTTTTTGCCAGGTAGATACTTACCGGTCAATACGCCTTGCGCTATTGGAGACCAAACAATGTGGCCGATTCCGTTTTCGCGGCAGATTGGATCCACTTCCTTTTCAATCACTCGCCAAAGCGCTGAATATTGAGGTTGGCTTGATACAAAGCGGTTATAACCCAACTCTTTCTGAATTTTTACTGCGCTTGAAATCTGTTTAGCGTTCCATTCAGAGAAGCCGATATACATGACTTTACCTTGGCGAATTAGATCATCGAAGGCGCTTAGTGATTCTTCAAGTGGAGTTTCGTAATCGAAACGATGAAATTGATAGAGATCAATATGGTCTGTATTTAAACGCTTTAAGGATGCGTGCACGGATTCCATAATGTGTTTACGGGATAAGCCGCGATCATTTTTGCCTGAACCAGTTGGCCAATAAACCTTCGTAAATAATTCATACGATTCGCGGCGGACCCCTTTCAGCGCCTTACCTAAAACAGATTCCGCTTTTGTCGCGGCGTAAACATCGGCAGTGTCTAAAGTGGTGATTCCGCAATCAAGCGCTGTGCGCACGCATTTAATTGCGGCATCTTGCTCAACTTGCGACCCATGGGTAATCCAATTTCCAAAAGCGATCTCAGAGACATACATTCCTGAATTGCCGAGCTTGCGATGTTCCATTTGAGACTCTCCCACTAGATTCTTGCCTACCAACCACTTATATGGTTGTATCCAGCCTACAACTTAATATTTCGAATTTCAGGGGAAGTTTGGTGAGAATCCAACGCTGACCCGCAACCGTTAAAGCCGGATTACCTGCACTTCGAGAGAACAGACCACCCGCCGAGGATTGCGGGGCTAAGTCATCAAACTTTGCAGATATCTCGTTCATTATTTATTAATGAACGATTTTTTATTTAGTTTTTTGTTAGCCCAGTAAGTCTTCCTAAACACGCAAAATAAAAAGGAAACTTAACTGATGAAGAAGATCTTCTCACTTGTACTTACCTCCCTACTTATTACAACATCAATTACGTCCGCAAACGCGGCAGCTGAAAAAGGCTGGCGCTATTGGGGTTACTTCCAAGCAGCGCCCGGTTCGAATACTTGGAACTACGCGCTAACTGGCCCAGCTGGAGCGACTCCAAAGGATGGCGCAGTTGAAGGCTGGAAGTTCTCATACTCAAGCAACACAGTTGATACTGGAAATCCGACACTTAAACCAAATTTCAAAGCGATCTGCTCAGGCACAGCTGCGCAAGCAGGTTTGATTCGAGTCGCAGTAGTGGTTGATTTCGGTCTTCGCGCAATCGCGCCAAAGGGCGAGAGTGTCCAACAGACAATTCGACGTTGTGTCTCAGTCAAAGCCGGAACAAATGGCTTAGAGATTTTAAATAAAGCAGTGCCGGTACGTACCTCAGCAGAAGGATTCGTTTGCGGACTCAATAACTATCCAGCTAAAGAGTGCAGCACTGAAATCACCACTCCAAAATCTCTATTAAAGAAGTAAATAATTAAGAAGTTGCACCCTCTGACGTGGTGGTTATGGAGCGCGCTCCTAGCCACCACTTTGGTGCGCCTGCAAAATAGTTGGCTAACTATTGCCACTATTGCTCTGGTTTCACTTTTAGTCTTTAAATTTAAATCCGATGGTCCTTGGGCAGATAGCTACAAATGGGCGCTCAAACTCGCCCTGGCTGTAATTCTCTTTCGAGTATTTATCGGCATCGTCATTGGAGTTCCAATCCCAGGAAGCGTGCTCTTCACAATTCCCACAATTCCATTGCCTGATTGGATGGCCGGAATTACTTTAGGCGGCGCAGTAACTTGGGAACGCGTTAGTTCGACCATCATCGAGAGTTTAAATATTGCTTCAATTATTGCGCTCTTTGGCGCCGCAACTGCGCTTACCAATCCACGTGCGGTTTTACGTTCTATCCCGCCGATCTTCTACGAAGTAGGAATGGTCTTGGTAATTGCAACCACTCTCACCCCGCAATTGGTAGGAAATTTAAAACGGATTCGAATCGCACAGAAGATGCGTGGCATTTCAACCAATCGTTTTCTATCTTGGAGACAGATTGCAATGCCGCTACTTGAAGATTCTTTGGCTAGGGCGCTTGATCTTGCGGCAGCTATGGATTCACGCGGATACGGCCAATCACGTAAGAGAAGTAAATATCGTCCGCAGAAATTTGCATTTCGCGATCTCCTCTTTCTATCAACATCATTAGCTTTTCTGGCGGTATCGATATGATTAAATTTCAAAACGTTTCATTAATTTACCCAACTTCGCAGAAGACCATTTTAGATAAACTCAATTTTGAAATTGGTGAAGGTGAATTTGTTCTGCTAATTGGCGAGACCGGTATCGGTAAGAGTTCAGTACTTCGCCTTATTAATGGATTAGTGCCGCACCATACCGGTGGAATTTTGGCTGGAAGCGTCGAAGTAGGTGGCATCTCAACTCGTGATGTGCGCCCTGGTCAGTTAGCTGAATTAATCGGCATCGTGGGCCAAAATCCAATCAACGGTTTCGTTACCGATGTTGTTGAAGATGAGCTGGCATTTTCGATGGAATCTCTCAACTTGCCGCAAGAGACTATGCGTAAGCGCATCGAAGAAGTCTTGGATTTACTTAGTTTGGCGCAAATACGTAACCGAAAGATTGCAACGTTATCTGGTGGCGAGCAACAACGCGTTGCGATTGCAGCTGCAATGGTGCTCCACCCGAAAATTCTGGTTTTAGATGAACCAACAAGCGCTCTAGACCCAGTTGCAGCAGAAGAAGTTCTCGCAATTTTGCAGCGATTGGTACATGACTTAGGCATTACCGTGATTATTGCTGAGCATCGCTTGGAAAGAGTGATTGGTTATGTAGATACGGTTATCGAAATTGGAGCAGATGGCAGCACTCGAATTGGTAAGCCAGAAGAGATTTTGAAAGATTCAAAGATTGCACCTCCGATCGTAAAGCTGGCCCGCGCACTTAAGTTGCCCTCTGTTGCGCTATCTGTTCGCGAACTTCGTAAGCAAACTGAGAAGGTACGAGAGTCTGGCAAAGAGGTAAATGCTCGTCATGAAACTCTTGGCAGAAAGTTGATTGAGACCGAGAAGCTTTCCGTCAAATACCAAGAGAAAGTTGCACTCAAACCACTAAATTTAGAAATCCGTGGCGGTGAGATTGTTGCGCTGATGGGCCGTAACGGCGCAGGTAAATCTTCACTCATCAAATCATTACTTGGCGTTATTGATTTCGAAGGCAAGATCAAGAAGAGCGCACAGAAGATTGGGTACATCCCGCAGGATGCTAATGATTTGCTTTATCACCAGAGCGTGTCAGCAGAGTGCCAACAGACTGATCGCGACAATAACCTGCCTGACGGTGCTACTTTTAAATTACTTAACCAAATAACGCCAAATATCAAAGAGAGTTCGCATCCAAGAGATCTATCTGAAGGGCAACGCCTAGCTTTAGTTTTAGCGATTGTCTTGGCGCCAAACCCAGATCTTTTGATTTTAGATGAACCAACTCGCGGCCTGGATTACTCAGCGAAGGAACTGCTCATCAAGCAACTAATAGCTCGTTCTGAATCTGGCGCTGCGGTGTTGATTGCAACTCATGACGTTGAATTAGTAGCGGAGCTAGCCACGCGAATCGTGATTCTGGCTGACGGTGACTTGGTAGCAGATGGACCGACGGTAGAAGTTCTTCTCGCCTCCCCAGCCTTTGCACCTCAAGTCACCAAAGTGATGTCACCGCGAAGATGGTTAACAGTTGGCGATGTGTTAAAGGCGCTTGAATGAGAACTGCAGATATCTTCCGCTTCAAAGGTTTTCAAACAGCATCACTTTTTGTCGTTTCATTAATTAGCGCGCTGGGATTCTTCTGGCCATTTATTTCAAGCACCAATAGAAGCGGAACTATCTTTTGGATTGCATCTTCTTTCTCGCTACTGCTTCTTCTTGCAGTGATTGGTAGAGCAAAGTTCGACGCTAAATCATTGGCTCTACTTGCAGTTTTAAGTGCCATCATCGCAGCGCTTCGTCCACTTGGTGCGGGCGCGGCAGGTATCGAACCAATGTGGTTCTTACTGATTTTAGCTAGCTATGTATTTGGTTCTAGTTTCGGATTTTTACTTGGAATCTTTTCTATGTTGCTCTCAGCATTTTTAACAGGCGGATTTGGTCCATGGCTTACCTACCAAATATTTGCAGCAGCCTGGATTGGTTTTATCGCAGGTGCAATTCCAAAAGTAAAGCGATTTGAAATTCCGCTCTTGGTAATTACTGCGCTTTTTACCTCAGAGCTATTTGGAATTTTAATGGATCTGCAATTTTGGCCATGGGCGCTTGGCCCGAAGACCCAACTTTCATATATTCCTGGCGCGGAAATTTCAGAGAACTTACATCGATTCTTTACCTACCATCTTGCATCTTCAATGGCTTGGAATGTTCCCCGCGCAATATTTACCGCCATATTAATTGTTGCAGTAGGTTCCGGTGTTTTGAGCGCACTAAAGCGCGCTTCAAGAAAAGCGAGCTTTGTAAGCGAGATTAAATTTATTTAACGTGTGGTTCGACCATAGGGATCTTTACGATCTCTGCAGCCAATTGGCGACCACGTACATCAATTGTGACCTTATCGCCCACTTTATATTGATTATCAACTAATCCAAGTGCGATACCGACTTTTAAAGTTGGCGAGAAAGTACCCGAGGTGGTTTCGCCGACTACCTTGCCCTCAACCATGATTGGCATATGGCCACGTGGAATTCCGCGATCTAATAATTTAATTCCGCGAAGTCGACGTGGAGCGCCCGCTGTATTTTCAGCACGTAGCGCATCTTCACCATGGAAATGTGGTTTATTGAAAGCGATCGCCCACTTAGCACCACCAACGGTTCCGGTAATTGATTCAGATAACTCTTGTCCGTGTAACGGATAACCCATTTCAGTGCGAAGAGTGTCGCGGGCACCGAGACCGCAAACTAAGCCATCGCCTAATTTGCTAGTAATGGCATCCCAAACTTGCGAAGCTTCGCTCCATTTAGGTAGAACTTCATAACCATGTTCTCCGGAATAACCAGTGCGGCAGATGATTACTTGGCAGCCATCAATTACTCCATGGGTAAATGACATGTAATCGATATCTAGCTTTAATCCGAGCGATTCAAGAAGCGCCTTTGATTTAGGTCCTTGCACCGCAATAACTGCATACTCTTCATGTTGATTAACAATCTTTAGCTCTGCAGGCGCGTTCTTGGTAAGTACCTCAAATACCTTTGCACAGTTAGCTGCGTTTGGAACTAAGAAGATGTCGTCATCTGAGTTGCGATAGGCAATGATGTCATCGATGACGCCACCTTTGTCATTACAAAGTAGGTTGTATTGTGCTTCGCCATCTTTAATTAAATCTAAATCATTTGTAAGGATGCTATTTATATAGTCCTTAGCGCCTGGACCCTTGATAGATATTTTGCCTAAATGCGAAACATCGAAGATACCGACGCGATTTCGAACCGCATCATGTTCGGCAAGCACTCCACCACCTGGATATTCGATCGGCATCTCCCAGCCGCCAAAGTCAGCCATCTTTGCGCCGAGGGCTTTATGTTTTGCATCAAGTGGTGAATGTTTCATAGGTGGAGGTTAGCGAATACTCCGCCTAAGATAGGCAAATGCTTAAGCTCAAGTACCTAGAAAAATCAGTGAATTGCGACGCGCTAGTCGTCGGCCTTGCAAAGGGTCCGAAGGGCCTGGAAATCATCAGCACCCTTAAATTGGATGAGAAAGAGATTCTCCAATCGCTCACAGATCTAGGTGCAACTGGAAAAGCCGATGAAGTTATCAAGCTACCTGGCACCGCAACCAAGGTGATCCTATTTACCGGTTTGGGTAAAGCTTCCAAGGAGTATTCATCTGAAACTATTCGTCGAGCTGCAGGAATTGCAGCTCAGAATTTGTACGGACATAAGAGCGCAATTTTCGCAATTGAAAATGATGCAAAAGCTATGGCTGAAGGTGCGGCGCTAGGTTCATATTCATTTACAGATTTCCGTGGCCATTCAAAGAAGGATCAGAAAGCGCCGCTTTCAGAGATTTACATCGATGCAGATGGTGATGCCAAACTTCTAAAAGAGGTTGAAATCGAAGTTAAGTGGACATTCTTTGTCCGCGATTTAGTAAATATGCCGCCAAGTTTCTTAAATCCGAAGAAGTTTGCCGAGTTGGTTTCAGAGAAAGCGAAGAAGATTTCTGGAGTCAAAATAAAGGTTTGGGATGAGAAGCAGTTAAAGAGCCAAGGTTTCGGTGGAATCATTGGCGTTGGCCAAGGTTCTGCTAATCCTCCAAGACTTGTACACCTTTCTTATAAGCCAGCCAAGCCAAAACGAACGCTCGCTTATGTTGGAAAAGGAATCACATTTGATACCGGCGGTCTTGCATTAAAGCCTGCTCTCAATATGGATGAGATGAAAGGCGATATGGCAGGGGCTGCCTCTGTCGTTGGCGCGCTGCTTGCAATTGCTGAATTAAAACTACCGATTGCAATTGATGCCTGGGCTCCACTTGCAGAGAACATGGTTTCTGATACGGCTACTCGCCCATCTGATGTCATCACAATTTACGGCGGTAAAACAGTTGAAGTTCTCAATCCTGATGCTGAAGGTCGTTTAGTTCTGGCAGATGCAATCGTTAAAGCTCAAGAGAATAAGAACCTTGATGCAATCGTTGATGTTGCAACGCTAACTGGCGCAAAAGTTGTTGCACTCGGAACTCGATACTCCGCAATCATGACTAATAACGATGAGCTCTGCGCAGAATTTTTAGATGTCACTGATGTGACCGGAGAACAGTTCTGGCAACTTCCACTTCCGGAAGAGTTACGCGCATCTCTTGATACGCCGGTTGCAGATATTGCAAATATTGGCGAACGTATGGGTGGTGCACTTGTTGCAGGTCTATTCCTAAAAGAATTTATCGCTAATGAGTTACCTTGGTTACATCTTGATATCGCTGGCGTTGAAATCAATACTGGCAAGGCTTATGGCCACACCCCAGTCGGTGCTTCTGGAATCACGGTCCGCTCTCTGATTGAAATGGCTCGTTAAGAAACCCGTAATTCGCGATAAGAAGGCTCGAGTGGCAGGATAGGCCTCCTAAGGGATTTTCATCCAACCTGTATGGAGCACTAAATGTCATATGACGTTGTAATTCTTGGCGGCGGTTCTGGCGGTTATGCATGCGCACTACGTGCAACAAGCCTTGGACTATCAGTAGCTTTAATTGAGGCAGATAAAGTCGGTGGCACATGTTTACACCGAGGTTGCATTCCAACAAAAGCCTTACTTCATGCCGGCGAAGTCGCAGATAGCGCTCGACATGCTTCGGATTTCGGCGTCTCAGCAACTTTCAACTCCATCGATATGAATGGAGTGAATGCATATAAAGATGGTGTGATCTCTCGTCTTTATAAAGGTCTCTCAGGTTTGATCAAAGCGCACGGCGTTACTTACGTTGAAGGTTGGGGCAAGTTAGTTTCACCACACACTGTTGAAGTAAATGGCGTTCAATACACCGGTAAAAATGTTGTTCTTGCAACCGGATCTTATGCTCGTACCCTTCCTGGTTTAGATATCGATGGCAAGCGTGTAATGACATCAGATCAGGCGCTAAACATGGACTATGTTCCAAAGAGCGCAATCGTTCTGGGTGGCGGTGTTATTGGTTGTGAATTCGCCTCTGTGTGGAAGTCATTTGGCGCAGAGGTAACCATCATCGAGGCTCTTCCAAGATTGATTGCTCTTGAAGATGAAACTTCTTCTAAGCAATTAGAGCGCGCATTCCGTAAGCGCAAGATCGAATTCGAAGTCGGAAGCAAATTCCAATCACATACAGTCAATGAAGATTCGGTTACCGTGACTCTTGAGAATGGAAAGAGCTTCACCGCTGAAGTTCTACTGGTCTCTGTTGGTCGCGGTCCGGTTTCTGCTGGTATTGGCTATGAAGAACAAGGCATCACGATGGACCGCGGTTATGTAATTGTTGATAACAAGTGCCGCACCAATGTTCCAGGCATCTGGGCAGTTGGAGATTTGATTCCTACTTTGCAGCTAGCGCACGTTGGTTTCCAAGAAGGAATCCTGGTTGCCGAAGAGATCGCAGGGTTAAATCCACGTCCTATTAATTATGATGGTGTTCCACGCGTTACTTATTCAGAACCTGAAGTTGCATCTGTTGGTTTATCAACTGCAAAAGCAAAAGAACTTGGCTATGAAGTTGAAGAGATCTCCTACGATCTTGCCGGAAACGGAAAGTCTCAGATCTTAAAGACAGCAGGGTCAATTAAATTGGTGCAACAAAAAGGTGGACCAGTACTTGGAATCCATATGGTTGGAGCACGTGTTGGTGAATTAATTGGCGAAGCTCAGGTTATCTATAACTGGGAAGCAAATGCCCAAGATGTAGCTCCATTTGTACACGCTCACCCAACTATGAACGAGGCGATGGGCGAAGCTTTCCTTGCGCTTGCTGGCAAACCACTTCACGCACACGGTTAATTTTTGGATAATAGACAACTAGGGAAAACAAAGGAAACGGTTAGATGACATTTTCAGTAACAATGCCAGCACTTGGCGAATCAGTTACAGAAGGAACTGTTACACGTTGGCTCAAGAATGAAGGCGACGTTGTTGCAGTTGATGAACCGCTACTAGAAGTATCGACCGACAAAGTTGATACTGAGATCCCATCACCTGCTGCTGGTGTATTGCAGAAGATTGTTGTCGGCCCAGATCAAACTGTTGCAGTTGGAACAGAGTTAGCAATCATTAGCGCAGATGGTTCTGCTGCTACTCCAGCGCCTGTTGCAGCTCCAGTTGCCGCAGCACCTGTCACTCCTCCTCCAGTGTCCGAACCAGTAGCCAATGTAAATGTGGCACAGGTTCCACCTGTATCTGCGACCCCTTCAGCTACTTCAAACGGAACTGTTGTCACAATGCCAGCGCTTGGTGAATCAGTTACTGAAGGAACTGTTACCCGTTGGCTTAAGAACGTTGGCGATTCAGTCGCAGTTGATGAAGCGCTACTAGAAGTTTCCACAGATAAAGTTGATACCGAAATTCCATCTCCTGTTGCAGGTGTAATTACCGCAATTGAAGTTCCAGCTGATACTACTGTTGCAGTTGGTGCGCGTTTAGCAGTCATCGGAGGTAGTGGTGCTCCTACAGCACCAGCTGCTCCAGCAACACCTGCTCCAACATCTGTAACTCCTGTTGTTGCAACACCAGCTCCTGCGGTGTCCGCGCCAGTAGCCAATGTAAATGTGGCACAGGTTCCTCCTGTAGTAGCGACTCCAGTAAGTAATGTTGTAAACCAACCAACTGATGCATATGTAACTCCGATTGTTCGTAAGCTCGCATCGGAACTTGGTGTAAACCTTGCAACCGTTAAGGGCACCGGCGTTGGCGGACGTATCAGAAAAGAAGATATCGAAGCTGCGGCAAAGCCAGTAGCTGCTGCGCCAATTGCATCTGCTGCTACACCGGCTGCTACATCTGCACCAAAGGCTCCGGTTTCTATTTCACCACTTCGCGGAACTACTGTTCCGATGTCACGCTTACGTAAAGTTATTGCTTCACGCATGGTGGAATCACTTCAAGTGGCAGCGCAACTTACAACTGTTATTGAAGTTGATGTTACAAAGATTGCTCGTCTTCGCGATAAAGCAAAGGCGAATTTTGAAGCGCGTGAAGGTGTGAAGCTTTCATTCCTTCCATTCTTTGCAGTTGCAGTTTGTGAAGCCCTTAAACAACATCCAGTCGTTAACTCATCAATCGATGGCGACAACATTGTTTATCACGGCGCAGAACACTTAGGTGTTGCAGTTGATACCGAACGCGGTCTTCTAGTTCCGGTTATTCATAATGCAGGCGATCTAAATATGGGTGGCATTGCACGAAAGATTGCTGATCTTGCAGCGCGTACTCGCGACAATAAAGTAACTCCAGATGAGCTAGGTGGCGGTACATTCACATTGACCAATACTGGTTCGCGCGGCGCGTTATTTGATACCCCAATCATCAATCAACCACAGAGCGCGATTCTTGGTCTCGGCGCAGTAGTTAAGCGACCAATGGTTGTTAAAGGTGCTGACGGTGGCGAAACCATTGCTATCCGTTCGATGGTCTACCTGGCTCTTTCATATGATCACCGAATCGTTGATGGTGCAGATGCTGCGCGATTCTTAGTAACACTTAAGGATCGTTTGGAATCTGGTAACTTCGAAGCTGAATTAGGACTTTAATAATTGTCGATTCAACGTATCGCGATCACTGGCGCCTCAGGATTAATTGGTAGCGCACTTGTAGGAAAGTTAAAGAGTGATGGCTACACCGTTCAACGATTAGTGCGTCGTCCCACCGTTTCATCTGAAGAGATTTACTGGAACCCGCTTGAATCAAAAGTTGATTTAGAGGCTCTAGCTGGTGTTGATGCAGTTATTCACTTAGCTGGCGCAGGTGTTGGCGATAAGCGTTGGACAAAGAAATATAAATCAGAGATTTTAAATTCTCGCCTACTTGGTACTACAACGATTGCAAATGCAGTTGCAGAGGTTAAGCCACAGGTATTTATCTCTTCATCTGCTATTGGCTGGTACGGCGAAACCGGTAATCGTGCTGTAGTCGAGAGCGATCGCGGTGGCGATGATTTCTTAGCTGCAGTTTGTCGCGAATGGGAATCTGCTGCGGATTTAGCAGGTGAAGTTCGCACAGTAAAGATTCGTACCGGTTTAGTTCTAGAACCAACTGGCGGTGCGCTCGGTCGTATGTTGCCGCTCTTCCGTTTTGGTCTCGGCGGAAAATTAGGCAATGGAAAGCAGTGGTGGTCTTGGATTACTCTGCACGATCACTTACGAGCAATTGAATTTCTATTAGAAAATAAAGAAATCTCGGGCCCTGTTAATTTAACTTCGCCAAATCCTGTTACCAACCAAGAATTTACTTCAGCACTTGCTCGAGCCCTACGTCGCCCAGCGTTATTGCCAGCTCCAGCTTTTGCTTTAAAACTAGCGCTTGGTGGATTTAGCACAGAGATTTTAGGTTCAAAGAAAGTTCTACCGAACGTTCTTCAAGAGGCGGGATTTAATTTTGATTTCCCACATATCGGTCCGGCGCTAGATGCGCTGGCTAATTAAAGTCTCTGCTGCCCTACGCCCTGATTTGAGCGCTCCATTTTGCGATGGCGCTTCTCGCCAATCGCCTGCCACGAAAATATTTGGCGCGATACGTACGTTATTTGCTAAACGATTTCCAACTCGTGCAAGTGGTAGTGCGGCTGGAATTTCATATTTAGCCAGAAGCTCCCAATGTTGAGTTGAAGTGCCGTACATCGCAGCTAAATGGCGACGCACTTCAGATTCTGATGCGCGTTGAATAGTTGTAGTGGATATTAATTGGCGACCAGTTGGTGCGTAGCTATCCATCATATTGCTGATCACTATTGAATTAACTACTGGACCTGCTTGCATTCCATCTAGCAGTAGATTCGGGCTATCTGAAGGCGAAGCATCAGGTACGTGATACCAAGTTGTGCAGCCGACCATCGGTGGCACAGACTCGATATCTAGCAATTGCGCAGCAGTGGTCGCATCCGTTGCAACTATCAATTGATCAAACTTAATCTTGCCGCTACTTGTTTTGAGCGCTACATCTTTTATTGATTCAACTCGAGTTTCATAACGAATATCTTTAACTCTCTTTGAAAGTTCGGCCGCAAGCGCCCCTGCTCCATTTGCAGGCAAACCGGGGCGGCCAGTCACAAATGAATTGATTAATTCTTTTCCGACTGATGCTTCGACTTCGGAAGGATCACATAGAAATACGCCAGTTAAAAATGGTCGTAATACGCGATCGTAAGTGCGGCCAAGTGGCTGTAATTGGCTAGCTACTGATACCCCTGATTTTGGGGATTTTGTTAAATAGGTAATTAATCCAAACTTCTCTTTCAATGATCCAGTGCTTGCACTTAGCGCGCTCTTTAAATGTTGGCGAGGATCTCCAAGGAAAGAAGTCTTACCTTCAATTGAGATTGAAACCGATCGTGGCGCTTCAATGAAATCAATATGGTTAATCACATTTAATCTACGAAGTTCTGGATAATTCGCATTTATCAATTGGAATCCGCGATCTAAAAGAAATCCATCAACTACATCAGTTGCAACTCGACCACCCGCACGATCTGAAGCTTCTATCACAACAACTTCTTTGCCAGCCTCTTCTAAGGTAATCGCAGCATTTAGCCCTGCAAGTCCTGCACCAACAACAATGACTGTCATTTAAAGTTCCTCGCTTGATCGATTATCTCTGCAACTTGTAGCGCAAGTAATTTCGAAACCGGAAGCTGACCTGCGCCCTTTAAGAAGTCTGCCATTTGAGAGTAGAAAGCTACGTAATTACCAGGGATCGCATCTATCTCTTTCACGAGTTCGCCACGATGCAGTTCAACTTTAGAGCGCTTATCGCCTTCTTCATAATTTCCGTTCCGTAATAAGTTTTCCTGCGGATCAAGTTCATTGATAACCAAGGCACCTTTATCACCTAGTAATCGAACTCGTGGGCCTGGGGCGCCAGAGATAGCGCTTGCGGCCAGAGAGGATACGACTCTATTTTCATGTTCTAGGACTAAAAGCACATCATCATCGGATGCACCTCTAACAGAATTGACGTGGGCGTACTTCAACTTGGCTGGGCCAAAACAATCAATTGCAGTCGATATCAAATGGCTCTGCAAATCAAGTAATAATCCACCACCTTGTTGCGCAGTTGATTGTTCGCGCCAAGATTGAGCATTTATATCTGGGCGGAATCTTTCAAAACGACCATCAAAGCGATGCGGATTTCCGATTAATTCTTGCTTTGCCTTAATAGTTAATGTGTCACTATCCCAAAGCCGATTAAAGAATACGGTGATTGGGACATTCTTACTCTCTGCGTAATTAAATAATTCTCGAGTTGCAGCAAGTGTTGGGGCCATTGGTTTATCAACTACCACAGCTACCCCAGCATCAATTGCGGCTTTGGCATTGGCTTCATGAGCGGTATTAATTGATGCCACAACCGCTAGATCTAAATTATGCGAAAGTAACTCTGAGGCATCAGCGCAGATTGCGGCGCTTGGGAAATCCGCCTTTGCCTGCGCAATGCGATCTGGGTTATTTGTTTGAATGGCAACAACATCGAATCCGGCATATTTAAGTAGTGGCGCATGGAAGACTCTTCCAGCTAACCCATAACCAAATATGCCGGCTCGCATCTTAATTAATCTTCTAGCTTTGCTGGCCACCAGATGCGCTTGCCCAAAATATGTACAAGTGCAGGTACCAGCAATGAACGTACAACTAAGGTGTCAAGAAGAACGCCAAAGGCAACTGCAAAGGCAATTTGCGCTAGAGCCACTAGCGGCAATACTCCTAGCACTGTGAAGGTCGCAGCTAATACAACACCGGCAGAGGTAATCACTCCGCCAGTTACGGTAACTCCCTTAATAGTTCCCGCACGTGTGCCAAGTTTTAACGCCTCTTCTCTTACGCGCGTCATCAAGAAGATGTTGTAATCAATACCTAGCGCTACCAAGAAGACGAAGGTAAATAACGGGAATGAGGTATCGGCACCTGGGAAGTTAAAGATGTTATTGAAGACAAATGCAGAGACTCCGAGAGTTGCTGCAAATGAAAGCACAACGGTAACTAGCAGGATTGCCGCTGCCACAATACTTCTTAGCAACAGCGCCAAAATAATCGCAATAATCAAAAGCACGATTGGAATGATTAGATTTCGATCGCGTTCGGAAGCTACGTCAACATCATGGAATGTTGCACTAATTCCACCGACTAAAGCATCCTTATCAATTGCTTGCGCTGCAGCTCTAATTTGAGGGACCAAAGCTCTAGCACCATTTGAATCCGCTGGAATCGCAAGCGTTGCATCGAGAACGATCTTTCCACCCTTTTCAATCACAACTGGGTTAGCGGGATCCAAAATTTCAGGAGCTACAGATGAGACACCTGAAATCTTTCCAACTGCAGCGATAATCTCTTGAGACTTATCCTTTGAAACAATCAGCTGTGTAGGTTGATTCTGTCCACCAGGGAAATGCTTTAGCAGCAACTCTTGGCCAATTAGTGATTTAGGTTTTTTGGTAAAACCTTCCAAAGTCGAGATACCAGAAGCATTCAAAGTTGTAATAAATCCAGTCATCACTAGAAGAATTGCAGAGGTGATAATTGCGAATTTACGTGGGTTATTTGCAGTTGCATTTGCCACTTTTGACCATACACCAGTTAGCTTCTCATCCACATCATCATGGCGAGGAATTCGTGGCCAGAAAATCCAACGCCCAAATAGAACAAGCAGCGCAGGCAACAAAGTCAAAATAGTAATCATTGAGGCAACAATTCCGATTGCGCCAACTGGACCAAGTGAGCGATTGTTCTTAAGTTCGCTCAGAATCAATACGAGTAGACCAATGGTTACGGTCATACCTGAGGCGATAATTGGTTCTACTACACCTCGAAGTGCAATTCGCATTGAATCAAATCGAGATTCGTGGTGATGTAGCTCTTCTCGATATCTAGCGATAAGAAGTAGCGCGTAGTCAGTCGCCGCACCAATCACCAGAACTGAGAGGATTCCTTGAGATTGTCCATCTAATGTTAAAACGTCATTCTTGGCTAATACATAAATAACTGCGCCTGCAATTGATTCTGCCATGATCGCACTAAATAGAGGCAAGATCCATAAGAATGGAGATCGATAGACCACAATCAAAATTAAGGCAACGATTCCTAAAGTCCAATATAGAAGGGTTGAATCGATACCGCCGAATGCTTTAAATAAATCGGCAAAGATTGCAGCAAAGCCAGTTACATGGGCTTCATATCCACCACTCTTGGCAAATTCATCGGTGTATTTTCTAATGGAATCAATAACTAAAGGAAGAGCTGGTTCTTTTCCAATTTGATCGGCAATCTTTCCAGCATCAAATGAGAGCGAACCAAGGATTGCCTTATTGTCAGTTGATGGGAATGCGAAAATCGGAGCGCCAGGAATTAAGTAATCACCGATCTTCTTATCGGTGCCTTCTACGCTCTTAGAAGGAATAGTGTTTAGAAAGCCATTTGCGGCAGCAATTTTGCTCTGATCAACTTCGCCTAGAAATAGGACTAGGGCTGGAATTGAACGATCTGATGTTGGCGCAAACTTCTCATACTCTTTTGTAAATTTATATGACTCCGCATTCTTCGGTAGGAAGTCAGAGTTATCGTTCTTCTGAACCGTTGAGAGCTTTCCAAACATCGGCCCCGCTACGCCTGAGATTCCAAGCCAAGCTACGATTGTGATTACAGCTATCCAGAGTGGTTTTCTTCCGCGAATTCGCATATCTCTCCTATGAATTTTCCTCCTGAATTCTAGCCAATAGAATACCTAGGTGCCGGTAGCCGTATCAGATATCACTGTGATGCATAGCGGCCTACTTGATTATGAAAAGTCTTGGCAGATGCAACGTGAAATTCACGCGAATGTTGCATCTGGATCGGCCCCAAATACTCTAATTCTTCTGGAACATCCTTCTGTGTACACCGCTGGACGTCGCACGGATTTATTGGAACGTCCGCAAGACGGAACCCCTGTTATTGATGTAGATCGCGGTGGTCGAATTACTTGGCATGGCCCTGGACAGATTGTTGGTTATCCAATTGTCCGATTAGAACGCCGTAATGAAGTTGTTGGTTTTGTTAGAAGCCTCGAAGAAGGTTTGATTGCAACCCTTGCCGAGTTTGGAATTAATGGAATTTCAATTGCAGGTAAGACTGGCGTTTGGATTAAAGATGAACGAAGTGAGCGGAAGATTTCTGCAATTGGAGTTCGCGTAGCCAAGGGCGTAACGATGCATGGTTTTGCACTTAATGTCTGCCCAGATTTAAGTAAGTTCAATCAGATCATTCCTTGTGGAATGCCTGAGGCAGAGACCACCAGTATGGAGCGAGAGTTAAATCGCACAATCACAATTGCAGAGGTCACGCCTATCCTGGAAAAACATATGGTCGAGGTCTTGGCAAAGGTAAGTAAACTAGGCATATGACAACCGCTCCTGAAGGTCGCAAGTTACTTCGAATTGAAGCGCGTAACGCCGAAACTCCAATCGAAAGAAAACCGGAATGGATTAAGACTCGCGCAAAGATGGGTCCTGAGTACACCCAACTTCGTTCTTTGGTTGTAAATGAAGGTTTACATACAGTCTGCCAAGAAGCGGCATGTCCAAATATCTTTGAATGTTGGGAAGATCGTGAAGCTACATTTTTAATTGGTGGTGATCGCTGCACTCGTCGTTGCGACTTCTGCAATATCGATACCGGCAAACCACTTCCAGTTGATCGCGACGAACCTCGTCGCGTTGCAGAATCTGTAAAGCAGATGGAACTTCGTTACGCCACAATTACTGGCGTCACCCGCGATGATCTAGAAGATGAAGGCGCATGGCTTTACGCAGAGACAATTCGTAAAGTTCACGAATTAAATCCAGGCACTGGGGTTGAGATGTTGGCGCCAGATTTCAGCGGTAAGCCAGAACTTCTAAATCAAGTATTTGATTCACGCCCAGAAGTTTTCGCACACAATTTGGAAACTGTGCCAAGAATATTTAAGCGAATTCGCCCTGCCTTTACCTATGAAATGTCTTTAAATGTAATTACCCAAGCTCGCGAATTCGGTCTTATTACCAAATCAAATTTGATTCTCGGTATGGGCGAAGAGCGCGAAGAGGTTTCTCAGGCGCTTAAAGATCTACATAGCGCCGGATGCAACATCATCACCATCACTCAGTATTTACGTCCGACACCAAAGCACCACCCAATCTCACGTTGGGTAAAGCCAAATGAATTCGTAGAACTTGCTGCCGAAGCGAAAGCAATTGGGTTCTCAGGAGTAATGAGCGGGCCGCTAGTTCGTTCAAGTTACCGCGCAGGTCGACTTTATAAATAGGCGATGGCAGCTCGTGGCTGAACTGGTTTATCCCCCAGTTATTGGACTCTTCAAGTTGCTATGGAAGGGCCTTGATATTCAATTCGAATTTGAAGGACAAGATAATCTGCCGCGAAAAGGTGGCGCAGTTATTGCAAGTAATCACATTAGTTATTTAGATTTTGCATTTATCGGAACTGGTGCGCTCCATTTAAAGCGATACATCCGTTTTATGGCGAAGAAAGGCGCATTCGATAACAAGATTGCCGGTCCACTTCTTCGTGGCATGAAACATATCTCTGTAGATCGCGACAATGGCGGCGCTTCATTTGTGGCGGCGCTTCGCGCACTACGCGATGGCGAAATCGTTGGTATTTTCCCTGAAGCGACTATCAGTACCTCATTTGAAATAAAAGGTATGAAATCTGGAGCAGTTCGCTTAGCTATGGGTGCAAATGTTCCGGTAATCCCAGTTGTCATATGGGGTTCGCAACGTATCTGGACTAAAGGCGTACCAAAAGATTTCCGCCGCAAATCCGTGCCAGTACATATTGTTTACGGCGAGCCAATCAACTTCACCAAAGATCAGAATTTAGAAGAGGCCGAGACGCTGCTTCGAAATAAAATGATTGAAATGCTTCATAAATTGCAGGAAAAGTATCCAGATAGCCATGTTGGAGAGCGCTGGGCGCCACAACGACTTGGTGGCACCGCCCCTGCCCCGTTAAACTCCTAACCATGTTTGGACAGATTCGCGAAGCGTATAAAGTAACTAAGCAAGAGAAGCCATGGATTGGCGCAGCGATGGGATTTGCCTTCCTCGTTGTTTTAGCAATCGGCGTTTTGATCGGTAATTCAACTGGCCATCCAATCTATGCCGGCTTTATCTCAACTCCGCTTGCCCTTCTTGCTGCGATGTTCCTCTTTAGCTTTGTTGCTAATCGCGCGGCCTATTCTTCAATTCAAGGCGTACAAGGCGCAGGCGCATCTGTAATGATGGCGATTCGTCGCGGATATACAACCACTCCAATGGTTGCAGTTAATAAGCAACAAGATATGGTGCACCGTGCTGTTGGTCGCGCTGGAATTGTTCTAGTCGGCGAAGGTGGAAATACCGTACGCATGATGCTTAACGATGAGGCAAAGAAAGTCGAACGCTTTGTGCCAGGAGTACCAGTTACTACTTTAATTGTTGGCGATGGCGAAGGACGTGTTGCGCTCAATAAATTACAGCGCACCATGAAGAAGCTGCCAAAGCAGATCAATAAGAATCAAGTTCGCGAAGTTCGTAATCGCCTAAAGGCTGTTGGTGGATTTAATATGCCAATTCCAAAGGGGCCAATGCCAAAGAACCTTCGCGTTCCTAAAGTATAAAAAGTTTTAAGCTTTAACTAAATACGTTCCGGATAAACGTTCGTGAATTCCGCGTCCGTTCTCATCATATGTAATTGCAAAGATAACCGTACAAAGAAGCGCGGTTCGAATTAACGCTTGAATCGGAGTCGGAGCTCCACCATCATTGAATCTCACGACCTTGATTCGCACGATTCGATGGCCAAAAGATGCTCCACCAAATGCCGTAAGAATCGATACCTCTACAAAGAAGAAGATCAGAGTTGTAAATTGGCCATCCAGGTTGAAGCCTTTGACGATCACCAGACAGGCCAACCAATCGCAGCCCAACCCCGCCATTCTGCGAAAAAGTGTGACTTGGCGCCCTTCAAACATGCGTAGAGCCTACTTACGAAACAAGACTGTAACAAACGGAGTATGCCCAATTAACACGCCAGCCCTATGGTTCTACCCATAGCCCGGTCAATGTTGATGGGTAAAAAATATAAATCTATTGGGAGATTTAATGTTTAAGAACTCGAAAGAAATTCTTGATTTCATCAAGAAAGAAGATGTGAAGCTTGTTGATATTCGCTTCATCGATCTTCCAGGCATCCAACACCACTTCAACGTACCAGCTGGTGCATTCGATGAATCTGTATTTACAGATGGATTAATGTTCGATGGATCATCAATCCGTGGTTTCCAGTCAATTCACGAATCAGATATGAAGTTGCTTCCGATTCCAAGCTCTGCATATCTAGATCCATATCGTAAAGAGAAGACTTTGATTGTTCTCTTCTCAGTTCACAATCCAATTGATAACACACCTTATTCACGTGATCCACGTGGTGTTCTTACCAAGGCTGTTCAATACTTAAAGAGCACTGGTATTGCAGATCAAGCTTTCTTCGCACCAGAAGCAGAGTTCTACATTTTCGATGCAATCCGTTTCAAGACCGATATGCACGAGGCATACCACCACATTGATTCTTATGAGGGTTGGTGGAATCGCGGCGAGGAATTCGATGCTGATGGCACACCATCACGTGGTTACCGCACTCGTATCAAGGGTGGTTACTTCCCTGTTTCTCCAACAGATCAATTCGCAGATCTTCGCGATGAAATCGTGATGCAACTTGAGAAGGTTGGTCTAGAGGTAGAACGTTCGCACCACGAAGTTGGTACCGCAGGTCAAATGGAGATTAACTATCGCTTTAGCGATGTTGAAACAGCTGGCGATGACATCATGAAGTTTAAGTATGTAGTTAAGAACACCGCTTGGCAGAATGGAAAGACTGCAACATTTATGCCAAAGCCACTTTATGGTGACAATGGTTCAGGTATGCACGTTCACCAATCACTTTGGAAAGATGGCAAGCCGCTCTTCTTCGAAGCAGGTAACTATGGCGATCTTTCAGATATGGCGCGTTGGTATATCGGTGGTCTGCTAAAGCACGCACCATCGCTACTTGCATTCACAAGCCCAACTGTTAACTCATATCGCCGTCTGGTTCCAGGCTATGAAGCTCCAGTAAATCTTGCTTACTCAGCGCGTAACCGCTCTGCTTGTATCCGTATCCCAATTACCGGATCAAATCCAAAGGCGAAGCGCATTGAGTTCCGTTGCCCAGATCCTTCATCAAATCCATATCTAGCATTCGCAGCTATGTTGATGGCAGGTCTTGACGGTATCGAGAACAAGATCGAACCAGCGGCACCAGTTGATAAGGACATCTACGAATTAGAAGGCGCAGAAGCGGCTGCTATTCCACAAGTTCCAGGTTCACTTGATGCTGCTCTTGATGCACTTGAAAAGGATCACGCATTCTTAACAAAGGGCGGCGTATTTACTGATGATCTAATCGATACTTGGATCGCGTTTAAGCGCAAAGAGGAAGTGGATTACGTTCGTCTACGTCCACATCCAGCAGAGTTTGAACTCTATTACGATCTATAAGAAGTAACTTCCCTATCGGATCAACCCCGCCATTTTTTAATTCAAATGGCGGGGTTTTTCACTATATTTATTAAGTGAGTTTCCAGAGCCAAGCACTATCTGAAATAAAGGCTGAGTTTCCTAAATACAAAGACGCACATCGAAGTATTGGTGCTTTCAATTACATGAAGGGTATTGCGCCATTCCTTGGTATAGATGCACCGACTCGTCGCAAAATTCTAAAGAAAATATTTCTAGATTTACCTGAGCCAACTTCTGACCAACTTGGTAAAACTGCGCTGGCGCTAATGAAGTTACAGCAGCGCGAATATCACTACGCAGCTTATGATTTGATTGAATTCTTCATCGAATACGCCGATGAGACTTTCCTTGATAAATATGCGGAAAAATTAATCACCACTACCCCATGGTGGGATACCGTCGATGGACTAGGTACTGCGATGATTTCGCCACTTACGATCCTCTATCCAAATAAGAAATTAATCGAGAAGTGGAACCGTTCGGAAAATATCTGGCTGATTCGTTCATCTATCCAACATCAACGAGGTCGGCGTAAGCAAACCAATGTGCCGTACGTACTGGAGCTTTGCCAGCGCCATGCGCAGTCAAAGGAATTCTTTATAGTTAAAGCCATCGGTTGGGCACTACGCGATATCTCTCGCTTTAATAAGCATGCAGTTCGTGAATTTCTCAAGAGTAACCCTGATTTAGGAACCGTGGCAGTCCGTGAAGCCAATAAATACCTTTAGTCAATTTTACAAAACGAAAATCACTATGCCCCAGAATGCCAAAACTAAGAGAGCTCCAAGTATTCGGTACTTAGCGTGGGTGCCAACTGGTTCATCATCAAAAATTGGACCTGGCAAATTTTCGTCACCTAAGTTATCTCTGAAGTTGTATTTCATTTCTCAAAGTTAAAGCAGTTTGTTACAAATATCATGTCTAACTTCGTTTTTAGACTAGTCATGAATAGGCTCAACCAGTGCAGAGAGCAAAGCTTGCGGTTAGAGCCGCATTTATCGCTAATGGATTCTCCGTTGGAGCACTCGTTGCGCGCCTACCCGATTTCAAAATTCAATTAGATGCAACTACTGGCGAGATTGGAAGGATGCTTTTCTGCGTTTCTTTCGGAACTCTATTTACGCTTTCATTTATCGGGAAGGTTATTGCAAAACGTGGATCAAAACCGGTTGCTGTTTATGGGTCAATTGGCGCTGCTCTTGCATTAATTCCAATCGCATTCTCCGATGGGTTCCTAGCTTTGGGCATTTCCTTATTTATCTTCGGCATTGGAATTACTATTCAAGATGTCGCCATGAATTCACATGCGGCAACTTTGGAGCACGAAACTAGCAACAAATTAATGAGCGGATTTCACGCTCTCTTTAGTGTGGGTGCTCTACTAGGTGGATTAATTGGCGGGTTGTTCGCGCAATTCGAGATATCAATCCGAAATCAATCTCTAACTCTCTTTCTTATTTTCACAAGCCTAGCGATTGCTGTAAAGGATTTCTGGTTACCTGCCGAGCGAGATATTCATGAAGCCGAACATCATGGAAAGACCAAAAAGCCAGCGATTTTCCTATTTATTGGATTACTAGGTATGGCTAGCGCAGTAAATGAAGGTGCCGCTGGTGACTGGGGCGGAATTCTTGCGCGAGATACCTTTAACGCATCTCCATTCTTGGCAACACTTCCATACATCTTCTTTAATGTTGGAATGGTTGGCGGCAGATTCTCTGGCGATTTCTTAATGCATAAGTTCGGCACTTTTAAAATTCTTTTCCGTGGCGGGCTAATTTCTGGAATTGGTTTAGCCAGTGGTCTTCTTATCGGAAATATCTATGGCCAAATCTTCGCTTGGTTTGCAATCGGAGCAGGAATATCAGTTGTAATACCAGCAGTATTTAGCACTAGCGCAACCATTGCTCGCGAAAGATTCGCCGGACGTATTGCACCATCAGAAGCTGTAGCGATTGTCTCTGGAATTTCTTACGCAGGTTTTCTCGGCGCTCCACCAACAATTGGGTATATCGCAGAAGCCATAACTCTGCGTTGGGCAATGATGATTCCCGCAGTCTTAGCGATTTTTATGGCAATAGGGTCGAGGTTTATTAAACATTCCTAAGATGAAATCTCATTGCTTGACCAATTAAAACAAACCAGATCGCAAGAATTACCCAACCAAATTGGCCAATGCCTATTACAAGTGCGACTAATAGTGATGGTCCCACCATATCTGTTAGTCCAAAACCCATCGCCCAAATTCCTTGATAAACACCTTGTCGACGTTGATCTGCTAAATCCATTGCAATCATCCATGCCGAGTTTGATCCAGTAAGTTCACCTGCTACGTGAACGGCCATGCCTACCAACATAATTAACGAAGCCAAGAGAGCATTTACACCATGCGCCATCGCATAAATTAAGCTAGCAAGGGCAACATAGAATGAAGCTTGCTGGAAGAGTTGAATTGCAGCCTTTAAATCTGTTGCTTTTTTACTACTTCTTACTTGGAATAACACGATAGCAATAGTGTTCATCAACATAATTCCAGAAATCATCCAACGAGGTGCATTAGTCTCTTGAACTACCCATACCGGAATTGCAACATTTTGAACCAAGAAATGGAGGTTGAGGCCACCATTTAACGCAGTTGCAATGATGTAGCGATGATCCTTAAGTACCGACCAATCAAATTTCTCATGTTGAGCCAAAGTTGGCGCAACATTTGGAACTCTTGTATATGCAAGGGCAGCAAAGAGGAAGGTAAGCGCATCTAGCGCAATCATGGTTTTATATGCGGTCGGTGTATTAATTGCCAGGGCAATTCCTGCAATTAAAGTCCCACTTCCGATACCCAAGTTGGTAACTGCGCGCATATATGCTCTTGCTTCAACTCGCTTCTGACCCTCTCCTATTTGAGCGATATATGACATTCGAGCATTCTGACCAAATCTCTCGACGAAATATTCAAGGCAGAGCAAAATTACAAACACGCTCCAGGTCTTAGTAAATACCTGAAGCCCTAAAACAATTCCCTGAAGTACGAAACTGGCAATTCCCACATACTTTGGAGACCATTTATCAGCAAGATGTCCCGCAGGAACAGATACCGCCAAAGAGACCGCTGCACCTATTGTGAAAGCAAGCGCTACAGAATGGGCACCAAGTCCCACCGTAAATGAGAAATAGATTATGCCAACGGTATGGAACATTCCATTACCGAAGGTATTTATAAAGTTTGCGAAGGTGAGCTTACGAACCGTCGGATCCGGCGAAACTATATTTCCGACGATTGATTTAAGCATTACGCGATCTTAGTCCCCAACTTCCAATGAAACCGATAATTAATGCGAAGATAACCCCCACATTTGCATATGCCCATTGGCCCTCTTTACCGCCAATTAAATCCATGAAATAACCTTGCCAACTTAACCAAGATGCAAAAGTATTAGTGACAAATCCATAGCCAACAATGGTTGCAACAGCCATAACTCCAATCGCGCCCTTGTTAACGCCGCGATATTCTCCAAATGGATTGAAGAGTTCATCTTCATTTAGCTCTTTGCGGAAAAGGACATCAGCTGCAAATATCGCAGACCAGGCTGCAAGCGGCACTCCAATTGTGATTAGAAATCCTTGAAATGGCATTAAGAAATTATCACTAAACCAGACGATATAAACCGCGCCAATGACCATGATGATTGCATCGATTAAAGCCGCTTTATGTCGCTTGATTGGTGCGCCAAGAGCTACCAGAGTTAATCCAGATGAATATAGATCAAGGATTGATCCACCAATTAAACCTAAGATCGCGATAAGCGCGAATAGCAACAAGAACCAACTTGGCAGAATTTCAGATAAAGCGCCGATTGGATCCATAGAAACTTTCTCGTACAGCTTCTGCGAACTTCCTGCTAACGCCGCACCGTAGGTGACCATGATTATTGGAGCAATACTTGCTCCAATAACTGTCCAACCTACTACCGAACCACTCTTCACATTTCTAGGTAAGTAACGCGAATAATCAGCTGCGCTATTAACCCAACCCAAGCCTAAACCGGTAATTGCAAAAATTACTGCCCCAATAAAACCTGCAAATGACCCACCATCTGTATTGGTAAGTAATTCCCAATTAATTTCATTGAGAGTTAATGCGATGTAAATCAAAGTTGCAACAACTGTAATCAGAGTAATCCAACGTTGCATAGCCATAATTACTTTAAAGCCAAGAACTCCGCCAGCAATCGTAAGCGTGACCGAGACTAGAAATCCTAAAGATAAAGCAGTGTTTCTATCTAGTGAGCCAATTCTTTCGAAGATAGTTCCTGTCGCCAAAGTTGCAATAGAAACGAGCACTGTCTCCCAACCAACGAATACCAGATATGAGAGAAACCCAGGTACTAAATTTCCTTTAACTCCGAATGTTGCGCGACTTAAGACCATCGTTGGCACGCTGTGCTTCTTGCCTGCAAGAGAACTAATTCCGACCAATAAAAATGAAAGTAAAGTACCGACAATCGCTGCAAGCGTTGATTGCCAGAAATTTATTCCGAAGCCTAAGAAAAAGGCGCCATAAGAGATTGATAGGACAGAGATATTCGCAGCACACCATGGCCAGAAAAGATCTCTTGCCTTTCCATGGCGCTCGGAATCTGCAATCTGGTTTGTACTATTTAATTCAAGCTCAAAAGGCATGAGCTAATTCTATTAGTCTAAGAAGAAGTCCTTTAACAAATCCTTTGTGCCAGGCACTACAGAGTAATGATCAAAATCAGTAACGCCCGCCTCCTTTAACACCTCTTCATCTACAAAGAAATTACCCGTGGTGCTCTTAGAGTCACGTTTTAAGATTTCATATGCAGCATCTGCCATGATCTCTGGTTTTCGACAGAAATTTGTGTCGATACCGGGAATCATCGCAAGGGCTGCAGTATCAATTGCGGTCATTGGCCAGAGCGCATTTACCGCAATACCCTCACGTCTAAATTCACCACTCATTCCAAGTACGCACATACTCATTCCGTATTTAGACATGGTGTACGCAACGTGATTTTTAAACCACTTCTCCTTCATTGAAAGCGGTGGTGAAAGATTAAGGATATGAGGGTTTACTCCATTTCGAAGGTGTGGAATAGCTGCCTGCGAAACTAAGAAGGTTCCTCGTACGTTTACATCGAACATCAAATCGAAGCGCTTTGCAGGCGTCGCTTCAGTCTTAGTTAAATTTATAGCAGAAGCATTATTAATTAAAATATCAAGCCCGCCGAATTTTGTTGCTGCCTCATTTACCGAGTTTGCAAGAGCTACTTCATCACGAATGTCGGTAAGCAAAGGAAGCGCCTGCCCACCTGCGGCCTCAATCTCTTTTGCCGCTGTATAGATTGTTCCGGGCAGCTTTGGATTTGGCTCGCCAGTCTTTGCAGCGATAGCAATCATCGCGCCATCTTTAGCAATTCTCTTCGCAATTTCTAAACCAATGCCTCGAGATCCTCCGGTAATAAATACGCGTTTACCAGCTAGTGACATTACTTATCTCTCTTTCGATTTAGAAATTCGGTAAATGCTTGGCGCGCCTCATCAGACTGAAGGGCAAGTGCAAAAATTTCAAACTCTGCTTTCATAACAGCTGCAACTGAATCATGAACATTTGCTTTCATTAAGGCTTTGGTATTGATGATTGCCTGTGGAGGTTGCTTTGCAATTTTCACCGCAAGCTCATGCGCTTTTTCGTAGGGATCTTCTGAAACGTAATTAACAATGCCAATCTCTTCTGCGAATTCCGCATCAAAAGGTTCGCCAGTAAAGAAGAGCTCCGCCGCTCGATGGTGTCCAACCATTCTCGGTAAAAGGAATGAAGAACCAGCTTCGGGAACTAAACCAAGAGAGGTAAATGGAAGTGAGAACTTTGCATCTTCAGATGCCACCACAATGTCGCAGTGAAGCAACATAGTTGTTCCGACTCCAACTGCATTTCCTTTAACGGCTGCAATTAGCGGTTTTGAAAAATTATGAATTGCCGCTAAGAATGCGGCGACTGTTGAATCTTCCGAAGTCGGAGGATGTTCAAGGAAATCCCCAATGTCATTACCTGCGGTGAAGTGATCGCCCTCGGAAGTTATTACCACTGCCCTAATTCCGAACTCTTGGTCGGCGGTATTTAGCTCTTGGGCTAATTGGCCATACATCGCACGTGTGAGCGCGTTCATCTTTTGCCCGCGATTAAAGGAGATACTCAGAACCTGACTATCCAACATTGTGAGAATCTCAGCCACGCGCGACATCTTAAGGGGGGAAAGTCTGAGATGATAGGACCACTAACGATTCGTACGGAGAGCGAGGTTAGCTATATGGCAACTGATATCACGATTCAAATTAGAGACCTCACGCCTTTTGAACGTCTGGTGCTCGACGCGCTTTGCGAAGGTAAATCCAATGCCGCAATCGCTCGCGAGACTGCACATACCGAAAAAGTCGTTGAAAATACGGTAAGTCGTTCAGCAAAGGCTTTCGGCATCAAATCAGATGGAGATACCAACGTTCGAGTTCTCTTAGCGCTTGCTTATCGCACCCATTACGGCGATAAAGCTTGGGAACAGCTACATGTTCCTTGCGAGCACTTTGAAGTTGGCCCAGATGGCAGAGCTCTCTGCAATCGCCACATCTAATTAAATTCTGACTCTCAAATCACAATCACAGGTGGGTTAGCACTCGCCTTTTCCCTCTCTAAATCATGCCACTAGGTAAATACTTCAACTGTTCACAAACGGTGAACATGAAGATTTGAAAATGATTTAGGAGAGAATCATGAAACGTCGTACTTTCGACAAGATCGTTACCATCATGGGCGCCGGTCTAACTGTGTTTCTATTTATCGTAGCCGGGCTACTCAACTTCGGATATAACTTCGCTGACAAGAATGTATCCGATGCGCTAATTGTTCAGAAGGTTCACTTCCCAGAGGCAGATAGCGGAGCAATGATGGCGCTACCTGATGCAGATCAAAAAGCAATGATGAAATATGCCGGTCAGATTATGTCTACTGGTGACATGGCCAAGACCTACGCAGATCATTACATCTCAGTACATATGAAGGGTATTGCAGGTGGAAAGGTTTACGAAGAAGTATCTGGTGAATATCTAGTAAAGAGCGCTCAGTTGCGTGCTAATCCAAATGATGCAGCTTTAAAAGCTGAAGTTGCACAACTTGAAGCACAACGCATGTCTCTATTCATGGGCAATACATTAACTGGCCTACTTGGCTTCTCATATGCATTCTGGCAGTTTGGTCAGATTGCAAAACTTTCAGCGGGAGTTGCGTTAGTTGGTGGCATCTTGATGCTATTCCTAACTATCGCAGGCTATCTACACCTTCGTCGTACTGATGATAGTGCGACGATTTAGCCCTCTACTCTCCGTGAGGGATAAGGCAAAAGCCCCGACGCAAGTCGGGGCTTTTGTTATTCCAGAAGTTATTTCGAATTAGCGATCAAGTTTTCCGTTGATGAAATCTTCGGTCTTTTCCTTCGCTGCCTCATCTGTGTATTGAGTTGGTGGGGTCTTCATGAAGTATGAAGATGGTGAAAGTAACGCTCCACCAATCTTGCGATCCAAACCAAGTTTTGCACAACGAAGCGCATCAATGATTACACCAGCTGAGTTTGGTGAATCCCAAACTTCTAACTTGTATTCAAGGTTTAGTGGAACATCTCCGAATGCGCGTCCTTCAAGACGAACATAAGCCCACTTGCGATCATCAAGCCATGGAATGTAATCAGATGGTCCGATATGAACGTTCTTGTAACCAAGATCGTAATCAAGTTGAGAGGTTACGGAATTAGTCTTTGAAATCTTCTTAGATTCAAGGCGATCGCGTTCGAGCATGTTTTTAAAGTCCATGTTTCCGCCAACATTTAACTGATAGGTACGATCTACGTGCACACCACGATCCTGGAAGAGTTTGGTCATGATGCGGTGGGTAATTGTCGCGCCTACCTGTGATTTGATGTCATCACCAACGATTGGAAGACCAGCGTCACGGAACTTCTTCTCCCATACTGGATCCGATGCGATAAATACCGGAAGCGCATTTACGAATGCACATCCTGCATCAATTGCACACTGTGCGTAGAACTTCGCAGCAGCTTCTGAACCTACAGGTAGGTAGCAGATTAGAACATCAACTTTGTGCGCTTTTAGCGAAGCCACAATGTCGATCTCTGGAGCTGATGATTCTTCGATTGTCTCTTTGTAATAACGGCCAAGACCATCAAGTGTGGTTCCGCGTTCGACGGTCACACCAGTCTTTGCAACGTTAGCAAATTTAATTGTGTTGTTCTCAGATGCCCAGATTGCATCAGCAAGATCTAAACCGACCTTCTTTGCATCAACATCATAAGCAGCAACGAACTTCACGTTATTGATGTGGTAGCCACCAACAACAGCGTGCATAAGTCCAGGGATCTCCTGATCTACCTTTGCGTCTTTGTAATACTCAACGCCTTGCACTAATGAGTTGGCACAGTTGCCAACGCCAACGATTGCTACGCGGATATCGCCAGCACCTGTTTGGATTGTCATTATTTTCCTTTACTAGTTACTTATTTACTCTCAGTTTGAATCAACTCTTCCAACCAAGCGATCTCTCGTTCGGCTGATTCCAGAGAGTGACGACGCCACTCTTCTAGATATTTATCTAGCCCCATTCCATCGCGGTCTAATTCACCGCGAAGTAATTCGGCCTTCTCCTTAAGGCGACGGTGGCGTCCCTCAAGAATTCTTAATCGGCTATTGGTAGAAGTCGCCCCGAAAAATGCAAAGCGCGCTTCAAAGCCATCGTCTTCCCATGATTCCGGGCTTACGAGTTCAGTTAACTTGGCGAACTTCTTCTCGCCAGCTTTGGTAATTGAATAAATGATTCGAGAGCGGCGTGTGCTCTCATCTACTCGTTCTGCAATAAGCCCCGCCTCTAACATTCGACGTAGTTGCGGATATAAAACAGAGAAAGAGAGTGCGCGAAATGGACCGTAAATTGCAGATAGGCGCTTACGGATCTCATAGCCATGAAGTGGCGATTGGCTAAGTAGGCCAAGGAGGGTGAACTCCAGGGTCTCAGCGCGGCTTCGCATTAGCTCTCCAGCTTCCTTCAATGTATCGTGAAATATATCGATTCGATATATCGATACGGAATTAAAGCCGATATATCAAGGAATTACCAGTTTCGAGCGTGTTGAGCTTCTGTGAGCCTGCCCACCACGCCTAACCTTGAGCCGTCCTTCCCCATGCCTCGTATCCCCACATACTCGAAAGGACATCAATGTCTCTTCTTAGCTGGAAGCTCCACGGCGACGGAAAGTCGATCTCATCTGGTGAAGTTGTCTCTACCGATGAGCGTCTTACTTGGCCACGCACCGTTGGCGTTGGCCTACAACATATCGCCGCAATGTTCGGCGCAACCTTCCTCGTTCCGATTATCACTGGTTTCCCACCAACCACAACCTTGTTCTTCTCAGGTATCGGAACTTTCATCTTCCTTATCGTTACTAAGAATCGCGTACCAAGTTATCTAGGTTCTTCATTTGCATTCCTTGCACCAATTGCAGGTGCAATGGGCGCAGATAAGAACTTTGGCGCTGCTCTCGGCGGCGTTGTAGTAACCGGTGTCATCCTTGCGCTAGTCGGTTTTATTGTTAAAGCTGCGGGAACAAATTGGATCAACGTATTACTTCCACCAGTCGTAACCGGCACCATCGTGATGGTGATTGGCTTAAATCTTGCAGGAGCTGCAAAAGGAAACTTCTCAAAGGGACCTGTAGTTGCAATCGTAACTCTTGCATCAATCGCTCTTATCGCAGCGCTATCAAAAGGTTTCATGGCGCGTATCAGTATCTTCCTTGGAATCGTCATAGGTTACGCCTTTGCCGCTTTCCGTGGCGAAGTTGATTTCGCTGGAGTTAAGGCAGCGAAGTGGTTTGCACTTCCAGATTTCACAACTCCAACATTCTCCGGAAGTGCAATCGTGCTCTTCCTTCCAGTTGTACTTGTATTAATTGCCGAGAACGTCGGTCACGTTAAAGCTGTTGCAACAATGACTGGCAAGAACCTTGATGATGCAATGGGCGATGCGCTACTTGCTGATGGTCTTGCAACAACCGTTGCAGGTCTAGGTGGCGGTTCAGGTACCACTACTTATGCTGAGAACATCGGTGTTATGGCGGCAACTCGCGTCTATTCAACAGCGGCTTATTGGATCGCAGGTCTTGGCGCGATTGTCCTTGGCTTAGTTCCTAAATTTGGTGCGTTACTTAGCGCTACACCAGTTGGCGCACTTGGCGGCGCAGGAACTGCTCTTTTCGGCATGATCGGCATCCTTGGCGCTCGTATCTGGATTGATGCAAAGGTTGATTTTGCAGATCCAATCAATCTATTAATCGCAGCATCTGCGCTAATAATTGGTATCTCAGATATGGCATGGACTGTTGGCAAGTACACATTTAGTGGAATCATCAACGCAACTTTGGTTGCAGTTCTTGGAACGCTAATTCTTAACTCGCTAAGAAAGTCTCGCGGCTAAACTACCTACATGGTTATCCCGTCGCGACTTTTTGAATATGCAATTGCTGCCTACTTGATTATCTTGGCTCCAGGGCCATCCGTGCTATTTATTGTGGCGCGAGCAATCTCTTGGGGTAAGAAGATCGCGGTAGCAACAGCGGCGGGAAATGTAAGTGGTTCGTTTGTATTAGCAACGCTCACTGCGCTTGGAGTAGGTCCAATCCTCCAGCGCAGTGAGCTTGCATATAACGCGGTTCAATGGGGCGGCGGACTTTATTTAATGTATTTAGGTATCGATGCAATTCGTAAACGCGCAGAACATGCCGATGACATGACCGATACCTCTGGCGGACAGCCAACTGTCTTGCGAACTTGGCGCGAGGGATTTGTAGTTGGTGTTTTAAATCCAAAGGCAATAGTTTTCTATGCAGCGGTCTGCCCACAATTTATCGATCGCGATCGCGGCCACGTGACTTGGCAACTCTGGTTCTTAGGTCTGGTTTTCTGCATCATCGCTTTGTTAAGTGATGGCATGTGGGGTCTTCTTGCAGGACAAGCACGCGAATGGTTATCTTCAGATCGCGGTCGTCTTGAAAAACTTCGCGCAGGCGGTGGAAGCGTAATGATTTTCTTAGGTGTGTTAATTATCGTGCAGGCGGTCTTAGCCCAATGAAGAAACCAGCTACCCCAACTCGCTCCACAATTCGTCCATCGGATCTAACTTTTGGGCTCTCAACTTGTCGCCGCTGTTTATGGATTTTCTATTGGTTTAAAGTGCAAGCACCACTAACTATGCCGCTTGTCTCCACCCTCGCAGATATGCAAGAGAAGCTATTTCAAGGCGCAACTCTTCGCGATATTGATCCTTCGCTTGGCGATGGAAAAATCACCAAATGGGGGCAATTTATAAATAGTTCAAAGATCAAAATCAATGGCGAAGAGACTCGTTGGCGCTTCTACGGAAAATACGATGTCCTTGGTGAAAATAGCGATGGCTCATTAGCAATTATCGATTGCAAAGTTAGCGATTCAGATCGCGATAGCGCAGCACATTACGCACCGCAACTTGAAGCATATGCATACTCTCTAGAAAACCCAGCGGTCGGTGAAGGTCAGCGCGTGGATTCGATGGGGCTATTAGTTTGGAATCCGGATCACGCAGTATCAGATGGATTTAAAGTCCGTCAAAAATATGTTCCGGTCCCCCGCGATACAGTTCGATTTAATGCACTGGTTGAAGATTTAATTACGATGCTTGAAGGCGAGATTCCAAATAGCGGTGTTGATTGCCAAACATGTAAATTCTTAAACGCTCGTAACGCTCTTTAGTCCTCGTCAGACATTTCAGATTTACGCTTTGTCGCGTACATATCTACATACTCTTGGCCAGACATACTCTGAATTTTTCGCATAATTTCATCTGTCACATCACGAAGAGTATTCATATCGCTGGAATCCCCCGAGAAGTACATCGGTTCGCCGAATTGCATCTTTACGCGCTTAACTTTCGGGAGCAATTTTCCAGTTGGTTGAATTTCGTGAGTATTAAACATCGCAACTGGAATTACCGGAGCGCCTGATTCCATCGCAAGACGTGCAATTCCAGTACGGCCTTTATACAGACGACCGTCCGGTGAGCGAGTTCCCTCAGGATAAATTCCTAAGCAATCTCCTTCTGACAAAATCTTAAGTCCGGTAAGTAACGCAGCTTCAGAGCGACGTCCACCGCTTCGATCAACTGGAACTTGTCCAAGTGCAATAAAAGTTAACTTCTGAATAAAACCTTTGATGCCAGGTGAATTGAAGTACTCCGCTTTTGCTAAGTAGGTAACTTTGCGCGGAACAACTAGCGGCATAAATACCGAGTCGCTAAAAGAGAGATGATTGCTTGCCAAGATACATGGGCCAGTTGCGGGCACATGGCGAAGCCCCTTTATCTTCGGGCGAAATGCCAGAAGTAGCAGTGGGGTCAAAAGTGCGCGCAGAGTTCCGTAAGGAATCTTTGTCGGTATCTCAGCCACGAGCGTAAGTATGCCACCATGCGCCATGAGCATTAAATGGGGCGTTTTAGGTACCGGCGGCATCGCCCGTGAATTTACAGAAGACTTAATCACCCACACTGAGATGACAGTCGAAGCGGTGGGATCTCGCTCCTTAGATAAAGCCAATAAATTTCGTGAAGGCGTTAAAGGTTATGGAAGTTACGAAGAATTGGTCGCATCAGATGTTGATTCAATTTATGTAGCGACTCCTCATCAAGCGCATGCTGCAAATACCATCATGGCGCTAAATGCGGGTAAACCAGTACTCTGCGAAAAGCCTTTCTCTGTAAATGCAACAGAAGCAAAAGCGATGGCGTTGGCTGCAAAAGAGAATAATTTATTGTTGATGGAAGCGATGTGGACTAGATATTTACCACACATCCAAAAAGTTCGAGAATTAATGCAAGAGCTTGGTGAAGTACATAATGTTCAAGCAGATCATGGACAATCACTTCTTCATATTCAACGCTTAACAGATCCAAATTACGCAGGTGGCGCACTCCTAGATCTTGGAATTTATCCGATCTCTTTTACTTACTTTGTATTTGGTAAACCTGACAAGATAACTGCCAAAGGCGTTTTAAAGGGTGGCGTGGATATGCAGACTAGCGCAATCTTTGAATACGAAGGTGGTCGCCAAGCAGTTATAAACACCGTGATGGATGCCAAAACTCCAACAACTGCATCAATAAACGGAACTAAAGCGCGATTAGAGCTAGATACCAGTTTCTATCGACCAACTGATATGCGCCTTATCTATAACGATGGTCGCGTAGTTGAATTTAAAAATGAGTATCGTGGCCATGGACTTCGTGAACAGGCGATTTACTTTGAGAAAATGTTGATCGCCAAAAAGAAAGAATCGGATTTGTTGCCAGTATCTGAAACAGTCTCGATAATGGAAACTTTAGATGAGATTAGAAAACAGATCGGTCTGAAATATCCGATTGAAGCTTAGCTTCTAGCTAAATCAGCAACGCCAACTAGACCAGCATCATTACCCAAGGTTGCTGCCACAATCTTTGGTGATGGGTGTTTTCCTGCAAATGGCATCTTACGTTCCATATTTGCTCTAGTTGGTTCAAGAAGAATTTCGCCGGCATCCACTACTCCGCCACCGATAACGACAACTGATGGATCAAGAATTACTGATAAAGATGCAATACCTGCACCTAACCATTGGGCAGTGGTATTAAAAGCGGCTAGCGCTACGACATCTCCGGCGCGCGCAGCTTCAGTTACATGATGACCTTTAAGCCCTTCAATAGTTCCATCACCTAACGCCAATAAGTTACGTGCAATATCTGGAGTTGCCGCAATAGCTTCGCGGACATGGCGCATAAGTCCACTTCCTGATGCATATTGTTCAAAGCATCCACGTGCTCCGCATCCGCATAAATGTCCTTCAGGAACTACTCGCATATGGCCAATCTCTGCAGCGATACCAAAGGCGCCACGATGTAATAGACCGTTAACAACTATTCCGGCTCCGATTCCGGTTCCGACAGTTAATAACAACATATGCGCTTCGCCGCGACCAGCTCCAAATACCGCTTCGCCCCATGCTGCAGCATTTCCATCGTTTTCAATTACTACATCAATTCCGATAAGCGCGGTGAGTTCGGCATCTAAATTAACGCCATTCCATCCTGCAATATTTGGAGTTGCGAGCATTGTCTTGCGATCTGATGAAACAAAGCCAGCTGCAGAAACTCCGACAGCTGAAACTTTATGGTTGCGCATTAATTCAAGAGCAACTTCTGCAATGGTTTTGGTTAACTCTTCGCCGCCTTGGCGCGGGGTATCTCGTCGGGCTTTCTCTAGAATATTTCCAGATTCATCGACAACGCCGCCAAGAACTTTTGTTCCGCCGACATCGATACCAATAGTTAACGCCATTAGGCTGCTAGCCCTCGATCTTCTCTTTTAACTCTTGTAGCGCAGCTTTGATGATGCCCTCTTCAGCCGAGTGCAACATTGGTTTTGGAATTGGCATAGAAACATCTGAATTTAATTCATAAGTAACTTCAGTTTCATCGCCTAAAGATTTCACGGTATAGACGCCATCCATCTGGGTTAAGAGATCTGCATCGACCAATGAGAATGAGACCTTATCTGGCGCACCGCTCCAGTCGTAATCAAGGGTCGGTTTATCGCGGAGCATTCCAGCTTCGATCGTTAATTGAATTCTTAAAGGGCGACCTTGGTCATCGCTAGATTCGACCTTTGCGCCTTTAATTGACCTGGACCAATCTGGGTAATTAGCGATATCAAAGAGAACCTTACGGACATCATCTGCGCTTGCTTCGATCAAAATTTTGGAGCTTGTCATGCGGCAAAGGCTACCTTTGAGGGCAAGTGAGCGCTAGCGTTTGCGCCATGAACGAAGTCACCATTCCAGCAATTGTCCCGATTGCAACCGAAGGCAACCTCACAAAATTAATTGCAGATCGCGCTTGGTTTGAACCAGCCCGAGTAATTCTTTCAAAACCCCTAGGTGATGGCTGGTCGCCAGTTAGCGCACGCGAATTTGAAACAGAAGTTCGCGAGACTGCTAAAGGTTTGATTGCTGCCGGAATTCAATTTGGTGATCGAGTCGGAATTATGGCTCGCACTAGATACGAATGGACCGTTCTTGATTTTGCAATCTGGTATGCCGGCGCAGTCTCTGTGCCAATTTACGAAACATCATCTGCTGAACAGATTGATTGGATTCTTAATGACTCAGGTGCAGTTGGATTGATCGTAGAAACTCCTGCAAATCGCGAATTGGCAGAGAGCGTTAAGCCATCACATACCAAACACGTTTGGACAATTACAGAAGATGCCATTGGAATTCTTAGATCAACAGGTAAGAACATCAGTAATGATGAAGTTGAAAATCGACGAAATGCACTTAAACCAGAAGATTTGGCAACTCTTATTTACACCTCAGGAACAACTGGTAAGCCAAAGGGCGTTCAACTTACTCATGCCAATTTCTTATCTGAATGTGGCAATGTAGTTAACGCGGCGGCAGATCTATTCTTAAAACCTGGTGGTTCTACACTTCTATTCTTGCCAGTTGCGCATGTATTCGGTCGCATGGTTCAAATTGGCGCAATTTATGCCGGACTTCATATGGCTCACTGCGCGGATGTTCAAGGGCGTTTAATGCAAGATATCGGAAGCTTCAAACCAACTTTCGTGCTTGCAGTTCCACGTATCTTTGAAAAGGTTTATAACGGTGCAGAAGCTAAGGCAGATGCTGCCGGCAAGGGAAATATCTTCCGTAAAGCGGCAGCGGTATCAATTGCATATAGCCAAGCGCTAGATAACGGCAAAGTTCCACCTGCGCTCAAAATTAAACACGCGCTCTTTGATGCACTTGTTTATAAGAAGATTCGCCACGTATTAGGTGGAAATGTTGAGGCGGCAATTAGCGGTGGCGCTGCGCTCGGAAGCCGCCTAGGCCACTTCTATCGCGGTGCAGGTATTCGCATTCTTGAAGGATATGGATTGACCGAAACCACAGCTGGAGCCACTTTAAATTTAACTCAAGCACAGAAAGTTGGCTCGGTTGGCAAACCAATTCCGGGCAACTCAGTTCGAATTGCAGATGATGGGGAAATTTTAATTAAGGGCCCAATCGTCATGCGCGGTTATTGGCAGAACGATCAAGCTAATAAAGAGGTCTTTGATGGCGAATGGTTTAGAACTGGAGATATCGGCGAGGTAGATAGCGAAGGCTACTTAACTATCACAGGCCGAAAGAAAGAACTTATTGTGACTGCTGGTGGTAAGAATGTTGCCCCTGCGGTACTCGAAGATCGTTTACGTGCACATCCGCTTGTTTCTCAATGCATGGTTGTTGGTGATAATCAACCTTATATCGCTGCGCTAATCACAATTGATACCGATGCACTTAAGTCATGGGTTGCCAACAATAAAAAAACTGGGGCATCCCTATCTGATTTAACGCGCGACCCTGATTTGATTGCTGTCATACAGACAGCGGTCGATGAGGCCAATAAGGCGGTAAGTCGTGCAGAATCAATTCGCAAATTCATTATCTTGGATAAGGATTTCACAATTGCCGGCGGGCAACTAACAGCGAAGTTATCGGTGAAGCGCCATGTCGTTGCAAAGGAATTCGCAAAAGAGATCTCAGAGCTCTACCAGGATTGAACTAGCACGCGATCTTCATGATTCGCTTGCTCAAGATTTAGTAGCAATTGGTTTTAAGTTAGATTTATTTCTATCTGACTTACCGATTTCTTATCGTGAATCCGCACGTGAAATTCGAATAGATATAACTGATGCCACCAAACGGGTACGCCAAGAGCTTTTCGCACTTCGCGCGCTAGATAGTGATTATCAATTGGAATTAGCCACGATTGCACAACCACTACACATAGAGGTAATCGGCGAGATTTCAAAGTTAAGCGGCCAAGAACGTCGAATAATCGATGAACTAGTTAGAAACGCAGCTACCCATTCAAAAGGCCACAACATCACTTTAGAGATTAGCGATCATTCAATCCTGGTAAAGGATGACGGCCAAGGTATGCGCGGTATCTCTGAAGTTGTTGAAGAGCTAGGTGGAGAACTGCTTATTTCATCTGGAAGCACTGGAACTCAAGTAGAAATCAGATTGCCATGAAGTTATTAATTATTGATGACCATGAAGTTGTACGCCAAGGAATTGCTGCACTTGCCAAACGAGAAGGGCTGGATGTCGTAGGCGAAGCGGCAAGTAAAGAGGAGGCTATAGCGATGATTGCATCCACCTCTCCAGATGTAATCACTGTTGATTTATCGCTTCCGGATGGCAGTGGTTTAGAGATTGTTAAGTTTGCTAGACGAAATAGCCAAACTTTAGGAATTGTAGTGATTTCAATTCTTGATGATGATTCAAATCTCTTAGCAAGCATGAATGCAGGAGCTAGTGCATTTGTATCTAAAACATCTCCACTTGGCGAAATTCTTAATGCAATCTATAGCGCCAAACGTGCGCCACTTTCATTTACAAGTAATGGACTAATTCGCGCAGTACATTCAAGAGAGTTTAAAGGAACCCTTACCGTTAGAGAGCTAGAGATTTTGGCCAAACTCCCCTCTGGATTAACCGGCGATGAGTTAGCGCATGAACTATTTATTACCGAATCAACGTTAAAGACTCACCTAGGTTCAATATATAGAAAATTACAGGTGCGAAATAGATCAGGCGCGGTATCGGAAGCTAAGCGCCGCGGACTAATATCCCAATAACTTTAATAACTTAGAAGCCCAGATTTCCCAATCCCAAACTTCTAGTGCCCACTTACGTCCCGCAGCACCCATCGCTTCTCTATCTGATTCGAGTAATTTAATTACACCTTTAGCGATTTCATTGGTGTCGCGACCGTTTACTACAAAACCGGTAACACCTTCGAGTACCGCATCTGGTGCGCCACCAGAATCTCCACCTAATACCGGTAAACCGCAAGAACTAGCTTCTAAGTAGACGATTCCAAGTCCTTCAACTTCAAGACCTGCCATTCTGGAACGCGATGGCATCGCAAAGATGTCGCCTACGCAGATGTATTTTGTTAAATCTTCGTATTGCACTCGTCCGGTGAAAGTTACATTCTTTTGTAGCGAGCGATCTGCTATTAGATTATCTAAAACTTTTCGATACGAACCAGTTCCGACAAATAAGAGATGAGCATTTGGGTGGCTCTTTAGTATCTCTGGCATTGCTCGTACCAGCTCATCTTGACCTTTACGTGGTACCAAACGACCTACTGAAACTATTACCTCTTTGTCGGTTAAACCTAGTTCTGCACGAAGCGCAGATGCATCAACTGGTTTGAACTTCTCGGTATCAATACCCGGTGCAATATGCTCCATCGCTTTTTTTGCTCTAGTACTTAACGCTTTGGAGATTTGAGATTGGGTGTAAGAACCTAAATAGGTTAAGTGATCAACAGAGTTGCCGATTAATCTCATAAATAAATTAAATGGCGGCACCTTTGCCCACCAAACTTCGTGGCCATGAGTGAGCGCTACTTTTCGCGGAACATCTAAGAATTTACCCATCATTGCCAGTGGCGCTGCGGCGCCAAAAACTAACGAACTTGGTTTTTCTGCTGCAATAACTCTCTGTACTGAGCGAATTACTCTTGGAGTTGGCAGTAACATTTTTGAGCGATCGCGGATAACTTTGACGCCAAAATTAGAGAGCCATTGCGAATCGTATGCTGCAGTATCCCCCTGCTGGGATGTATAAACAATTACCGAACCCTTTGGGAATCTCTCTACCAATCCATGCACAAATGTCTCAATGCCTCCAGCCCTAGGGCCAAAATCATTTGTAACAAATAGCGTCGGTTGCATGTTTCTACCCTACTATTTCCACGTGCATACAGTTGCGACATTAGTTATGGGTCAAGACGGTTCTACCGCAAAAGATGGTTCGTCAGCTGGAGTTTCAACAAATACCGACCGCGAGAGATTCTTAAAGCGCCGTCGCGAATTCGATTGCATCATAATCGGCGGAAATACTGCGCGTTCAGAGCGATATGCAATTACCCCATGCCCGCTGGTTGTTATCTCTCGCCATAAATCAAATGTTTTAATTACCAACCCAAATGCTTATTGGTGGAATAAGGATCCGAAAGAGGCGCTCGAAAAAGCTAAACGCGAATTCGGTCCTGATATTTTGATTGAAGCTGGCCCTGGACTTTTAACAGAATTTTTAAATGCCGGATTAGTTGATCAATTAGAAATTTCAATTACACCAATTACTGGCGGAGAACATTTAATTGATTTAAATGATGCGCTACGTGGATTTGAAATCACCGAAGATCGAATGGTCGAAGAGACCAGATTTGTGACTGCTAAAAAGCGCTAATTAAAGCAACTCCTGCGACAGCTGCAATTCCACCAATGTATTGCGCTTTATGTAAGCGCTCGTGCAAGATAATAAACGCTAGTAAAACTGTAAATACTGGATATAGCGCGCCAAGAACCATAGAAATCGCAACTGGCCCAATATTAACTGCAAGACCGAGAGCGGCATTTGCAGCAAAATCTGCAATGCCTACGAAAATTAATGATGGCAGATTCTGCTTTCCTAAACCACCAAATCCGCGCTTCTTTATCGCAATTGCAATTGTGACAAAAGCGGTGGCGATACGCATGCAGACCATGGTCAGAATTGGCGCCTCTTCCGCGCCGATTGCCATAAATGTTAAAGCGGTTCCAAAACCAAAAGCTGCACCAGTTGCAAGCAATAGCGGTTTTAATGAAACGCCTTGGGAAAATTCTGGACCGCTAGTTAGAAATCCACCGAGGATTGCAAGTGCACAACCAATCGCCTTCCACGTAGATAATGATTCGCCGCCAATTAGCGCAAAGCTCATCGGAATTAATACCGAGAGCGAACTAATCGGAGAGACCACGCCCATACGTCCGGTTGAAAGTCCTGCATATAGACAGACCAAACCTAGATAACCAAAGAGTCCCGCTGCTGCTCCAGCCAAGAAAATTTTCGAGGTAATTTGAGTCTCACCAACGGCAAAGACAAGTGCAGCACCAAAGATCAAACTGATTAATTGAGTTGCGCCTAGAACACTGATTGCTGGGTATCGTTTTGAGATACGGCCACCTTCGAAATCTGATGAACCCCAAAGCGCTGCAGATAACAGTGCCAATAAACTCGCCATGCGGGCGAACCTATCTCATAAATACCAAATATTCCCATTTAGTTTGAGAAAATTCATTCATGAATGAGGAGCAATTTAAGAGATCTATTGCCCTCTTAGGTAATTACAAACCACGTCACGAAATCACACTTGAAGAAATTCCAGCGCCACAGAAACTAGCAAAATTTGCATATGCCTTAAGTGCTGATGTTTCCAATGGACTCATCGGAGATGCGGAAGCGGAACTTGCAAATGGTCGCTTTGTAATCTTGCATGAACCAGGTGGACAAGATACTTGGGAAGGTGAATTTCGCTGCGTCACATATTTGAACGCAGATTTAGAAACCACAGAAGCTGAAGATCCATCGCTACCTGAACATGGTTGGAATTGGTTAATGAAAGCACTTGGCGAAAACGGATGCACCATCGCAGCGCCAAGCGGAACTGTAACTCGCGCCATTAGCCATTCATTTGGAAAGTTATCAACTGCAAGTGATGGCGGCGAAATTGAGATTCGCGCATCATGGACGGCGATTATTGAAAGTGGCGAAGAGCTACTTGGACATTTAGAAGCTTGGTGCAATCTCTTGGCTGAGATTTCATATTTGCAACCGGTTCCAGAAGGGGTTGCAAGTTTCAAGAGATGAGTGAAGCGGAGGTAATCTCAACACCGCTTCTCTCCCCAGCAGGTGGCGTTCCAGATTTAATTGATACTGATAGCGCTTTAGAAACGGCGCTATCAAAGTTAGCTCAAGGAAACGGTCCTATCGCGGTTGATGCAGAGCGCGCTAGTGGATATCGCTATTCAGCCCGCGCATATTTAATTCAAATAAAACGAAATAGAGATATCTTTCTAATTGATCCGATTCCGTTTATCGGATCTCCACTTGTCGCAAAGTTAAATGAAATTATCCAAAGTGATGAGGTTATTTTGCATGCCTCTACTCAAGATCTGCCGTGTTTACGTGAATGGGGCATAAATCCAAAGCGTTTATTTGATACCGAATTAGGTGCACGGTTAGCTGGACTACCAAAAGTTGGTCTTGGGCCGCTCGTCGAACATTTCTTTCAACGTTCCCTCGCTAAAGAACACTCTGCAGTTGATTGGTCGATAAGACCGCTTGATCCAGCATGGATTAACTATGCTGCCTTGGATGTTGAATTATTAATTGAGATTCGAAATGAATTAGTAAAAATTTTAGAAGCGGATGGGAAGTTAGAGTGGGCGCTATCTGAATTCCAAAGTATTTTGGATGCACCTCCCGCGCCGCCTCGTGAAGATCCATGGCGTAGAACATCAGGGATGCACAAAATTAGAAAGCGTGAGCAGTTGGCAATAGTTCGCGAACTCTGGTTAGCGCGTGATGCGATTGCATCAAAAGCAGATACTGCGCCAGGACGTTTACTTTCCGATAATGCAATTACTGAACTTGCCGCGCATGCACCGACCACGGCGAAAGGTTTCTCAAAAACTCTTCGTCCGATTGGGCTGCGTCCACGTTGGATGGAGAATGTAAATACTTGGGTCGATGCAATACTGCGAGCGCAAGAAGGCGAACTGCCACAGATGCGATTAACTGGCGATGGCATGCCTCCGGTGAAACAGTGGCGCGATAAATTTCCAGAGCGCTATGCCCCACTTACCCATGCTCGTGAAGCGGTTATAAATAAAGCTGCCGAATTAAAAATGCCCGCGGAAAATTTAATTAGCCCTGAATTCGTTCGTCGCATCTGTTGGGATCAAACTCGCGCTGAAGTTTCAGTCGTCGAAGATAAGTTACGAAAGTTAGGCGCACGCCAGTGGCAGATTGCCCAGGTCGCCCAGCTTCTTTGCGCTGCCCTCGCCCAGACTGAGCCGCTTGAACCCACCGAAACCGCCGAAGAGGCGCCCCAGCCAGAGTGACGAATTACGCAACAAAAAAGTTGCGTAATTAAATATTTACCCCTAGAGTTTGGCTCATGCTAAATACCTTTGTAATCGCGCTACGCGAAGGCCTTGAGGCCAGTCTAATTATCGGCATTTTGATGGCTTACCTAGTCAAAAGTGGTCGAACCCATCAAAAGCGTTCAATTTGGATCGGTACAGGCGTTGCTGTAGTCCTATCTCTGGCATTTGGCGCAATCCTCTCCTTCACCAGTGCAACCCTTACAGATGAGCAAGAAGAGCTCTTTGCGGGCCTTACCGGCATCGCAGCGGTTGGACTTGTTACATGGATGGTTTATTGGATGAAATCCGCATCAAAGGGGATCCGAAAGGAGCTAGAAGAGCGCGCAGCAACTGCGATTAGTGCAGGAGCTCTAGCAATCGCAGCCTTTGTCGCAGTTATTCGCGAAGGGCTCGAGACTTCACTATTTCTCTACACCACTTTCCGCTCAGGCACTGATGCCTTTACAGGTTCCGTGGGGCTTCTACTCGGCTTAGCGGCAGCGGTCGCCCTTGGCTACGGTATTTATCGAGGTGCAATCGTATTTAACCTTGGGAAGTTCTTTGCAATCTCAGGCATCGCGCTAATTCTGGTTGCTGCAAATGTTCTTAACTACTCATTACACGAACTGGAAGAAGTTGGCCTTTACCCTGAAGGCAATGCCGGTCGCCTTACTGCACTTGCTTACATCGCGGTTACTCTCCCTCCATTTGTTAAAGATCTATTTACAAAGAGCCGAGCTAAGGCGAGCGCTTAATAGCCAAAATCTGTACTCACGGGTAACCTGTCGGTATGCCTGTCGTATTAGTTGATGCAGTTCGTACCCCATTTGGAAAAGCTGGTTCCATGTACAACGGAACTCGCGCTGATGATCTAGTTGTCCGCGCTATCCGAGGTCTTCTAGAACGTAATCCGCAATTAAACCCTGCCGATATCGATGATGTCGCAATCGCCGCTGCAACGCAGACTGGTGATCAAGGTATGAATATCGGTCGAAGCGCTGCGTTGCTTGCTGGAATTCCAAATACCGTTCCAGGTTATTCAGTTGATCGTTGGTGCGCAGGTGCGATGACATCTGTAACCACACTTGCAGGTGCAATCAACATGGGAGCTGCGAAGTTTGCAATCGCAGGTGGCGTCGAACATATGGGTAATCATCCAATTGGCGCCGGACTTGATCCAAACCCACGTTACCTCGCAGAGAAAATTGTCGAACAAGATGCTCTCGCAATGGGAGCAACTGCAGAACGTTTACACGATAAATTTCCTGCGATTACCAAAGAACGTGCAGATCGCTATGCAGTAGGTAGCCAAGATAAAACCGCTGCAGCATATGCATCAGGGCGAATTCAAAAAGATTTAATTCCAACTGCAGCGCGTACACCGGAACTTGGTTGGACGATTGCAACAGTTGATGAACCACCGCGTCCTGGCACAACTATGGAGGGACTTGCTGGACTTAAAACTCCATTTCGTCCGGGTGGTCGCGTGACTGCTGGTAATTCATCTGGTCTAAACGATGGCGCAACCGCTGCCCTACTTGCCGATGAAGATGCAGCACGCGCAGCTGGTATGAAACCAAAGATGCGCCTTGTGACATTTGCATTTGCTGGAGTTGAACCAGAGATCATGGGTTATGGCCCAGTTCCTTCAACAATTAAAGCGTTAAAGCAAGCCAATCTAAAGATTGAAGATATTGGCGCATTTGAAATTAATGAAGCATTTGCCGTGCAAGTTCTAGCATTTCTAGATCACTTCGGAATCGCAGATGATGATCCTCGCGTAAATCCTGCAGGTGGTGCTATTGCTGTTGGACATCCACTTGCATCGAGTGGAATTCGTTTAATGCTCAACTTAGCGCGCACCTTCGAAGCTGATCCATCAATCAAATATGGCATCACCACAATGTGTATCGGACTTGGAATGGGCGGAACCGTGATTTGGGAGAACTTGGCATGAGCGAAGTAATTTACGCAGACGAAGTAGTAACCACCGCACTAATTCGCGAAGTTGATCTCGCTGCCTTCGGCGCAAAGGGAAAACTGGCGCTAATCACGATTGATAACGGAATGGACCACACTCGTCCTACCACACTTGGTCCACAATCAATCCGTAACATCAATAAAGCTATCGATGATGCAACTGCGCTAAACCCTGTTGCAATCGCAATTACCGGTAAGCCATTTATTTTGGCAGCTGGTGCAGATCTATCTGGTATTACTGTTTTAACAAAGGCAGAAGATGCGGCATACATTGTTAATTACGGCCACGAAACTTACGCAAAACTTCGCCATTCAAAGATTCCATCTTTCTGCTTTGTAAATGGTTTAGCACTCGGCGGCGGAACCGAACTTGCACTCTCTTGCCAATATCGCACAGTGGCATCGACAGCATATATCGGATTGCCAGAAGTATTTATCGGTCTTATTCCTGGTTGGTCTGGCGCAACAATTTTGCCAAAGATGATTGGCCCAACCAATGCGGTAAAAGTTATTTTGCAGAACGCGCTAAATAACAACACCATGCTCAAAGCAAAAGAAGCGCTTGAACTTGGTATGGCCGATGAGATGTATCAGCCGGTTGATTTCCTCGAGAAGAGCGTTCAATTTGTTGCCGATGTATTAAATGGCAAGAAGAGTTTCGAACGAAAAGATCATTCAAATGATCCTGATTGGGATTCTGCTCTTGCTGCAGGTCGCGCTGCAATCAATAAGAAGTACAACGGCGCGAAGGTCAAGAACGCGGAATATGCGCTAGAACTTATCGCTGCCGCTAAGACCAATACCATCGAAGAGGGTTTAAAGCGCGAAGTCGAAGTTATGGTCGACTTAATGATGGGCGATGAATTCCGCGCATCTATCTATGCATTTAACTTAATTAACAAGGGTCGCAAGAAAGTTGCCGGCGCACCAAAGGCCAACCTGGCTCGAAAAGTATCTAAAGTCGGCGTAGTTGGCGCAGGACTGATGGCATCTCAATTGGCGCTACTACTGCTTCGGAATTTAAAGGCTCCGATCGTAATTAGCGATTTAGATCAGGAGCGAGTCGATAAAGGTATTGGCTACATCAAAGCTGAACTCACAAAATTAGTTGAGAAGAAGCGCATGAGCCCTGAAACTGCCAATCGCTTATCTTCATTAATAATCGGAACCACTAACAAAGCGGATTACGCTGGTTGTGATTTCATTATTGAAGCGGTCTTCGAAGAGCTTCAATTAAAGAATGATCTCTTTAAAGAGTTAGAAAAGCACATCTCCCCTGAATGTGTACTTGCAACCAATACCTCTTCCCTTTCAGTTGAGAAGATGTCCGCAGGGTTACAACATCCAAACCGAGTTGTTGGTTTCCACTTCTTTAATCCAGTTGCAGTTATGCCGCTACTTGAAATTGCGCGCACTCCTGCAACTGATGATGAAACTACCGCGACCGCACTTGCAGTTGGTAAAGATTTAAAGAAGACCATGGTGATTGCAAAAGATGCACCAGGCTTTATCGTCAATCGTCTATTAACTCGCTTTATGGGCGAAATTACCGATGCGATGGATGAAGGAACTCCGTACGATGTTGCAGATAATGCACTTCGCGATATCGGATTCCCAATGACACCATTTGAACTCTTTGATTTAGTTGGACCAGGAGTAGCACTGCACGTATCTGAAACGCTCCATAACAACTTAGGCGATCGCTATCGCATCTCTCCTACTATCAAGCGCTTAGTTGAAAATAACGTTCGCACGATTTATATCAAAGACGAGAAGGGCAACAAAGTCCCAAACCCTGCAGCTCTTGCACTTATGGAAAAGGGATCAAACCCGTCTACCGCAGAACAAGTAAAAGATCGCGCACTCAAAGCACTTGCCGAAGAGGCTCGCATGATGATTGATGAAGGCGTATCAAGTGCGACCGATATCGATCTTGCGATGATGCTTGGTGCAGGTTGGCCGCTAATGCTCGGTGGAATTCTGCCGTTCTTAGATCGCGCAGGATATGCAACACCAAGGTTTCATGAACCTGGCGTTGCATCCCTAGCTAAATAGTTAAGCGATCTTTAAACAAGGCTACGTAATACGTACTGCATGATGCCACCGTGGCGGTAGTAATCAGCTTCGCCCGGAGTATCGATGCGAACCTTTGCAGTAAATGTCTTATCGCCAGCTTTAACCTGAACTGCCTTTGGAATAGATCCATTATTTAGTTCGGTTACACCGATAATTTCAAATGTCTCATCGCCCTTAATTCCAAGTGATTGTGCATTTTGACCATCGACAAATTGCAATGGAAGTACGCCCATACCAATCAAGTTAGAGCGGTGAATACGTTCGAATGATTCCGCTATAACTGCGCGAACACCAAGTAGCGCCGTGCCCTTTGCAGCCCAGTCACGTGAAGATCCTGATCCGTATTCCTTGCCTGCCAAGATAACTAGCGGAATTCCTGCTGCTTGATAGGCCATTGATGCATCGTAAATACTTGCTTGCGCGCCACCATCTAGGAAATTCTTGGTAAAGCCGCCTTCAACGCCATCAAGAAGTAGGTTCTTAAGACGGATGTTTGCGAAGGTTCCGCGAATCATTACCTCGTGGTTACCGCGTCGTGAACCGTAAGAATTGAAATCTTTTCGATCAACGCCATGTTCAGATAAGTACTTACCTGCTGGTGAATCAGCCTTGATATTTCCAGCTGGAGAGATGTGGTCTGTTGTAACTGAATCACCAAGAATTGCCATCACTCGTGCACCAGCAATATCTGTAACTGGCTTAGGGTTCTTTGGCATTCCTTCGAAGTAAGGAGGCTTACGAACATAAGTGCTCTTTGCATCCCATTCGAAAACTTTTCCAGTTGGAGTATCAAGAGACTTCCAACGGTTATCGCCTTCGAAGACAGATGCATAATCTTTCTTAAACATCTCAGATGAAACAGCAGAATCAATTACTGATTGAACTTCGGCAGGAGTTGGCCAGATATCTTTCAAGAAGACATCGTTACCGTTTGCATCTTTACCGATTGCATCTTTTTCGAAATCATGATTCATGGTTCCGGTAAGTGCGTATGCCACAACTAGCGGTGGTGATGCCAGGTAATTCATCTTTACATCTGGGCTGATGCGGCCTTCGAAGTTACGGTTACCCGAAAGCACTGCAGTAACTGCAAGGTCATGTTCGTTAACTGCCTTTGAAATTTCAACTGGAAGTGGACCAGAGTTACCGATACAAGTTACACAGCCATAACCAACTAAGTTAAAGCCAAGCTCTTCCATGTACTTAGTTAAGCCAGCCTTCTCGTAGTAATCAGTGACGACCTTTGAACCTGGCGCCAAAGTGGTCTTAACCCATGGCTTGCTCTTTAGACCTTTTGCTACCGCATTCTTTGCAAGTAGCGCTGCGCCAATCATTACTGAAGGATTTGAAGTATTGGTACAAGAGGTAATTGATGCGATAACGACATCACCATTTTTAACAGTCGTATCTCCTGCCTTAACTTCACCTTGAGTTGTCTTCTCAGTGAAGTAAGTTGGTAGATGCTTCTCTAGCGATGCCTTTGAATCTTTAAGTGAAATGCGATCTTGCGGACGCTTTGGACCTGCAATTGATGGCACGACTGTTGCAAGATCTAGTTCGAGTTCCTCTGAGAAACGTGGCGCTGCATCTGGGTTATGCCATAGACCTTGTGCTTTTGCATATGTTTCAACAAGTGCAACTTGCTCTTCGGTGCGTCCGGTAAGACGTAAGTAGCGAAGTGTTTCTTCATCAATTGGGAAGATTGCACAGGTAGAGCCGTATTCAGGTGACATATTGCCGATTGTTGCGCGGTTTGCCATTGGAACTGAAACAACGCCTGGGCCATAGAACTCTACGAACTTTCCAACTACGCCATGCTTACGTAGCATTTCTGTAATTGTTAAAGCTAAATCTGTTGCAGTTGTGCCAAGTGGCAATTCGCCCTTTAACTTAAAGCCGACAACTTTTGGAATCAACATTGAAACTGGTTGGCCAAGAAGCGCTGCTTCTGCCTCAATACCGCCAACGCCCCAACCTAGAACGCCAAGACCGTTAACCATCGTTGTATGTGAATCTGTTCCAACTACGGTATCTGGATATGCACGGAGTACGCCATTAACAACGCGAGTCATAATTACTCGAGCTAAATATTCGATATTTACCTGGTGCACAATTCCAGTTCCAGGTGGCACAACTTTAAATTCATCAAACGCGGTCTGGCCCCAACGTAAGAAGCGATAACGCTCGCGGTTACGTTCGTACTCAACATCCACGTTCTTCTCAAATGAATCAGAGGTGCCGAAGAAATCCGCAATTACAGAGTGATCGATAACTAACTCTGCAGGTGCTAGAGGATTTACCTTTGAGGCATCTCCGCCAAGTTCGACAATCGCTTCGCGCATTGTTGCTAAGTCCACGATGCAAGGAACCCCAGTGAAGTCCTGCATCACAACACGTGCAGGAGTAAATTGAATTTCAGTATCAGGTTCGACCTTTGGGTCCCATGTCGCAAGCGCCTTGATGTGATCTGCGGTGATATTTGCGCCATCTTCGGTGCGCAGTAAGTTCTCGAGCAGAATTTTTAGCGAGAACGGCAGATTAGATGCGCCATCGATCTTTGAAATATCAAAGATTTCGTATGACTTGCCTGCAACATCTAAATTGCGCTTGGCGTTAAATGAATTGGTTGACATGGCCGTCTCCCTCAAAATAAAAGTATCTTGACGTCAAGATACTTTATCTGGTTCCAATAAGCAAACACTTTCAATATGTTGCGTCATTGGGAAGAGGTCGAAGCCATCAAGTGAGCGCAACTTCCAGCCATTCTCGGTAAATGTTTTCACATCGCGGGCAAGAGATGCCGGATCGCAGGCCACATAGACAATTCTTGAAGGTTTAATTCGAATTAGCTGCGCCACCACATCTGCCCCTGCTCCAGCACGTGGAGGGTCAAGCACCACGACATCGGCGCGTTTGATGCTCTTTAGCCCCTTCAAGACATCGTCGCGGATGATTTTTACATTTTGATGATCTTTGAAATTCTCTTTCGCCGAATCAGTTGCTGGAATCGAGCTTTCGATTAAATCAATACGACCACCAGGACCAAGTAGATCAATTGCCGCGGAGCTAAATAGACCTACTCCGCCATATAGATCTAATAAATGCTCGCCCGCTTTTAATTTAGCAAGCTCCAAGAATTTCGTAGTCAAAGTATCTGGTGCGTTTCGATGGCGCTGCCAAAATGCGCCAGCTTTTACTAATAACTTCTTACCCTTTACTTCACGAATCTGATCGCCTTGCGGAACTTCAATCGGTTCCATTGGTTCAAATTGTTCGGTGGCAATCTTTTCAACGTGCAACTCTTCGCCTGCAATCAAACAATCACTAATTGGAATAATGTCATGGCTACGGGATGCGTAAATTCCAAAGTGGCCAGCAACGTTTGCAACGCCACGAATATGGGTGCGATATCTAGTGGTAGGCAGAACTTCGTGGACTTCTACATCTACATCCATCTTTGCGATACGGCTAAATTGCTCTTTGATTACCTCGGCTTTTAACTTGCGTTGATAAGGCAAGTTCAAATGCTGGAAATCGCAACCGCCACACTTTCCTGCATATGAACAAGGCGGCGCAATTCTCTCTGGTGAAGGTTCAATAACTTCCAGAACATTGGCACGTAAAAAACCCTTTGCCTTGCTGGTGATTTCTATTTCGACAAGCTCACCAGGTGCGGTATCGCGAATGAAGATAACTTGCCCTTCATTTCTGGCAATAAAGTGGCCGCCATGAGCGACCTTTTCTACGCGAACCTGCATGTGGTGAGTTTAAGGGCTATGCTTTAGAACCTATGCACGTTGTAATTATGGGCTGCGGTCGAGTTGGTTCTTCAATCGCTCTAGAACTCGAAACCGCTGGAATCTCTGTAGCTATCATCGATCAATCCCGCGAAGCATTTCGTCGTTTAGGCGGAACTTTCCGCGGTGAAACAGTTACCGGTATCGGTTTTGATCGTGACATCTTGATTGAAGCCGGAATCGAACGTGCTGATGCATTTGCTGCCCTATCTGATGGCGATAATTCAAATATTTTGGCAGCACGTGTAGCTCGCGAAGTTTTCGGAGTTCAAAATGTAGTTGCACGTATTTACGATCCTGCCCGCGCAGAGATTTACCAGCGCCTAGGAATTCCAACAGTCGCAACCGTCACTTGGGCAACCGAACAGGTTTTACGTCGCTTACTTCCTGGCGGCTCTCGCGGCGAATGGCGCGATCCTTCTGGCAAAGTCGCGTTACAAGAAGTTTCTGTTCATGAATCATGGTTTGGCCATCCAATCTCAGAAGTTGAAGAACGCACCCAAGCACGCGTTGCATTCTTAACTCGTTTGGGCGACGCCTTTATCCCTGACGAACACACAGTTTTACAAGAAGGCGATTTACTACATGTAATGGTTCACGATAAAGATATCGATGCTGTTACTGAGACTCTAAATGCGGAGGTCAACTAATGCGCGTTGCCATCGCAGGTGCTGGAAATGTCGGTCGCTCAATTGCCCGCGAACTTATCGCCAATGGCCACCATGTAATGCTTATTGATAAAGAACCAAAGGCGATGAAACTCGAATCAGTCCCTGAGGCTGAATGGGTAATGGCAGATGCCTGCGAAATCGCATCATTAGATAATGCAAAGTTAGATCAATGCCAAGTATTAGTTGCTGCAACAGGCGATGACAAAGTAAATCTGGTCGCTTCCCTTCTTGCGAAGACCGAATACGGTGTACCTCGCGTTGTTGCGCGCATTAATCATCCAAAGAATGAATGGCTCTTTGACTCTTCATGGGGCGTAGATGTTGCAGTATCAACTCCGCGCATCATTGCAGCGCTTGTCGAAGAAGCGGTATCTGTTGGCGATGTGGTTCGACTCTTTAGTATCGGTAAAGGCGCTGCAAATCTTGTCGAACTTACTCTTCCGGATGGATCTAATTGCATCGGAAAAACTGTTGAAGAGATTGAGCTTCCTGATAACTCATCCCTTGCCGCGATTGTTCGCGACGGTCGGGTCTTTAACCCAAAGCAGCATGACACCTTTGCCGCAGGCGATGAGCTGATCTTTGTAGCCTCGAGCGCCGCTGAAGCTAAATTAAAGGCCTGCTTTATTCAGTAACTGTTGGTTTCACACTTGGCACAGTTCGAATAATCAGCCAAGTCCACCAGATAGTAAGCAAGAAGAGTGGATATCCCAAGACGATACTTGCAATTCCTAAAGCATTTAATTGATCTGCCTTATATAGCGGATACATAATCACTAAACGCAATACAAACATTCCGACCCAGACCCAACTGGCCATTATGTAAACGCGCTTACGCGCAGGCACTCGTCGCCAATCCATATTTTCACCGATGATTGGACCAATTACGATTCCAAGTAAGGGCCATCCAACTAAATTGCCGATGGTGTAAACGGCGGCATAAGCACTGTTCTTAATAAAGGATGGAATGTAGTAATCCTTGGCTTGGCCACCTTGTTTTGCAAACCAAGCGCAGATTAAAACGCCAATTACACCGCTGATTGCATGTTGCAATGTGTCTCGTTTGATTAATCGCCAAACGGCCAAAACTCCACTTAAAGCAACCGCTGCATAAATCGCGCTCTTTAAATCATGTTGAATATTAAAGATAATCAGAAAGAGAATTGATGGCAGACCATTATCAATTAGTCCGCGTTTGCCGCCCATCGCATTGAAGATCGCATCTTTCTCGGCGCTCATTGGCCAGTACTTCCAAATCCGCCACCAGCACGTTTTGATTGTGGGAGCTGCTCTACTTCAAAGAATTTAGCGCTCTCAAATTTCTGAAATACTAACTGCGCGATTCGATCCCCGCGTTTGATTTCAAAAGCTGCCGCTTTATCGGTGTTAATCAATATGATTTTGATTTCGCCGCGGTAACCAGAATCAATCGTGCCAGGTGCATTAACAATTGAGATTCCGTGTTTTGCAGCAAGACCACTTCGTGGATGTGCGAAAGCGACATAACCTTCAGGAAGTGCGATTGCGATCCCGGTTGGGATTACTTCGCGCTCCCCTGGTGCAATCACTGCATCTATCGATGAGAAAACATCCATGCCGGCATCGCCATCAATTGCATATTGCGGAAGCGGTAAACCTTTATCTAAGCGCTGAATCTGCACGATCACGGATTAACACCAAACATCTTCTCATCAATAAATCCTTCGGCAGCATTCTTAACAAAGTGTTCAAGGCCCACGATGATGTAAAGCGCGCTAGCTTTAAGCGCCAATTCGCCATCTGGGCTATTTAAACGACCTTCAGCTTCGGTATAAACCTTGCGGCGTTCTTGGCCGGTAATTCGGGCGTTGATAAATAACTTTGATCCCACCGGAATTGGCTTAATGAAGTCGGTATCTAAATGGCCAGTAACTGCAGGCACTTGAAGTAGATACATCAATTTACCGAGCGCTTCATCGAAAGCCAGCGACAAGAGACCGCCATGTGCAAGCCCTGGCGCACCTTGGTGCATTTCAGTAACAGTAAATTCACAAGTTGCAGTTAAACCTTCGCCTGCAATTGATTTCATATGTAACCCGGTTGGATGATCAACGCCACAACCAAAACACATATTTAAGTGTGAAGGAATCTCTGAACCAGGCGCTGGCGCCAACGGATGACGTTCCGGCATTTCGATAGCCATGGCGATAATTTACGCTACTTTCTACCTGTGAAGCCCTACTCTGAGAAGATTAATCCGCCACTTTCATGGCTTTCATTTATCTACTTTATGTTCTTCTCAATCGCCTTCTCGGTCTGGGTCGCATTTGATTTAAGCCAAGGGCTAATCACTCTGGCGCTCCTGAGCGCAACGATGCCGCTTCTTTGGCTAAAGATGCGAATGGTAATCACGGTAGATACAGAGCTTCGAGTCGATCGCGCACATATTGAGTTGAAATATCTTAAAAATGCGGTCGCCGTTGATGAAGCGCAATACAAATTGCTTCGCACCACTCAATCAGATGCCCGCGCATTTCATGCTACTCGTCCATGGGCGAAAAAAGGTGTACAAGTTTTTGTTAACGACGAGAGAGATGCAACCAGCTATTGGTTAATTGGTTGTAAAAATCCAGAGCAATTAGCTAATAATATAAATAACTAATTAAGCGCAGTCGCGACAAACTGCGGTGGCGCCAGAGCCCTTTGCAATATTGCTTACATGTGAAACTAAGAAGCAACGGCTGCAGGTAAATTCATCTTCTTGCTTTGGCACAACGCGAACTGAAAGTTCTTCGCCAGATAGATCTGCGCCAGGAAGTTCGAGATTCTCGGCCTCTTCCTCTTCGTCGATATCAATCTTTCCGGATTGAACTTCGGCGCGCTTGGCTTTGAGTTCTTCTAAGGATTCCTCGTGGAGTTCTTCATCCGTTTTACGGGGTGTGTCGTAATCTGTTGCCATCTTGCACCGCCTCTCCTGCGTGATATCAACATAATTGTTGAACGGGCGTAGGTTGCCCTATTTACGCTCTTATTTCCACTTAACCACGCAAAATCGGGGGTTATTCCCGCTTTATTCACTGTGTGTTATGGCACTTACCCGTTTTGCCAACCGGTCATCCACCAGTGCCCGTAAATAAGTGCCTTCTGGGCGATATTCCTCTTCGAGAACCTCGCCCTTCTCATGAATTTCATTAACTAGATCACCTCGCGTATAAGGAATCACCGTATCAATTTCGATATTTGGGTGCGGCAGAGAATTTTCAATTGCGCGTAATAAGTTATCGACACCAAAACCAGTCTTCGCACTAAATGCAAATGAATTTGGTTCTTTTCGAAGTAGCGCCATGATTACTTCAGGTTCTGCGATATCTGCCTTATTGATCGCGATAATTTCCGGAATCTCACTTCCGCCAATTTCAGAGATCACTTCTCTAACCGCACGAATCTGTTCGAATGGATCAGGATGTGCACCATCAACTACATGCACAATTAAATCGGCGCCGGTAACTTCTTCGAGCGTTGATTTAAAGGCATCAACCAATTGGTGCGGTAAATGGCGGACGAAACCAACGGTGTCAGTAAGTGTATAAATACGACCTTCAGTAGTTTCGGTTCTTCTTGTCGTTGGATCAAGTGTTGCAAAGAGCGCGTTCTCGACTAATACACCGGCATTAGTTAAGCGATTTAATAGCGATGACTTGCCAGCATTTGTATAACCAGCGATTGCAACCGATGGAATATTGTTTCGGTGGCGTTCTTGGCGTTTGGTATCGCGCGCAATTTTCATCTCTGCAATTTCGCGGCGTAACTTAGCTTGGCGATCGCGGATACGACGGCGATCAGTTTCGATCTTTGTTTCACCTGGTCCACGACCACCGATACCTGCACCGCCTGCGGCGCGACCACCAACCTGGCGAGATAGCGACTCACCCCAACCACGTAAGCGCGGCAAGAGATAACTAATCTGCGCCAGCTCTACTTGGGCTTTACCTTCGCGACTCTTGGCATGTTGCGCAAAAATATCCAGAATCAACGCAACGCGATCAATTACTTTAACCTTTAGCTTTACTTCTAACTTTTGTAACTGCGCTGGCGATAACTCTCCGTCACAAATCACGGTATCTGCACCGGTTTGAACTACTAATTCACGTAGCTCTTGAACTTTACCGCTACCAATATATGTCGCAGGATCTGGTGATTCACGGCGTTGAATTACGCCTTCCATAACTTCCGCCCCAGCAGTTTCGGCTAATGCTTTTAACTCTTGCAATGAATTCTCTGCCATCGCAGAAGTGCCAGTAGTCCAAACTCCTGCCAGGACCACTTTCTCTAGCTGTAGTTCGCGATATTCGGCATCCGAAATATCTTGAAGCTGAGTACTAAATCCTGCAATACGACGAAGCGCAGCACGTTCTGCGACTTGATCAGGGGTATTAATTGAATCTTCATCTGCATCGTAATCAGCCGCTACGCGTGCAGATTCTCGAAGTAGCGCTTCAAACGCTAAATCTTCTGGGGTTTTATCTTTCAAGAAACTCTTCTATTTTGACATCTTTAACGATCACCGCAGGGCCTGTCAGAATTCCGTTGCCGTGTGCATCTATCTCTACGTATAAACGTCCGCCAGGTGGATTTACTTCCCATTTGGTCGGCAAAGTATCTTTCGACTTTTTAGCTGCCGCACGCGCCACTGCAACTACGCCGGTGCCACAAGATTGAGTTTCGCCACTTCCGCGTTCGTGCACGCGCATCTTCACAACGTGATCGCCAGTTATCTGAACGAATTCAACGTTGACGCCTTCTGGATAAAGTTCTTTTGGTCGAACAGTTGGCGGATGCTTTAAATCCCCTACTTGATCAACATCATCAACAAAGACCACCGCATGTGGATTGCCAACGCTGATGTGATAACCGTTCCATAAACCTGTTTCGGTGCCTGCAGTGATTTCATCTTCTTCATCAACTACTTGCCCTATATTTACAGTGATATCGCCTTCTGCTGGCACACGTAAATGCTTAACTCCATCACGAGTATCAATTGGGAAAATACCTTCTGGTTGTAAACCTTTTTCGACTAAATACTTAGCCATCACTCGAATTCCGTTGCCGCACATTTCGGCAAGTGACCCATCTGCGTTGCGATAATCCATAAACCATTTGCCGTCGCGCTTTACGATGCGAATAACTCCATCAGCTCCAATACCGGTTTCGCGGTTACAGATACGCGCAGTTTCGGCAGAAGAGATCGAAATATCACCTTCTGGGTCATAGACCAACACGAAATCATTATGTGTTCCGTGACCGTAAGAAGCTTGAATACTCATTTCAATAATTCTAACGCTTTAGGTAAAAACGGCGCAGTTATCCAATTAATTCGCTTCTCACGTCTAAACCAAGTCTCTTGGCGACGGGCATATTGGCGAGTCACAATGATTGTCTCTTCGATCGGATCCATATTTAGACCCATCTGCCACTCAAGAATTTGAGCATAACCATGGCCAAGTCGCGCAGTGGTTCCAGATAACAAACCATCCAAAACTAAATCACGAACCTCTTCAATCAGACCATTTTCAAACATCATATGCGCGCGCGCAGTGATTCGTTCATCCAAAACCTCACGCGGAACATCTAAACCGATCCAAACAGTATCTGGATAATAAGTTGCGCCTTCTTGTGGCAAGTTAGCGGTGTATGGCTTACCAGTAATTTCAATTACTTCGAGCGCTCTAATTACTCTACGCAAATTCTGGCTATCAATCGCAATCGCAGCTGCAGGATCTAACTTCTTTAAACGCTCATACATGGCAGCTTTGCCAAGCTCTTCCGCTTCGGCATTTAATCGATCGCGAATCTCTGGGTTGGTCTCTGGAAAATTCATCTCATCGACCACTGCTTTTATATATAAACCAGTACCGCCCACCAAAATTGGTGTTTTACCTCGCGCCATGATGTCATCAATTACTTTTCGCGCTTCGCGCTGGAACCACGCCACATTGGCATCTTCAGACGGATCCAGCACATCAATCATGTGATGCGGGATTCCTTGTTGCTCATCCGGCATTACCTTTGCGGTACCAATATTCATATTGCGATAAAGGCTCATGGTGTCGGCATTAACGATTTCGCCATTAACTTCTTTTGCAATCCCAATCGCTAAATCAGATTTGCCCGATGCAGTTGGCCCGCAGATAACAATTAATCGACTCATGGCAACTTATGGTTTGGTGCTATTAAATAACTTCGGAATACCAAGCATGGTCGATGCTTTTTGGTTATGAACATCGCCGCCCTTGGTCGCAGTCACTGCCCCACCAACACCAGTTAAATAATGCGCTTCTGCAGCTGTTACATTCACTTCTGCTAAATCGCCAGGACGAGCTGGGCTATCAAAGTGAACCAAGCGATTATCTTCAATGCGTCCTGTCGCACGTCCATTGTGGTTATCAATTACCAGCGCTACGTAATCGTTTCCGATACTTCTCTGATTGACGCCCAAAGAAATTGCATTCTGGTGGTTATGCAATAAGTCGTATCTACGCTTTACATCTTCTGCTGATACTTGATCTGGCATCTCTGCCGCCGGAGTATTTGGTCGCTTTGAATATTGATAAGTATATGCCGCTGCAAATTGCGCCTCAGTGCATAAATCCATTGTTGCTTGGTGATCTTCATCTGTTTCGCCAGGGAATCCCACGATGATGTCAGTCGTGATCTGCACGCCCGGAATCGCCTTACGCGCACGTTCTAAGATTCCTAAATAACGATCTGTTCGATAGCTACGGCGCATCGCCTGCAAAATTCGATCACTACCCGACTGCAACGGCATATGTAGATGCGGCATCAAAGTCGGCACCTCTGCCATTGTTTCTAAAACATCATCGGTAAAGTCACGAGGATGAGGCGACATAAAGCGCAGACGCTCTAAACCATCTATCGACCCAACTTCACGAAGCAGCTTGGCAAATGTTCCGCGGTCCCCGACATCAACGCCATATGCATTTACATTCTGACCCAACAAGGTAAGTTCAATTACGCCCTGTTCGACCAGCGCACGCGCCTCTGCGACTACATCTTTAGGGTCACGATCTTTTTCGTTGCCACGTAGCTGCGGCACGATGCAGAAAGTGCAGGTGTTATTGCAACCAACGCTGATTGATACCCATGCGCTAAATGCGCTAAATCTCTTTGATGGCAAGGTCGATGGGAAGTGCTCTAGCGCCTCTTTGATTTCAACCTGCGCCTGCTTTTCAATTCGCGCACGTTCCAACAAAATCGGTAGCGAGCCCACATTATGTGTTCCGAAAACTACATCCACATATGGTGCACGTTGAATAATTACATCTTTATCTTTCTGCGCCATGCAACCACCAACTGCAATCTGCAGATTTGGTTTGGTCTTCTTCAAATTAGCTAAATGCGTTAAGTTGCCATACAACTTGTTATCGGCATTTTCACGGACCGCACAGGTATTAAAAACAATTACATCCGCATCGGTACCAAGTTGTACTGGCACCATCCCCGCGTCTTCTAAGAGCCCCGCAATTCGCTCGGAATCATGCGCGTTCATCTGACACCCGTAGGTCTCAACGAAATAGCTCTTCGCGCTCATGCGGAGAATTTTATAGGTCGATCCAGTATCTACGAACCAAGCGTTCGCCGCTCTCTATTTGCTCAATGACCTTGTTTTCCAGCCTTCCGCCACACTTTTCAATCGTTTTGGCGGATGGCACATTTGTATCATTACAAGTTACTAAAGCCTTCTCTAATCCAAGTCCACGACAAAATTCCAAAGCTTGTTTCAAAATTTCTGTTGCATAACCTTTTCTTCGAAATTGTGGCCTAACTGCATAACCAATGTGGCCACCATAATTAAAGAGAAAATCATTTAGCGAATGCCTGATGGAAACTCTTCCAACAATTTCACCATCATCCACTGCGAATAGGAAATTAGACGTAACCATTCCTTCTGGCGCCAAACCATTTCCAAATTCTTCATGAATTCGTATAAATTCCGTCCAAGCCATTACCGGTTCATACATAAGCAGAAATCTAAAATTATCAGCGTTTAATTCCTCATTTGCGCGAAGCGCTTCGACTTCATCGCCGATCTGGATTTCACGCAAAATCATGCTTTGAGTTTATCCACAATTTATTTTTCTCATCAGAAATTTGTCACCATAAATAACTATTTTTCAACTGCTGAACCAAATTTCCACTTGTCAGTTAGCGGTAAACACCAGTTTCCCCTCTACCTGAAATAGGAAAGGAGGTAAAACGTGAAGTGGAATATTGAATTGATTCTGTTGATCCTAGCAATCCTTCGGGATTTATTGGATTACTGGATGAAAAGACAAAGGCCGCCACGTGAATGACGGCCCCGGTCGTCTCAGCTATAGACCCTCGGGAGGTTTTGCCTCTCGAGGGTCTATTTATATCACGGCTCTTTAGGCAATTTAATAGTTATATGTTTTGGGTCGCCTTCAGAATTTAATTGAATCTTTTTATTCTTTTGAGCTTCTCGAATTACATCTGCATTCTTTGCTTGCGGATGAAAAACTTCATCTATCCCTGAAAATGCAACGGCAGCCAGACCTTTGCCCTTCGGCTTGATCTTCCACCAACCCTTTTTCATATCTTTAACTTATCCACAAATAATTTTTCACATCAATAATTTGTCATAAACATAAATTAATTTTCACCCGTTGCACTTTATTTTCAATAGTTAGTGGACGGTTCCCCGTCTACTAGACGGAGAAAGAAGGTGGTTAACGTGATGAGAAATATCGACTGGACGCTGGTAGTCATGGTCACGCTTCGAGCGATCCATGACTACCTAGCGAACAGAAGATTACCTCCGCGGTAATTGGGTCTTCTGACCCCAACGGGGGCCCTCGGTAGTTCACGCTACCGAGGGTCTCTTTATATCACGGGCGGATATACGATTTGCAAATATGAAACGAATAATCGCGCTAACGACTGGTCTACTTCTTTTAGCTTCGCCGATTGCGAATGCTCATACAGCGCTGGTTTCTACCCACCCAAAGGCGAACTCGATGCTTAAATCTTCGCCGAAATATATTTCGCTTACCTTTAACCAAGATTTAATTGAAATCGCGGGGAAAAAAGTCAACCAAATCAGGCTTTTTAATTCGAAAAATAAAGAGATCAAATTGACTCAATCAATTGTGATCGGCAAAGATATTCATGTACCGGTTTCTAAACTGCCCGCAAGCAAATATAAAGTTACTTATCGCGTAGTTAGCGCCGACGGCCACCCGATTACGGGTTCATTTAATTTTTGGGTTCACTAAAAGGAAGAAGGCCGCCACGTGAGTGACGGCCAGGTCGTCCAAGCAATAGACCCTCGGGTGGCTGCTAGCGCCATCTGAGGGTCTATTTATATCACGACTATGCGATCTCTTTTAGGACACGACTGATTATTGAATAGTTATAGCCTTTACGTGCAAGCGCCGAAGTAATACGTCGCTCTCGCACATCTTCTGCGTAATTCTGTAACGACCGCGCCTTACGCTGCCCCAATTGCAACGCCGCTTCGTATTCCTCATCAACGCTAATTTCATCTAGTGCAATCGCGATCAAATCATCGGCAACTTCTTTTTTACGAAGTTCCTGCGCCAATACTCGCTTACTAATCTTCTTTGAACTCAACCTGGAACGCGACCAGACACGCGCAAAATCAAGATCATTAATTAACTTCGAACGCTCCAACCGATCAAGCACATCATTAGCCACATCAAGTGGAATCCCGCGACGCTTCAATTGCGCCGCCAATTCCCCACGACTCTTTGCACGTACCGCCAAAGCATTCAAAGCAACTGTCTGCGCATCACCAACATAATCGCGCTCAGATACATCGTCTTCATCCGGCCCCGCAAAACGATCAATAAACGACTGAGAGAACCCCGCCTTAACCAAATCTGGCGCTACCGAAGTAGCGCCAGACTCAGCATTTCCTTTTGAATTACCCATTAACTTTAGAAGTCGACATCCGATGCAGCTTCTTCGATCTCTGCAATTGTCGCAGGATCAACTTCCACCGGACTAAAGACCGCACGGATCTTCTGTTCGATTTCGTTAGCTAGATCAGGATTATCAATCAAGAATCCACGAGCGTTTTCCTTGCCCTGGCCCAATTGATCGCCTTCGTAGGTGTACCAAGCACCAGACTTCTTAACGACATCGCATTCAACGCCCATATCAATCAATGAGCCTTCGCGTGAAATACCAACGCCGTAAATAATGTCGAATTCAGCCTGCTTAAATGGTGGAGCAACCTTGTTCTTAACAACTTTGACGCGGGTACGGTTACCGACAGCTTCTTGGCCATCTTTCAAAGTTTCAATTCGACGCACATCTAAACGCACTGATGAATAGAACTTAAGCGCCTTACCACCGGTTGTGGTCTCTGGTGAACCAAAGAAGACACCGATCTTTTCACGCAGCTGGTTAATAAAGATCGCAGTTGTCTTTGACTGATGAAGCGCACCAGTAATTTTGCGAAGCGCCTGTGACATCAAACGCGCCTGAAGACCAACGTGTGAATCTCCCATTTCGCCTTCGATTTCTGCACGTGGCACCAACGCCGCAACAGAGTCAATAACAACAAGATCAAGCGCACCAGAACGGATCAACATATCCATAATTTCTAGAGCTTGTTCACCAGTATCTGGCTGTGAAACTAATAGCGCATCAATATCTACGCCAAGCTTCTTTGCATACTCTGGATCAAGTGCATGTTCAGCATCGATGAATGCACAAATTCCGCCAGCCTTTTGCGCATTTGCAATTGCATGCAACGCAACAGTTGTCTTACCTGAAGATTCAGGTCCATAAATTTCTACAACGCGACCACGAGGTAATCCGCCAATACCAAGAGCGATATCAAGTGCAATCGAACCTGTTGGAATTACTTCCATAACTTCTTGGGCCTTCTCGCCCATCTTCATTACAGAACCCTTTCCGAATTGACGTTCAATTTGGGCTAGTGCTGTATCAAGCGCTTTGCCTTTAGCATCGGCTTGTTTATTGGTTACGGGCTCTTTTGCTTCGCCTTTAGCCATTTCCTACTTCCTTCCTTAAGACGCCAACTTGGCGTGTTCTTCCCCAATGGTGCGATACGCCGGCGACGGTCCGAGGATCTAGGGGAAGTTCCTGTGGACGGAAGCACGGGCTCGTTTGGGCTGTGCGTGGACAAGTGTATCGAACACTTGTTCGAAAATGAAGTATATAGAGGGGGTACGACACGCTGGGTTTTGAAAGACATGGCTCACGCATTAGAGCCAAAATTAGAGCTTGTCTTCTATAAACATATCCATGGAGAATCGCAATATGTCGAAGAATCCACCAATAATGAATGCAAAATCTATCGAAAAGTGGGAATCTGACAGGTCAATCGCAAAAACTGAAATTATAGATTGGTTATCAACTGCAACTTCAACGAAAGATCTACGTTCAGATTTGGAAGAAAAGACGAGAAAAAACTTCGAAAAATTTCTTGAATTTGGCGACATAAGAAAAGCTGTTGAAGAAAATCCAGAAATACTAACGAGCCTCCGAGCCCTGACCCGGAGAGATATTGGAACAAGTCAAATATCCACATTCCTAAATGTTGGAACAATAACGTATGAATCAATCGAGAAACGCGAAAAACCTGTGTCGCTAATTCTAGAAAATTTAGTAAGTTTATTCGAGAAAGAATTGGATGACAGTCTTGCGGCGTGGATCATCGAGAGAAGAATGCCGAGCGAACAAGAGCTCAGCAGATCAGTGATTGTAGCCTCAGATAGAATTCTAAAAAGAAGTGCAGCTACAGAACTAAGATATAAACATGAGCCAAGACAGCTTGGTAAATTGAAGGCATTCCTAGATGCTCAAGGGTATTCAGAAGTAAATGGTACGAAGATTAACTCGCCGCAACTAGATATGAAGCCAGCTACATATGCATTTCGTGTAAATATAGATGGCACTACAGTCGATGGGGTCAATTTAAAACAAAATGTTGACACATTAATTATGCCCAAAACCAACTTAAAATCAGTTTTACCTATTTTCCTTGAAGCTAAATCTATGACTGATGAAGTGAATCCGAACAAGCGTCAGAAAGAAGAAGCTCAAAAAGTAGATAATGTGAGAAGACGCTGGCAATCCAATAATGAAAAACTTAATTTCGTTTTACTTTTGGGTGGAACGGTTCCGAAAAGATACCTCGAAGTAGAAGCGGGTTCTGGTTTAGATTGGATCTGGGAGCACAGAATAGAAGATTTGAAAATCCTTCTAAATTGGTATTTAAATGAATAATCTAAGTTATTTTGTCGCCCTTTAAGTATATTATTTTGCAATAACTTCCTTGAATCGAGGGTCACTTGCATTTCGCTTCTCCAACTACCGATGATGTTCGCAATAAAGGCCAAGTGTGGACTCCCAAATGGGTAGCAGACGGGATGGCAGCCTTACTTGGTGGCCATTTGTCTGGGAAAATACTAGAACCTGCCGTCGGACCAGGGGCACTTTTGGCTGCATGCCGCCGCCTACAATCAGGAAAACTAGATGTAACGGCATACGAGATTGATGAAAAAGTACTTGGCAGTTCAAATGGCGACCTTGAGTACATGCAATCAGAAATTACCGATTTGAGAATTCAAAACTATCTAGAGTCTCCTGCAATGGCTAGCTTCAGCGCTATTATCGCTAACCCGCCATATTTAAGACATCATAAAATCTCACCTGAGATTAAAGCTTTATGCAAAGACATTACATTTCGTACATTGGGAATTTCTATTGATGCACGTGCCGGTTTACATATTTATTTCCTTATAAAGGCACTTGAAGATCTAGCTGAAAATGGAAGATTGGTATTCTTAATGCCAGCAGATACTTTTGAAGGGGTTTTTGCGGAGAAACTTTGGAGTGCAATTTCTAAGAATTATCGAATAGATGGGGTGATTACACTTTCATCAGAAGTAGCTGCCTTCCCTGGAGTTGATACTAACGCAGTGATTGTTTCGATCACAAAGTCCGAACCAACTAAGCAAATGTTGTGGTGCAAATGGAGAGGTAAGGATCCGATAATTTTCGCAGATTCAATATCCTATTCGTTTCAGAAAAGATCTTCTGGCAATGCAGATGATTTGGAATGTATTGAAGTTGATATTTCCAATGCTATTAAACGTGGCTTTACAAGATCCCAAACAGAAGAGGAAACTGATGGTTTGCCCTTCTCGAATTTTGCTAAAACCATGCGAGGAATTGCAACTGGCGAAAATGATTTTTTTGTGATGACTAAAAAAAGACTCAATGAACTTGGTTTGGATGAGTCAAATTTTGTGCGAACAATCATGAGAGTAAAAGATTTACCTAAATCGGGTCTAAATTTAGGCGATTTGGAAGATCTTGATGCCATGGGTCGACCGACATATTTACTTTCTATCAATCAAGATAGTGAAATAAATTTGGAATTATCAAAATATCTAAAATATGGTGAAGAATTGGGGATTCACAAACGAGCCCTCGTCAGCGCCCGTAAAAATTGGTACTTTATGGAAAAAAGAGAACCTGTTCCAATTCTCTTTGCGTATCTAGGTAGACGAAACGTTCGTTTCACATTAGTCGAAACTGAAATTCAACCATTGACTGGTTTTTTATGCATTTACCCTTTAAAGGGTGTTGATGCTGAAAAATTAGTACAAGCGCTGAATCACCCTTCTACAATAAAAGAGCTGTCAAAAGTTGGTAAAAGTTATGGTGATGGCGCAATTAAAGTCGAGCCAGGTGGATTGCGTAAATTAGTAATTCCATTCGAAGCTTTGAAGCATGCTGGAATCAAAACAATAAATTGATGAACTCTCACCAGACAATATTTGGTTGATTTCAAGTATTTTCTGACTCTATTACAGATTGTCTTCTTATAGCGTTTACCTCACCACTTGACCAATTTATTGGATCCAATTTTCCACTTTCAGTAATTTGGTTGCATTCAGGGATACTAAAATTTTGGAAAAGCTGACTACATAAATTCCTCACTAAGAGATTTCTCGAATACGGATGTGGCAACAAATTATTTATATTTTCCGTTGAAAGAGCTGGGCTATGAGAAAATTTGTTTATACCAGTTAATGGAGGCATGCTTCTATCCTCGATTTGGTGTGCGACACCATAACTAAAACCCGAAGGGATATGTAAGTTAAGTTGATAATTGATGTCACCGTGGATTTGTGCAAAATTTGCAAAGTCCATGGATATTTCAAGCATAATTAGTGCAGCCTTTACAATCGCAGATTGTTCAAGTACCACCTTAGGCATAAGCCTTAACTCACGCTCATCATAAAAATTGGTTGATATTGAATTTGGTAATGCAATCCCAATAATCATGGAACCATTATGGTGAAAATGTCCATGATGAAATCTGGCAGGCTCGGACACTCCTGACATTCCTGTTGCAATGAATTTTCTAAATCCGACATGCACTCGGTCATATCGGTATTGCGAATTATACTTGATCCCGTAATCTTTGATAATAAGAAATTTAAAAGCTTCAAGTGATTCCGAAGAGACCTTAATATCTACTTTGATTTCCGGGCTTAGAGCCAGTACCAACCAATTTTGATTTTGATCAATTTCTTGAATGAATTCCGATTCTAGATTGCGCAAAAATTGAATTTGGAAAAAATCAGAAGTAAATCGTTTTTCAAATTCAGAACGTAATTCTTGCTCCGTCATTGGCACGCATTCGGAACCGCGTCGTATCCTGTAAGAAAGTGAATTGCCATCTAGGAATGCATGTGGACGCATTCTCGAGATCTCAATTTCTAGAATCAAATATCCTAGTGAATTTTCTCCCTCTAAAGGCACTTCGTGAATTGTTATGTGAACCTGCGGATGAATCAATCTTTCTATAGTTCTTGTATATTTTTTAGGTATCTCTTCATCTAAAATAACCGGAGTCAATTCTGAAGGTGAGCCTTGTTCATCAGATTTAATTCCGATCACAAGTAGACCTCCTTCGGCATTGGCAAATGCTGAAATATCTTTAGCGAGTTCTTTTTTCGAAACTTCATTACCAAATTCATAATGTTTTGATTTGAAATCTATGTGAAGATTCTCCCGCGTCTTCTCATCAAAAATTCTACGTATCCAAGCAATATCTGGCGAAAAAGAGTGTGGTCTCCTATTAAATCGCATTTCTTAGTTCTCCATTCCTAAAATAGACAAATTACAAGTTAGCGTATATGGATAATTAAAGTTACCGTTTGCCACAACTTTTATACTTCAAATTTAATTATCAAAATCAAAGCTCCACCAAACAAAATCAGTTTTGATCTCTAAGTTGGATTCAGCCCAATCTTTAAACTCTTCTCCCCTGCCTGAGTCGGATAACTCTCGAAGAATTTTGACTATCGGGTAATCGGGTTGATATCCATATTGTTCGCGGATTTTAGGGAATTCAGAATCAGGAATAGATTCGTGGGATTCAATATCGGGTTCGTTTGGGCCTTTGCCATAGCTTTCGATTTCCAATTTAATTGAATCGTTGTGGACGGTGGCGTGCCAGATAGGCGTGCCGGAAGCATTTCTTATAGTTACTTGTTCGCTCACGAATTAAATATACGGCTGAGGTCGGACATCGCTGTCGGTGGTGGGTTCTATATTTAAGACTGAATTTTTCAAGAAACTTTGTACCTGAAATCAATCTGGTGCTTGAAATTTGAATTAGCCGCTGAGTAAGTTCCTGTTACCGGAGAACTATTACTAGATCCAGTTTTAAGTTGGGATGCAGGCAAGTTAGATACTGATTTTTCTAATACAGCTTCTCTAATGTAGGCAGAAATAGTTACATTTTGGGCAGTAGCCGCTAATTGAATAGTTTCAAATTCTTCAGTGGAAAATCTAATACTGACCATTGCGGAGAGATTTTTCTTCTTTTTTGGGACTCGAATAGGCGTTCCCCATTCAGAATCGTCTTCACGATTTTCGAAAAACTCGTCTTTTGCTTGATTCTTAGACATTAGAAATACTTGCCTTTCTCCGACTCAGATGATGGCCATGCAGTAATTGGACGCAAATTCATTCGGATTGGATCCCAAAGAATCACCATGGTTATCGCCTTCCCGCCCTTAGTTTTACCGTAAACCTTCCAATTTCCTGTTTTGCCCTTCTGGTTGGGGCGCCAGATTTCAGCATCTAGAAGAGCTTCCATAACCTCGTTTGGTGAGATCCTGTGAGCCACAACTTTTGGCTCATTGCCCTCATCCCACTCGATATTCTCGGCATCCCAAGGTCCAATCCCCATTGGTACCTTTCCTGTATGACAATATCATTGATTTATGCTAGCATTTTGTCATACAAATTGGAAGGATTATACATGGAAATCGACGCACTCCTCTGTGACTATGCACAAGTTGCTGGTGGGAAGTTATTTATTTCAGGCGCCAACATTGATCGCTCGTTTTTCCAGGCAGGGGCAGTTGCACCTTATATGCCTACATTTGCTGTGGCTGGCGTGGTCCATGTTCCTTGGACGGAGACCAATAAAGAACACAAGCTCAATTTTGATTTGATCGATGCAGATGGGGCACCAATCAGAATTCCAGTCGAAATGGATCCTGCATCTCCAGCAGTAAAAGGTGAAATGATTTTCAATTTGGGAAGGCCATCAGTTCTTGAAATCGGCGACGAACAGATGGTGCCTTTCGCATTCAATTTCCCTGGACTGCCAATTTCGAAACTTGGAAAATTCTCAATTAAATTATCGATTGATGGTCAAGAGAAAAAGTCATTGAATTTCTCATTGGTAGTTGAACCAGGTCGCGGTTTTTAATTTAACTGTCACACCCACCCACTAAGTTCAGAATATGAACTTCAAGAACTGCCCTAGTTGCAAGACCAAAGGGTCGATTCGCAAGATTCTCTGGGGCATGCCTGATCCGGATAATCCCGATGATCCAGATAAATACATTGTTGGTGGGTGCTTGGTTACGGGGTTTGATCCGACGCATGAATGTATTAAGTGTGGGTGGCAGAGGATGCCGAAGGGGTTTGAGAGTGTTGTGTAGACTTTAGTTGTTGAAGTAATTCAACTGGCCTGTTCAGCAGATAAGCCCCCGTGAGATTCCACGGGGGCTTTTGCACGCAGCCTGTTCGGCAGGATTCGAACCCACATCTAATCTTTAGTCGGAAGATTGCTCTATCCGCTGAGCTACAGCCCTAGGTGGAGCAACTTAGATAGCTTGTCGGTGGTCGCGTTTATGTTGTCCACAAGAAGTTGACTAACTACTTCTTCCATGAATTTGAAGTGACCACTCCTGCGATTTTTGAATAAAGTTCGTCTACTGTAAAACCATAAACCTTAAGAAATGATGCATTCCAGGAATTACCACTAAAGAAGAGGCGATTGGTCTCAAAGATCTTTGCTACCCCATAATTCTTTCCTAAATATTCAAATGCAATGGAACCAAGGAAATAGGCGTCTTGAACATTCGTTGCATAATCATCTATCTCAAGTTGCCTGAACATTTGAACCACGGACGCGGCAGAATTTCGATCAACTTTGGATTTTATGTTTGAAAGCAAGCTGATTCTATTTTCGATAAATTTTGGATCAAGTTGAGATGCACCAAAGAATCCCATAAATGTCGCCATACCCTCTTCGACCCAAGCCGGCCTAAAACGAGATTTATCCCCTATGGCTCTATTTGTAAGTTGCATACTTGTGAAACCTGATAGATGTGTGAATTCGTGTGTAAAAATTTTTGCAGCATCAAAGATATTTCTGGAGTCGTTTCCATCTCTAACGCACGCAAGTATGATGTTCGGGAAATAGAAACCCCCTATTTCACAGCCATAAATTTTAAGTCGATTCGATTGAAGCTGTTCGCTTGGATTGTTAAGCCAAGAACCCATTAATTCTCGTTGTTTTTGATCTACCCAATCGCCATCCTTTTCCGTAAATAGGATGATGTTGATTTCGCTACTATTGAAATCTTGGTACCAAATACGAGCTCCAAGTTCCACTGAGTCCTTAAAGGTTTTTATAGACCTCGACTCTGCGTTAGAACTAATATGCCAATTGATTCTCAAATTCTTATAGTCCGGAGATAGGTACTCTCGCAAATCTTTGTATACGCTTCCAAAGTATTCAGTCGTTGCCGAAATTTCTTGTGTGGGTGATGCAGATGGTTTAGGAGAAGGTGAAAATGTCGGTTCCGAAGTGAACCAACGGAAAGCTTCACTTCCATCGTGTTTACAAATGTAAGTGCCAGTCGAAGTTGTTCTGGTAACACCTCGATCTGCGCTGGAGCATTGTTCTTCAACCTTGATTTCGTTTTTTGCAGAATTAGGAGAATTTACTGTAGAGCTTGGAGTTGGCGATGGTTTAACGGAAAGTGTAATGCCTTTGTTCCAAACTAGCTTCTTCCCTGACTTAATACAGGTGTATTTGATATTGGAGATTTTCTTCGTTGAATTTAATTTCTTACAAGATGTTCCTGCAATGGAAACGGAATAAGCCGGTAAGAGTGAAGCCACAAATATCGCACTTATTAAACTTGCGACGAGGGGCAATCTCGTTCGGAACATACGGAGAGGTTAGCGGGCTACGGTCGCATTGTCGCGGCTGAATGGTCAGTGCTTGTAGGATTTTTACGTTGAAGAAATTCAACTGGCCCGGTCGATAGAGAAGCCCCCGTGATATTCCTCGGGGGCTTTGTCGGTGGTCGCGTTTATGTTGTCCACATGAAGTTGAGCGAAATTAGGCAGACAAGAAATCCGTGGGCTATTGCCGGGTTATTAATTGCTGCGCAATTGGTGCAGATCTTTGTTATTTCGTGGTTGCCGATTTTTAATTGGGATTCGCAGAGCAACTGGCCGGTATATGAGTATCGAATGATCAGTATGGCGTTGTCCGTGGGGTTGGTCTGGGTCTTGGCACCTGATGCGCTGAAAATGTTTAGGTTTCGAGTCGGTGGGTATCCGAAGATATTTACTACCGGGATTTTTCTAGCGCTATTTGCGGCTTCATTGATTTATGGGGCAATACAAAGTTATCCGGTGCTTGCAACTTTGGATGCGGCGATTTTTTCGTTATTTATTGGGCTTGATGAAGAGTTCTTTAATCGAGTTTTTGTATTTGGGATTTTGCAGCGATTTGGATTTGAGATTGCGCTGACGGTAAGTGCGTTGATATTTGGCGCGGCACATTTCACTAATTTCATTTATGGTGACGAGAGTTTTAATTACGTATTGGGGCATGTAATTAGCGCGGCAGGCTTTGGGTATTTCATGGCGGTATTGATGTATGTGACGGGCAGTTTTTGGGTACCTGTGGCGCTACATGGGCTGACTGATCTGCGATGGGTCACTATGGATATGAGCGATTATTCGACGATTGTTTCGGGTGGAACTAATTGGATTTCGGTGTTATTTGCCACGACAGTATTTATAGGGTTATCGCGAGTTACTTTGGCGTTGCATCATGATCGGTTGCATCCACCTAAATCTTGGATGGGCACACTGCGGTGGTTTGGGTTGGTTGAGTAGTAGTATTTAGGTGTTGGAGAAATCCAACTGGAACTCTCTGCGAAAACAGGGGCGCAATGGTCTTCGAGAAATCGGAGACCATTTCCTTTTATGTGCAACCCCTGGTGAGATTCGAACTCACATCCATCCCTCTGCGAAAGGGGACTCTATCCAATTGAGCTACAGGGGCTGCACGAACTAAGTTAGTAATTGCGAATTGTGGATTGCAGAGCAAAAATTAAATCTGTGGAAAAAACAATGTCTTAGGTAGGTTCTAAGTTTGACTTATAAATTTGAATGAAAATATGGATGAGGTAAAGGCAAAGCGAGAAGCTAGAAAGCGGATGATCGCGAGTTTGCGGATTGGGCTTTAGATTAAGGTGTTTGAGGAGGTTTTCTTGAAATTCAATGCATATATTGATGGATTCAATCTCTATAAAGGGTCACTTGAAAAACGTGGGAATCTGAAATGGGTTGATTTGGTTCGCTTTTGCAAAATGCAAATGCCTGACTGTGAAATCGGACAAATTTATTACTTCACGGCTCCATTAAAAAAGAAATTTCCTGAAGATAAGGCAAATGAACGCCAGCATGCATATTTAAGAGTTTTAGAAGATCAAGGTATTAATGTGATTAAAGGTAAATTCCAGAAATCTGAAAGTTGGTTACGTATCAGGGCAAGCAACCGAAAATCTTTCACTCAACCATCCTTTAAATCTTTGGCAGGTATAAATCAGATTCAAATTAATCGGGTATTTCGTGAAGCTGAACCGGATTTTCCAAAAGCTCCAGTAAATCGTTTTGAGGAAAAGGGCTCTGATGTAAATTTAGCTTCGTATTTATTAAAAGACGTCTTTGTAAACGAGCTTAAATCAGCTCTTGTTGTTACTGGTGATTCAGATTTAACTACGCCTATAAAATTTGCATCTGAGTTTGGAGCTCATATTAATTTGCTGGTGCCGGGTGATGGTCTTAAAACAAGTTCGTTAAGTTCAGTTGCCTCTATTACGAACAAAGTAGACTTGGCAGAACTTGGGATATCTCAACTTCCTAATCCATACATTTTAAAAAGTGGAAGTAAAATTTATAAACCTAAAATGTGGGTGTAAATACGAAGGGCCCAATCTTTCGATTGAGCCCTCTTCTTGAAGACGGCACTTCAAGCGGTGTGCGCTAAGTATATCGGCACGCTACGACAAATTGTTAATTCAGTTAAGAAGGATTTGTGCCCTCGCCTTCAACTGATTAAGAGTGACTCGAAGCGAGGCATCTTTAATCTTGAGTAATTGGCTAATCTCCTTATCTGAAGGATAGAAACCCATCCATGTGCCATGCCCAATCGCGCTTAATAATTGGTATGCCCAACTTAGGTTGTGGATCTCGCCGCCTATGGAGACTCTCTTAAATAAACGAGTAATCAAAGGACTGAATATTTCCTTCACTTCCTTACTGCTATATTCAAGTTGGTTTCCAATAAGTAGCAATTCCAATCTTTGCTTATCCAAATGTTCAGGATCTATAAACCTCAATTTATGCTCTAATTTGAATTGTTCTTGAAGTTTCTTGGCAATTCCATACTGATTGTGGAGATCGCGAATAGTTATCTGATAGCCACGCATGGCGGTTCTGCGAAAATCTGTATCGGAAACTAGCCAGCTAGCAGTAAAGGCACTTTCGAGTGTTTGACGCACAAGAATGCATATCGCAGGCATGATATTTGCACGCTTCTCCTCCAGCAGGTATTCAAGTCCCTGCGAGAAGTCGAGCGATGATTCGAAATGTTGAAATGCAGTATTTACGGCGAGGTAATACAGCTCCATTTCGGGCGAAGAGTATTTCTTAGGTAGATCGAGTTCGGACTTCCAATCAAGGTATTCGCGCTTGATAAATTGGTAGTTGATAGAGGTTCGTCGCAGCTCATGGCGGTCTGATTGAAAGGTCGTTTTCACTCGATCGAAAAGATTTAGATCTATTCGATGCATACCCACATCATGTCAGGAGCTGGCGACATTTTGTTTCCGCCTTTTGCTAACTTTTGGCATCCAACTTTGATGCCCTTTTTACTGACACGCCTGCGGACCAGAGCGCCCACAAAACAAGCAACGGTTGAAAGAAGAGTCGGATCAATCGTGCTTGGTCGGTATCTAAACCAAAAGCGCTGATTCCATTTACATATTGATTGATATTGCCGAGGAAAATCGCAATAAAGAAAAGTGCGGTAAGGATTCCCACTTCCCTGCGACGGCGAAGTGAGATTAAGGCAAGGCCAAGTGCGAGTTCAACGATTCCTGATGCAATAACAACGAAATCCGGTGATAGCGGAAGCCAAGTTGGTACTTGTGCTTGGAATTCAGCACGACGAGTGGTTAGGTGCAATGTGCCGGTGTAAAGCAAAGTGGCGCCTAAGAGAATCTGCGTCGCTTTGCGCAGAAGTTCGTTGGTGCGATTCATTGGAAAATTTTATCGATTAAATTGCACAAAACCCCCGAGAGAAATATCCCCCGAGGGTTTTATGCATCTAGAGGCATAAAACTTTATTCAGCTGCATAGAGGTCGTGTGAAACCAACGTTGCGAAATCGCTAAGCTTTCTTGACAATGCTGGATTTCAAATTCATTGGGCCGAAGCCATCGACTTTTGCGTCGATATCGTGATCACCAGGGCCGTCGACCAAGCGAATGTTGCGGACCTTGGTTCCGATTTTCAATGTGTTTGAAGAGCCTTTAACTTTCATATCCTTAATGATCGTGACATCATCGCCATCTTGCAGAATATTTCCGGCGGAATCTTTAACGACCTTTGTGGTTTCGATTTGCTCTTCTGCTTCCCCGCTCCATTCGTGCGCACATTCAGGGCAGATAAGTAGCGCAGCCATTTGATAAGTAAACGCTGATGCGCACTTTGGGCAAGCTGGTAATTCAGTCATGTATCTGAGAATACTTACAATATGTGGAAAATTCTCATTTTTTAGATAAGTTTGAGTTATGAGATTAGTTGCCACTAAATTCCTGTCGATAGCTACTGCGTTTATGCTTTTGACGAGTACCGCTCCTAGCGCCTTAAGTGCGACCGTTAAGGCAGGCGCTGCATGTTCCAAGAAAGGTCTAATCCAGAACAGCTCTGGCAAGAAATACACCTGCGTCCTGAAGGGCAAGAAGTTGGTTTGGAATCAAGGCGTGGCAATTAAGTCAGCAAGTACTCCGAACTCTTCACCAACTACTTCAGAAACTGCAAAAAATGAAGTACCTAAATTTGAGCCTTGGGCAACCAAATTCGATTACAACGTCATGGTAGATGTAGCCCTACAAAAGACAGCGGAATACTTTGGCAAAATTACCCCTAACGATAAATATCAAATATTCACAGACCCGACGATTAAGAAGGAAGATCGAGAATTAGTTGGCAAAGTTCTTTCATATGCGAACGGGATGTTCACTAATTCAGGTTTTAACGAGAGGAAAGTCTTTCTCGGAGCAACACACGAGTGGGGCGCAACAAATTTAAAAGCGAACAATTATTGGATTGGTGATCCAAAGTCTCCCTTCCCTTGCAGTGATGGCTCTAGAGATGCCATGTGTGCTCAAGGTGAATTAATACTCTTAATTTATAGTGACATTTATAGCGGTAAAGGAGGCTATGGATGGGATTATGGACGTATCTCAGTGCCAGCTCACGAGTACTTCCACACCGTTCAAGCTTCGCTTTCAAGTGAGAACAGCCTGGGTAATTCAAATATCGAGCCAACACCTTTGACTCTACCTGTCTGGCTTGATGAAGGAACAGCCAATTTTTATGGATTCTTTACTACCAACAACATGGGAATTGTCAGTTATTACACTGCAAGAAACGCTCAGATAACCAATAATCCCAATTATCGAAGCAACTTGAAACTCTCTTCATATTACAAACGTGGCAATGATGAGTCTGGTAATTATCTTGATCCCTATGGAATTGGCCAGGCAGCTACCGAATATATAGTCGCTTCGGTTGGATTTAAACCAATCATTGACATTTACAAGAATTACAAAGTCACAAAGAATTTTCCAAGCGCGTTCCAACAGGCAGTTGGTATCTCTATCGAAGATTTCTATAGCAAATTTGAAGCTGCCCGCAGTTCAATGCGAATCACAAAATGACCTTTAAGTAGTAAAGAGCCCCGAGAATAATCTCGAGGCTCTCTTATTTGTTAGAGATTATCTAGTGAATGCTGCCAAGTGGTTCTGAGAACCGCGCAATAATGATTCAAGAGCTGCTTGGATATCTGCTGGCATCTTTAGAGTAAGCATCTCTTGTAGATCCGCAATATCAGTCTCTTCAATCAACTTGCCTGCAGCAAATGCTTCGGTGACGCCAACTTTTCCAGATGCAATAAGAGTGTTGTAGAGCTTTTGCAATTCGGTGTTCTTAAATACCCCTGGCTTTGTCGTTGCGGCTGGGTTATAAACTTTATAGGTCTTTAAAAGATTGGCAATGTAAGTCATATGTGTCTGTTCTGACTTTGCGATATTTGCGAACTTCTGTGAAGTTACATTAGTGGCGAAGTAGTTATATACGTCCCTAGCTAACTTCTCTTCCTCAACAAGATATTGCAACTGCTTTTTTTGATCTAAAGTCAAAGCAACTGCTGCATAACTTGCAGAGCCTGAATTGAGCGCCATTATGGCTGCGAGGAAGATGGCAGTTCTGGATGCGAATTTCTTGCCGTTAGTTTTCATTTTTCTACTCGTTTCCTGAAGGGTTTTCCTTCAATTCGAATATTGCGCGCAGAAAATGGGAACGAAGTTAGTTGAAACTGAGAGAGAGTTTAGAGAGTGTGTTGTGAGAGATAGCCCTGTGACCTGGCTACCATTTCAGTGAAATTAAATAGGAATCCATCTCATTAAAGAAATCAGCTTTGCGGATTCCGAAAGAGTAGAAGAGCGAATCATCGAATGAATTGCCGATTGCAAGCATCTGAAACATCAAACCAATCTTGTCGATTGCGTCGACTTTATTAACTAACGCTTCGACCATTATTTGGCCAAGTCCCAATGCGCAGGAATTGGTAATGATTTCATCTGCAGAATCGCTGATGCGCCACTTATCGTATTGCGCCTTGCAAACTTCGTTCTTCCAATCCAACTTTAAATTAGCAGCGATAGTTGCGTAGTTAGGTGAATTCTTTAAATAAACCGCAGTAGCCATGGTGCCTATGACCATCGCGCTACCTTCGGAATACCAAGATGGAATTAACTTTGGATCCACTCCTCCGGCGGTCTTGGCGAAGAAGTCATTAGATAAATGGCCAACTCCATGTGCGCCTTGAAGGTATTTGCCGAATGTTGAATTGTCAGAAAGAGTAATTTCTTTTGGCAAATTGTTCATGTCGAAATTTGGGAACATCGGTGAGTAGCTCATGATCATCTGACGAGCTGCCTTCGCACCGCTTGCGACATTGGCCAAGGATGCGTTCTTGCCAGTTAACCAAGTTGGGTCTTCAACTTTCTGCCCTTGTGAATTTTTCCAGAGGCGATCTGCAACTATCTGTACTGCCAAAATATTGGCCATACGTGCGCCTAATTGGTTCTGAACTGCAGATGAAGTGCCTGGCGAGATTGCGACGCCTTGGTTCCAAATCAATTTCTTGCCGGATTTAATGCAGGTGTATTTCTTGGCGCTTACTGTCTTAGTGGCACCGACTTTGGTGCATTTGGTGCCAGCGATAGTCGCGCCATTTGCCGGTGTCGATGTAGAAAGAAGCGCAAGAGAAAGAACCGTGACCAGTAATGAATGGCGGCGCAATTGCATAGAAAGAGGCTACCCCAGAGCATTTAGTAAGGTGAACTCATGAAGCGCGTTTGGCTAGTGGGAGTACTCATAGCTTTAGGCGCGGTCGCAAAATTTGGGTATGACTATTTTTACTTTGATACCTCGTTAAACCATAAGCCGGCGCCGGTTGTAACTGAATCTGCATCACCTACGCCTTCGCAATCAGAAACACCAACAGGACCGGTGTTGCCACCGACCAAAGAAGAGGTGCAGGCAGCGCTGGCAGATATGCATATTCCAGTTGGAAAAGTCGATGGCAAATGGGGTGCACGTACGCGTCAAGGTTTATGTATTTGGCGTGAATTAACTGGGCGTGATATCAATCGTAATTTGCCTACGCAGGATGAACAATTCGCAGTTGTTGCGCAAGAAGATTTAGTTCTGCCGAAAGATTTTGTTGTCGGATTAAATATTAATCGAACCTGCCAGAGCGCCATTTGGGTGAAGAGTATGCCTAGCGATAATTCCACAAAGAGCGGCAATGGTTCAGAAGCGACAATCAATCAAGCTAATTTTGTAATCACTATCGCATCAACTGGTAGACCAGGGCTAGAAACAGATGTTGGAACTTTCAAAGTGCAATGGCGCGTAGATCGTTGGTATGAATCAATCGCATATCCTGATGGATGGATGTATCGCCCGCTCTTCTTTAATCGCGGACAAGCGGTGCATGGTTCTGAATTTGATATCTGGGTTCATCCATATCCAGCTTCTCATGGCTGCGTGCGAATGCTCGGTGCATTTATTGATTCGCTATGGGCATCAGGTTTCGGCAATGGTTCAACGGTCCGTGTTTACGGAACTTGGTCCGCTGCCACAAATGATCCACAAACCTAAATAGCTACATAAATACATTTGCACCTGGCCATTACACGGCACTAGACCCCGCCCGAGCAACATGCCTAAATACCAACACACCTTCACACCTGAATTCCCCCATGGATTTCACATTCGACCTGACCACACTTATTCACATATACCCTACAAGTTTTATACCTCTAGAGGTATATTTCTTACATGGCACAAGATCCCGTCCCTTTGATGCTTATCAATGCACGGAAAAGCTCCCTCCTCACACAACAACAAGTTGCCGATCGTGCAGGGACTTCTCAGACCGCTGTAAATCGTTACGAAAAAGGTGTGCAGACTCCATCTGTTGATACTTTAAAGCGGCTCTTGAAGGCTAATGGTTTCGATTTAGTGCTTGATGTGAAAAAGACTCGAGCGATTGGCGAAAGAAGCGATCTATACCGCAGAGTCATGGAAAATCGTGGCCGAATCAAATATTTACTAACAAAAGCTGGTGCGACCAATATTCGAATCTTTGGCTCTGTCGCAAGAGGTGAAGACAATGACATTAGTGATTTAGATATTTTAGTGGAACGTGTCGAAGGGCGAAGTGTTCTAGATATCTACAAATGCCATCACGCCATAAAGCGGCTTGTAGGAGTTCGTGTGGATATTGGTATTGAGCACCTGTTGACAACCGAGATAAGAAAGTCGGCGGTACGCGATTCAATTCCACTATGAATCCCAGACCAGACTTAATTAGAATCGAAGATATCCTTAACGCAATATCAAAAATAGACGAATATAAAGATTCGCTCTATATGTACGAAAGAGACGACTACTTGAAGACCGTCTTTTATGATGCAATTCTCTACAATTTGGTGATCATCGGCGAAGCTGTTCGAAATATGACAGCTACGACCAAATCCAATATTCCATTCACGAGATGGACCAATGTGATAGCGCTTCGTAACCATTTAGTTCATAAATATGGATCCATTGATCGCGACATGATTCTGACGTTGCTGAACGATGGCCTCATCGAATTAAAGCTCGCGTTGGAGACTAAATAGGATGTTTGAATCTACAGTTCAGGTTTATCAGTTGGATCTTCAGGAATTGATGGCTTGAACATCAAGTAAACGCTGTAAAACGGAACCAAAATCCACCAACCTGATTTACCGATATCGTGGCTGCGGCGAATTTCAACTGCAAGTAACGGAACAATTAGCGCCGCCATAATTAACGCATTTAACGTGGTCATCTTTGGATTTACAAAGTTAATAAAGAAATCGACCAAGATATAGAAAAGTAAAAATGAGTTGTATTGCAGGCGATTACTCACGCCTTTGAAATCAGTGAAGCGACGAAGCCCGTCGTTGATTGCCTCAAGCATTATTAGAAGAGGGTCCTAGGTAGCATCGCTTCAACTTGAGCCTTGATGCTCTCTGGTGAAAGTGGCGCTAGCGCTTGACCGATTAACCAGATAAATGCCATTGGCGCAGCATCTCCTAAGCGGTGCTTCATGACCTCCCCAATCTGCTGCCAGATTGGATGATTATTTGGCATAAATATAGTCGGCAGTAAATCACGGTCATATTGGCGAAGCGCATTTAATACTTCACTCTGGGAAATTTGAGTAGCAAAGTTCATTAGGAAATCAGATGGAGTGCCTAGAAATGCGAGGGCGCCTTCGACCTCGTACTGCGCAAGCGCGATTGCAATAGCTTCCTTATCGCGGAAGTGGTTATACAAAGTTGCGCGGGATACTTCAGCTTCAGATGCAAGATCAATTACGTTCATGGCGCGAAAACCTTGTTGCGCAATTAATCGCTTGGAAGCTAAAAGGATTGATTCATCAACAGAGCGATATGTTGCGTGCTGACGCGCGTATGTTTCTTCTGACATCTAATTAAGCAGCGTCTGAAGTGACGACTGTTAGTGGAGCCTTTTCAGTCTTAGCAATTTGGGAAGTAACGTCGCCAAGTAACGTTGAAAGTTGAATATTTAGCGCGGTGCAGATTGAGGCTAACAATTCAGAAGATGCTTCCTTCTGTCCGCGTTCGACCTCTGATAAATATCCAAGAGAGACTCGAGCTTCACGAGCTACATCACGGAGGGTGCGGGATTGTGCAACGCGAGCAGCGCGAAGTTCTTTACCGACAGCATCGCGAAGTAGCATTTTCAATCCTTTCCAGTTAAACCGTACGAAACTTAAGTATACGGGCAAAGGTTCCGATGGCGGTGGAAATAGTGCCGTTACGGACCTGTTCGCGGTTGCCTTCGAGGTTTAATTGAATGGCTTGGTTAATTGGGCCACGTATTGCAATCCAGACCGACCCAGGTTGGTGCCCTTCGAGTGGATCAGGGCCAGCAGCGCCGGTCGTTGAAATCGCCCAAGTGGTTCCGAAAATTTTCCGTGCACCATCCCCCATTGCATTTGCAACATCTTCAGAGACAACAGTGTTCTTCTCGATAATTAAAGGATCTACATCTAGCATCGTTGATTTAATCTCATTGCGATATGCAGTTATGCCACCTACAAATGCAGATGAAGACCCAGATGCACTAGTTAACATATTTGCTAATCCACCTGCGGTTAATGATTCAGCAACAGATACAGTTTCGCCGCGTTGATTTAAATACGCGATGATCTGCTCTACCTGCATCTTGGTGGTGGTCATGGCGAATTAAATTCCACCTAAGATTTCTTTGGCAAGAGCTTCCGCTTCTTGCGCAGATACCGCACCGATTGCTCGCTGTGCTGCCGCTTGGCAGGTAGCTAAATCAACAGTTGATAAGAAGCCTCTAACTTCACTGATTGCAGATGGCGCCATTGAAAGTGAATTAACGCCAAGGCCTAATAGCACTGCAGCTAGATGTGGATTGGCCGCTGCTTCACCGCAGACTCCAATTGGTTTAATTAATTGGCCCGCCGCCTGCGCTGCGATATGAATAGTACGAAGTACCGCTGGGTGCCATGAAGTAGTCATATCTGAAAGTCGAGAATCCAAGCGATCAGATGCCATTACATATTGAGTTAAATCATTTGTACCAAATGAACCGAAATCAACTTCTGCAAGAACACGATCTGCATGAATTGCAGCAGCTGGAGTTTCAACCATTACGCCAACATGTTTGATTCCAAATGAACGCGCTCGTTGGGCAAAATCTGCAGCTTCGGCAGGGGTATTAATCATTGGCGCCATTACCCAGAGATCAATTTCGATTCCCTTAGCCGCTTCTGCAATCGCATCTAACTGACGAGTTAATACGCCATCACTAGTGCGTGTTAAACGCCAACCACGAACACCAAGGGCGGGGTTCTCTTCATGAATTGCATTGATGTATGGAACTGGTTTATCGCTACCTGCATCAAGTGTGCGAACTACAACTCGCTTACCAACCATTGGTGTAAATACTGTGCGATACATCTGAATCTGTTCTTCAACAGAAGGTTCCGTAACTGAATCAAGGAAGAGCAGCTCGGTGCGGAATAATCCAATACCTTCAGCGCCTGCAGAGACTGCTGCAACTGATCCATCACCATCACCACAATTGGCAAGTAACTTAACCGGAGTGCCATCAGCTAATCGACCAGGACCTGTAACACTCGCTGCACGTGCACGAAGCGCATCTTCGCGAATCTGTCGTTCGTGAATCGATGCTTCGCTAGGTGAAGTTACTACCTCTCCCGCGCGACCATCTGCCATAACGTTGGTGCCATCTTCTAATTGCATGATGCCAGAGCAACCAACAATTGCCGGAATTCCAAGTCCACGAGCAACGATTGCAGTATGAGAAGTAGGTCCGCCTTTTTCTACTACTAGAGCTAAAGCAAATTTAAGATTTAGCGCTGCGGTATCAGCAGGGGTTAAATCTTCTGCAACCACGATTGTTGGCGAAGTTAAAACTAAACCTTCGCTTTCGGTGCCAGATAGCTTTGCTAATAAACGATTGCAAATTTCATCTAAATCAGCTGCGCGTTCTGCGAAATAACCGCCAATTGCAAGAAGCGCCTCTTTAAAACCACCAAATGCCGCAACAATATCTGCGCGAGTATCTGGGTAAATAATGTCTTGATCTAAACGAGCACCAATTGCTTCAACTAGAGCCGGATCTTGTGCGATCATCGATTGAGCTGATAAAACTTCTTTAGCAACATCAAGTTCTACATTTGCAGCTGCGCGTTCGAGATCTTCTCCAACAAGAATTAACGCTTCAAAAATCTGTCGCGGCGAAGCTGGAACAGCATCAGTTGAAACTACATTGATTACTTTTCGAATTGGACCAACTGCGACTCCTGGAGAGACGCCAATTCCGCTTAATGTTGCTGGAGGTATGCTCATCGTGGAGGAATTCTATTTAGGTTGTTTGTGAAGCACAAAAGGGTCTTAGTCACGTTTGACCAAGACCCTTTTGCTTAGAGCTAATTAAGCAGCGACTTTAGCTGAGCTCTTAAGTGCAATCACCATGCCTGCAGAAACAACTGTTCCTACGATAATTGCTAGAGCATATGTTGCTACGCCACCGATTAATGGAAGTACCCAAATACCACCATGAGGTGCCTTTAGAGTATTTTCAAATGCCATAACCATTGCACCAGTTACTGCTGAACCAGTCATGATTGATGGGATAACGCGTAGTGGGTCTGCAGCTGCGAATGGAATCGCACCTTCAGTGATGAATGAAGCACCAAGAACCCACGCAGCTTTACCGTTCTCGTGTTCTGCCTCTGTGAAGAGGTTCTTACGAAGAACAGTTGCAAGTGCAAGACCAAGTGGTGGTGTCATACCAGCTGCCATAACTGCAGCCATAACTGTCCATTCCTTAGCGCTTGTTGCACCAGCTGCAACGTTTGAAAGTCCACCAGCAGCAAATGTGTATGCAACTTTGTTAACTGGTCCACCCATATCGAATGCCATCATCAAACCAAGGACGATGCCAAGAACGATTGCGGAACCTGTTCCCATATCTGCAAGCCATGATGTTAGTGACTTGTTTAGTGAGGCTACCGGCTTACCGATTACATAAACCATGAGGAATCCGATTACGAGTGATGAGAGAAGTGGGGTCACTACGATCGGCATAATGCTACGAAGTGCGGCAGGGACGTTCTGATCAGAGATCCACTTAGCGATAAGACCAGCGATAAGACCGCCAGCTAAACCACCAAGGTAACCTGCGCCGACACCGCCAGCTAATGCACCAGCTAGAAAACCTGGAGCAATACCTGGGCGATCAGCAATTGCGAATGCGATGAAACCAGCAAGAACTGGTACCAAGAATCCAAAGAGTGTTGCACCTAAACGGAAGATGATTGCTGCAATGTTATTTGCATCTACAGCTTCTGTTAGAGATGGCTTAACAACTTCGACTGGATCCTGAAGCATAAAACCAATTGCGATCAAAATACCGCCAGCTGCGACGAATGGGATCATGTATGAAACACCAGTCATCAGCCAACGACGTACGTTAGAAGCAGAACTCACGGAAGTTCCTTTCCTGTAAATTCAATTGCGGCGATTTGCCTCAATTGTTTTATTCAGTTGTTGTCTAACACCCCCAAAGGAAGGACGTCCAACCCTTTGGGAATTCTCTTATTGCTTAGCTAACTCCTCTGCTTGTGCGATTAACGCCTTAGCATCTTTGATAGCGCTCTTTGGAATTGATTGCACAATCTTGCAACCGTCAAAACGATCAAGATCACGAATTCCGACATCGTTTGCAAAAATCACGACATCACAACTTTGAATAATGTCGCGCGAAATTGGCTTGTAGCCACCAGCACCCTGAGTCTCAACGTACATCTCGTGGCCAGCTGCCTTGCCAGCGCGTTCGAGCGCTTCGGCTGCCATATAGGTGTGTGCGATACCTGTTGCGCAGGATGTCACTGCAACGATTTTCATTTAGTTACCCATTCTCTTGGTTCTCTAATAGACCAACCAACTCGGCTGGATCATTTGTAACTCTTAACGCTTTCGTGAAATCTTCGTCCATCAATCGACGTGCAAGTGAAGACAAAATCGTGATGTGCTCATCCCCTGCCTCATCTGGCACCAAAATCATAAATAGAACTTCAGCTGGACCTTCTTCAGCATCAAAAATCACATTCTTATTTATACAACGCGCTACTGCGACACTTGATTGTGAAACACCAGATGTGCGCGCATGTGGAATCGCAACACCATCAACTTGCGGAGTCCCCATCTCATCGCGAGCCAATACATCTTTGGTTATCTGAGCTGCATCACTGCCACGACCTGCGCCAACAACCATCGCTGCCATCTTAGAAATCGCATCTTCTTTATCTGAAGCATCAAGTGAGAAATTAATTAAATTAGTTGAAAAAACAGACATTAGTGGACCTCTGCCAATTCTCTTGAATCAGTTGGAATCTCATTTACCTTTACTCCCACTGCAGCTGCTTGTGCAGGTGTTGGAATCGCAGTTCCTGGTAGTGGCACCGATGCAGCTGACCACGCAATTGCATCTTTAAGCGCACTTGGCTTTGCACCGCCACCCAAATAGATTGCAAGCAAGATATCTCCAGCGCCTACTGGTGTGCCGACTGCCGCTTTCTCTGGTTCGCAGTGAATTACTTCATCAACAGATATCAAGATTGCGCCATCTTTACCAAGCGAACATAGAACTTGCTTAACGCCGCCTGAGATAATTTCTCGCGCAGCTTCAATCACATCATGAATTGTCTTTAGAGGTCGGCCAACAAGCTCTGCCAGTTCAAATTGATTTGGCTTTATTAAATCAGGTTGAATAGTTAGCGCTGCACGAAATTCTGGACCGCTTCCATCGATTGCAACGTATGCGCCACGATCACGAACAAATTGCGCCATATCTCGGTAAGTATTTACATCTGCACCAGGGTTTAAGCGGCCAGCTAAAACCACCCAAGCGCCTTTAAGTTGAAGGCCATCAAGCGTTTCTAAAACATCGTGAATGGTTTCTTTGTTCAAATTAAAACCCGGTTCATTTATCTTTGTAACCGTGCCATTAGCTTCTGTGATGGTGATATTGCTTCGGGTTATTCCTTCAGTCTTAATTACATGATGCGGAATTCGAGCGGCATTCAACTTCGTGCTAAACCAATGGCTTCCTAGTTCGCCACAAACTAAAACGGCGTGAGTCTCGGCGCCATATGCAGCTAGTGCGCGAGAGACATTTACTCCTTTACCGCCTGGATCGATTGCAGTTAAATCTCCGCGGTTTACGCCACCTGAAATCAACGAATCCAATGCGACCGTGCGGTCGATGGATGGGTTGGTAGTAACGGTAATGATCACTTTTGACCACATCCGCACATTTGAGGCATATGAGAATTGTGAACCTATATCTGGGAAAAATCTGGTTCTTTATGAACTTTTAACCGAGTTTCATAAGTTTTACACGCTTATATTTATATTACTCAGCAGTATCGCTTCGAAATGCCAGCCAAGCTCGGATATACCAATATCCGGTTATATAAGTAAGTGCTACTGCAACATATAACCAGCCGTATTTAAACCAATCGAGAAATGCTGGAAGTGGCAAGATAAACCAGCCCATTCCTAAATTCTGGCTTAGCGTTTTAATTTTCCCACCACGATTTGCGCTAATTACTCCCCCGCTAATAACTAAAGCACGGAAGAGAGTTATGCCAACTTCTCGAAATAAAATCGCGATCGTCGCCCACCACGGAAAACGATTTTGAAGCGATAGCGGAATCATTACTGATGCAATCATCAACTTATCTGCAACGGGATCTAAGAATTTCCCCATCTCGGTAATCTGTCCGCTACTTCTTGCCAGACGCCCATCAACAACATCGCTCATGGCGATGAAGAAGAAAATAACCCAACTAATTAATTGCCAGAGTGTGCCTTCTTGGTAGAGGGCCCAGATTGCAGGTGGCAGAGCGATAATTCGTGCAACCGTAATCTGGTTTGGGGTAATTTTCATAGCGGTTTTGCAATCAGGTCAGCGCCGGCAGAATCAGTAATCACGGCCTTAACCCATTGGCCAAGTTTGAATTTGGTCTCGCCTTCAAAACCTACCGTGCCATCTACTTCCGGACCCTGGAATGCAGCGCGACCTTCTTGGATCTCTGGATCGTCAATAAGAACTTCGACCTCTGAACCGATTCGCAAAGTAGCGCGTTCAGAGACTGCGTTATCTGCAATAGTAGATAGCGTTGCTACACGTTCTGCAATTAAATCTGCATCTAATTTATTTGGAAGTCGTAGCGCTTCGGTGCCATCTTCATCTGAATAGCCGAAGACTCCAACTGCATCAAGTCTTGCATCATCAACAAACTTGCAGAGGTCTTCAAAATCTGCTTCGGTTTCACCAGGAAATCCGACTATGAAATTACTGCGAATTCCAGCATCTGGTGAGAGTGCGCGGATTTGGCTAATTAAATGTAAGAACTCATCTGCACCACCAAATCTACGCATGGCACGTAGAACATCTTTCGCTGTGTGCTGGAAAGATAAATCGAAGTATGGCGCGACCTTCTCTTCTTCAATCATTGCCTGCAACAACGTTGGTCGCATTTCAGCAGGTTGTAAATAAGAAAGTCGGATTCGCTTGATCCCATCGATTTCAGCCAATTGCGGGATCAACTTCTCCATCAAACGTAAATCACCAAGATCTTTTCCGTAACTAGTGGTGTTCTCTGAAACTAGGAAAACTTCACTGACGCCGTTGTCGGCCAGCCATTTAGCTTCTTCGATTACTTCGTTTGGGTGGCGCGATACAAATGCACCACGGAATTGCGGAATGGCACAGAATGCACATCTTCGATCGCATCCAGATGCGATTTTCAGTGGCGCCCACGGGTCATTATTTAGGCGCTTACGCGCAAAGTCAGAGGTGCGTGCTCGATCTGCTGGTGCGATGGGAAGAAGTTTGCGACGATCTTGAGGTGTATGTGGAGTTGGCTTATGGCCAGACAAGATATCTCCCAAGCGCGCAGAGATATCTTTGTAATCATCAAAAGATAAAATTCCATCTGCTTCAGGAAGTGCGTTTGCAAGTTCCTCGCCGTATCGCTCTGCCATACAGCCAACGGCAACTACTGCCTTTGTGACGCCATTTCCCTTCAAAGAATTAGCCTCGAGAAGAGAGTTGATTGAATCTTGTTTTGCGCTTTCAATAAATCCGCAGGTATTAATAACTGCAACTTCTGCGTTTGCGGCATCATCAACTAATTTCCAACCATCGGCTGCTAAGCGGCCGGCAAGTTCTTCTGAATCCACATCGTTACGAGCGCAGCCCATAGTGATGAGGGCTACGGTCTTCGGCATGGTTAAGAATTTACCCCATAACTGACGTTTACAACTTCACCATTGCCACCAAGAGGCGGAACTTCTTTGCCATTTACCGTGAGTTTGACCGCACCGGCGTTACCAATACGTAAATTCACCGATTCAGTACTTGAGAATTGAAAAATCTGACCTTGGGTTGCGCGACCAGAGTAGAGAGTCACTCCCGCGGCATCGCTTACAAATAACCATGATGATCCCGCAGTAGCTTCTAGTTGAACTGATACTCCAGTACCTGATGAATATGAATTGGTAGAAGGTGTAGCAGATGGAGAAAGATTTTCAGATGGTGAACTTGACGGAGTCGGTGAAGCGCTTGCCACTACTTTTGGACTTTCAGCACTCTGTTTAAGGCTATTAATAGTTAAAGAAATTCCTAAAATCGCAACAATGCCGATTGCTGAAAATGCGATTAATTGCTTCTGAGTGATCTTGCTCTTTTCAGGAATTGGAAGCATTGCATTATTCTCAACAAGCTGTTCGTGGATAGCACGTGCTACTTGTGCATGCTCTTCATCAAAATCTAATAAAAATGAATCTTGATCAATACCAAAAGCCTTTGCAATATTTCTTAAATGTCCTCTGGCATAAGTATCGCCACCGGCATTATTAAAACGATTCTCTTCAAACTCTTTTAATAAAGTTGCACGGATATTGGTTCGATTGCTCAGATCCTCAAGGGTTAGGCCGGCGTCTTTACGCGCGTTGGCCAGGCGTTGACCTAATGTCATTGGCATCCCCTTGGAAAAATCTCTAGGAGAAGTTTAGAACGGGTGAATGGCAATCACCTACCAATTTTTAATTAATCACCCTCTAAGCACACCCTAGTCACCTATGGTGCTTAGGACATCATCGAGCTCTTCAGGCTTAACTAGCACTGCTCGCGCCTTCGAACCTTCGGATGGACCAACTATGCCACGCGATTCCATTAAATCCATTAATCGCCCGGCTTTGGCAAAACCAATTCGCAGTTTTCTTTGCAACATGGAAGTTGAGCCGATTTGAGTCGTAACAACTAAATGGACCGCTTGCAACAGTAGTTCAAGATCATCGCCAATTTCATTTATTTGATTCACTACAACTTTCTGAGCCGTGGTGACATCATCTCGGAAACGAGGTGCAAGTTGTTTACGAACATGTGCGACTACATCTGCAATTTCACGTTCAGATACATAAGCGCCTTGAATTCGAATAGGTCGCGATGCTCCCATCGGTACAAAGAGGCCATCACCTTGTCCAATAAGTTTCTCTGCTCCCGGCGAATCCAAAATCACACGGCTATCTGCAAGTGAAGAAGTTGCAAATGAAAGTCGCGAAGGGACGTTAGCTTTAATAAGTCCAGTAACCACATCCACTGATGGACGTTGAGTAGCAAGTACTAAGTGAATACCCGCAGATCGTGCGAGCTGCGTAATACGAACAACGCACTCTTCTACATCTTTAGCCGCGACCATCATCAAGTCTGCAAGCTCGTCGATAATGACTAATAGATATGGATATGGCTCCAGGATGCGATCACTTCCTGGAGGTGCGGCGACTTTGCCGGCGCGAACTGCTTTATTGAAATCATCAATATGGCGGAAGCCAAATGTTGCTAGATCTTCGTAACGTAAATCCATCTCGCGAACCACCCATTGCAACGCATCTGCTGCTTTCTTCGGGTTGGTGATAATTGGAGTAATTAAATGCGGAATGTTTTCGTATGCATTTAGCTCTACTCGCTTTGGATCAATCAGAATCATGCGAACTTCATCAGGGGTAGTACGCATCATGATTGAGGTAATCATTGAGTTGATCATCGATGATTTACCAGCACCAGTTGCACCTGCAACAAGTAAATGAGGCATCTTGGCTAAGTTGGCACAGATGTAATTACCTTCGACATCTTTACCTAACGCAACCAACATTGGATGCATATCTTGGCCAGCAACACTTGAGCGTAAAACATCGCCTAATGCGACGATTTCTCGATCGGTATTTGGAATTTCAATTCCGACAGCAGATTTACCTGGAATCGGTGACAAGATGCGAACTTCAGAAGATGCCACTGCGTAAGCAATATTCTTAGATAGCGCAGTGATTCGTTCAACTTTAACTGCGCTACCTAATTCGATTTCGTAGCGGGTAACTGTTGGACCACGCATAAAGCCGGTAACTTGTGCATCAATTTCAAACTCTGCAAATAGCTCAGTGAGTGCACTTACGATTGCATCGTTAGCTTTGCTCTTACCCTTTGCAGCAGGTCCGCTCTTCAGAAAATCTGGTGAAGGTAGAACATATTTGCTATCTGGCTGCAGCATCATCTGAACAGGACGCTTTGCAGGTGCAGTGGATGGATGCGCCTTTGGAATCTCTACCGTGAACTCTTCGTCGAACTCTTCCTCTGCTGGTTCTTCGTAATCGTCTTCGTCTACATCGTAATGCTCTGCAACTAGCGGTGTTTCAAATGGTTCGGACTCATAGATTTCATCATCTACTTCAGAGCGCTTAGGCGCCTTTGATTTCAACCAAATAAACGTGGATTTGATTCGAATGGCTACCTGAGAAAATGGCGTTGCCGTAACTACCAAAAGTCCAAAGCCGAAAATTAAAAGTAGAACTGGATATGTAAGAAGTGGCGTCAGAACTGCAATTAGCGGCTTAGTAACTCCGTAACCAATCCATCCTCCTCCATGGCGCATCGCGGTAGCACCAGTACCTTCGGATCCATTAAACATATGTGCAAGGCCTGTTGCGGAGACCAAAAGCGCGATAGTTCCGACAGTGATTCGTGCGGTTTCTTGTTTTTGATCTGGAGATCTAAAGAGTCTAAATGCAAAATAGAAAAGAACTAATGGCGCAATAATTCCAACGCGACCAAATCCGCCGTAAATAAATGAATAGATGGCATGGCCAACTACTGAATTTGAATGCATCCACGTTCCGGCGACCGCTGCTAGGCCGATAATTACCAGTAGTAACGCTGCCCCGTCACGTTGGTGCGCGCTATCTAAATCTTTCGCTGCGCGAGTTGTGAAGCGGATGGTGTTGCCAAGGCCCTTTGCGAAAGCAGACCAGATAGAGCCCAGGACGCTGAGCGCTGATTTGGAAGTTTTCTTTCGCTTTGCCACGACCCGAAAGCCTATATTAAAGAGGTGCTTATACCTCGATGACAAGCGGGATGATCATCGGTTTTCTTCGATGTTCTTGGCCAACCCAATTTCCAATTGTTTTACGGACAACTTGTGAAAGTTGATGAGTTCCATTTGTGCCTTGCGCCACGGCAGCTGCAAGCGCTTTTTCAATTCTATTTTTAACATCATCAAACATTGCAGGATCTTCATTAAACCCACGCGCATGAATATCAGGACCTGCAACGATGGTTCCTTTTTGTGCATCAATTACAACAACTACTGAGATAAATCCTTCTTCACCAAGAATACGACGATCTTTTAATGTGGTCTCGGTAATTTCACCAATTGATTGACTATCAACGTATACAAAACCACAAGGAACCGCTCCAGATACTTGAGCTTTACCTTCGATTAAATCAACCACCATTCCATTTTCTACAACTACGGTGTTCTTGCGATTAACACCGGTTTGAATTGCAAGTTCTGCATTTGCTTTCATGTGGCGCCATTCACCATGAACTGGCATGACATTCTTTGGTTTTACCAAGTTGTAGCAGTACAACAACTCTCCCGCTGCAGCATGTCCTGACACGTGAACCATCGCATTACCTTTATGGACAACTTTTGCACCCAGGCGTGTTAGTTCATTGATCACGCGAAATACTGGTGATTCATTACCTGGAATTAAGGACGAAGCTAAAACCACAGTATCGCCTTCACCAACCACGATTGAATGTTCGCCATATGCCATTCGAGAAAGCGCAGCTAATGGTTCTCCTTGGCTTCCGGTACAGATCAAAACAACGTTATCGCCATATTTATCTAAATCATCTTTTTCGATCTCGATATGCGCTGGAATATTTAAGTAACCCATCTTGGATGCAATATCCATGTTGCGCACCATAGAACGACCTATGAAACAGATTTTGCGATTATTCATTGCAGCAATATCGATAACTTGTTGAATTCGATGAACGTGAGATGCGAAAGATGCCACGATCACACGTCGGCGGGTATTTCCGATGATGCGATCAAGCGTTGGCAGAATCTCACGCTCAGAAGGGGTGAAACCTGGGACATCGGCATTGGTTGAATCAACTAGAAAAAGATCAACGCCTTCGCTACCTAAAGATGCGAAGCGAGTTAAATCTGTAATGCGACCGTCCAGTGGAAGCTGATCCATTTTGAAATCGCCAGTATGCAGAACAGTACCGGCGCCGCATTTGATCGCTAGCGCTAACGCATCTGGAATTGAGTGGTTGACCGCAACAGCCTCAACTTCGAAGCTACCAATCTTTACCTTTTCGCCATCGCGAATTTCGCGCATCAATCCGGTGATTCGATGTTCTTTTAACTTAGCTGCCGTTAGCGCAAGTGTTAGCGGAGATCCATAAACTGGAATATCTCCTCGTTCGCGTAATAGATATGGAACCGCACCAATATGATCTTCGTGTCCATGAGTTAAGAAAATTGCAGTTACATCGTCTAAGCGTTCACGGATGTAAGAGAAATCAGGCAGAATCAAATCAATTCCTGGCTGGCTCTCTTCTGGAAATAGAACTCCGACGTCAACGATTAGTAGCTCGCCGTCATATTCATAAACCATCATGTTGCGGCCGATTTCGCCAAGGCCACCGAGCGCGACTAATCGCAAGCCATCTTTAGATAATTTAGATGGTTCGCCTAAATTTGGGTGCGGGTGGTTACTCATTAAACATTTACACCGCCAGCACGAAGATCAAGTTTTAGCTGTTCGATCTGTGCAGCAGTGGCATCGACTAAAGGTAAACGGGTATGGCCGCCAGGAAGTCCCATTAAGTTAAGTGCAGCCTTGGTAAGAATCGCACCTTGGGTGCGGAATGTTCCGGTAAACACCGGCAATAGTTGTTGGTGAATTTCAAGCGCACGTGGCGCATTGCCAGCAAACCAAGCATCAAGCATTTCGCGAAGCTGTGCACCGACTGTATGGCCGCAGACGCTAACAAATCCAACTGCGCCAACTGAAAGTAAAGGTAGATTCAAAATATCGTCGCCTGAATAAACTGGAATTCCGCAGCGCTTAATTACCCAAGAGGTTGATGCCACATTCCCTTTGGCATCTTTTAGCGCGACGATATTTTTATGTTCCGCTAATTTAACAATGGTGTCCGGTTCGATTTCGACACCGGTGCGACCTGGAATGTCATAAATCATCACTGGGAGATCTACTGCATCAGCGATTGCGCGAAAGTGCGCTTCGATTCCGGCTTGTGGCGGTTTGTTGTAATAAGGAGTAACTACCAATAAACCATCTGCGCCAACTGATTGCGCATGCAACGCCTGTTCGACAGAGTGTGGAGTCTCATTATTGCCGGCGCCTGCGATGACCTTAACTTTGTTGCCAACCGTTGCTTTAACAACGCGAATCAGCTCATCTTTCTCATCATCATTTGTAGTTGGGGCTTCACCCGTCGTACCTGAAACTACGATTGCATCATGGCCAGTTGAGACTAAGTGCTTGGCTAAAGTTTCGACGCCCGCCCAATCAACAGAGAGATCTGCTTTAAATGGGGTCACCATCGCGGTGATTAATCGACCGAATGGCGCTGTTGTCATGTGTGAAGCCTACTTAAAGTTAAGGCGAAACGCGACCTGATTTATTAAATGCAGCATGTACTAGAGGCATCTTCTCTGCGAAGAAGGCTTCCATCTTCTCTCCCACCATCTCAATTTCACGTTGTGGGTAGCTTGGGAAATGCGAACCTTCTGCAGTCGTGCGAAGAGATAAGAAATTCATTAGTGCGCGTGCGTTCATAGTTACATACATTGATGAGTATGTAGCAACTGGAAGTGTTGCACGTGCAACTTCGCGGGCAATACCGGCATCTAGCATCTTTTGATAAGCATCGTATGCCGCGGTATACGCCTTCTTCATTTCAGAGACCATCAATTCATACTGTTCATCAGTGCCAGCTTCGAAGGTGTAATGGCCGGTCTTGCCAACTTGGATAAGTTTGCGATCTTTATTTGGAATATAGAAAACTGGTTTTAGTTCGCGGTAGCGACCTGATTCTTCGTTATAAGAGGCGATGCGATGGCGCATAAATTCGCGGAAGACAAAGATTGGTGCGCTGATAAAGAATGTGAAAGATGTATGTTCAAATGGAGATCCATGGCGTTCGCGTGCAAGGTAATTAATTAAACCTGCGCTCTTTTCTGGATCATCTTTAAGAGAGTCGATCGATTGTTCGCCTGCAGTTGATACGCGTGCTGCCCAAATCACATCTGCATCGCTGGCACTGCTTTTAACCAATTCGACGGTTACATCATCTCTATAAACAATCTCGCTCATGGCACAGACCTTATAGACTCATGTCCATGTCTTCGGTGAACCGCGCCACGTTAAGCAAGTCACTTAGCGTCTCTTTCGCGGTTGGCGCATACGGAACCGCCTTCGGCGCGGCTGCGGTCGCTGCAGGTTTTAGCGTTTGGCAGGCCTGCCTACTTAGCCTCTTAACCTTTACCGGCGCTTCACAGTTCGCGGTAATCGGCGTACTTGGCGCAGGTGGCACTGCACTCACCGGGATCGCAACTGCTTCCCTACTTGGAATGCGTAATGCAATCTATTCGATGATTATGAAACCAATCTTGAATTTACGTGGCGCTAAAAAATTAGTGGCTACACAGATAACAATTGATGAATCGGTTGCAGTCGCTACCGCTGAAGAAGTTCGCGGTTCAGAAGCGATGAAACATGGTTTCTGGTTAACTGGCGGCGGCGTCTATTTATTCTGGAATCTATTTACTTTACTTGGCGCGCTCGGCGCCGAAGCAATCGGCGATCCATCAGCTTGGGGCCTTGATGCCGCAGTGCCTGCTGCATTCCTTGCTTTAGTCTGGCCACGGCTAAAAGATAAAGATGATTATGTATTAGCGCTCGGTTCTGCCGCTTTGGCACTTGCGCTGACGCCAGTGATTGCCGCAGGGTTACCAATCATCGCAACTGCGCTGCTGGCAGTAGCTTTTGCGAGGTTTAAGCCATGAATAAGTTTTGGATCGCAACCATCGGCACCTCTGTCTTGGCATTCTTAATTAAATATTCGGGCACTTTGATTCCTTCGCGAGTACTAGAAAGCCAAGCGGTTAGACGAATTAATGCGCTGCTACCGATTGCAATGTTAAGTGCACTTGTTGCAGTACAAGCATTTGCCAACAAGAAGGAACTTGGAATAGATCATCGCGCAGCTGGAGTTGCCGCTGCAGCTATCGCGCTAAAACTAAAGGCCCCATTTCCGGTTGTAGTCGGAATCGCGGCCTTAGTTTCAGCACTAATAGTAAGAATTAACTAAATTAGCTTAAGCTCTTCTAACTTTTTACGAAGATCTGGATCTGAAGGTTCGGTCATATGAGTTCCATCAGAGAAAACCAATACTGGAATGCTCTTGGCGCCACCGTTGATTTCGATAACTTTCTCTGGCGCACCAGGAGTATTTTCAACATCAATGATGTCGTAAGCGACTCCGAGTTCGTCTAATAAACGCTTTGAACGGCGGCAATCACCGCACCAATCAGCAGAGTACATAGTTATTTCGCTCAAAGGAATTTCTCCAATCCAATTGTTAAACCAGGGTGTTTAATAATTTCGCGGCAGCCAAGTAATACACCTGGCATAAATCCAATTCGATCTAGCGAATCGTGGCGGATAGTTAAAGTTTCGCCGAGACCTCCAAATAGCACTTCTTGATGGGCAACTAGTCCGCGTAAACGGACAGAGTGAATTGGCACATCGCCAATCTTTGCTCCGCGTGCACCTTCAAGTCCGGTATTTGTGGCATCCGGTTGTTTCTGCATAGAACCACGTGCTTGGTTAATTAGCTCTGCAGTACGCGCTGCGGTACCTGATGGCGCATCAACTTTATTTGGGTGGTGAAGTTCGATGATTTCAACAGATTCAAAGTAAGGCGCTGCTTGCTTTGAAAATTCCATCATCAAAACTGCGCCAATTGCAAAATTAGGTGCGATAAATACGCCTACCTTTGGATGCGAAGCAAGCCATCCTTCGATCTGTGCAATACGTCCAGCATCAAAACCAGTTGTACCAACAACTGCATTAATGTCATTGCTGATTAAGAACTCTAAATTCTTCATGACATTCTCTGGGTTGGTGAAGTCAACTACAACATCTGCTCCAATGAGAGAATCTAAAGAGTCGCCCATATCAACTGCTGCGTGAAGTTCGGTGTCATGTGCAGCATTTACTGCCTTCACAACTTCAGAGCCCATCCGGCCCTTTGCGCCAAGTACGCCAACTTTAATCATCGAAGCGCCTCCTCGAATTTACTCTGATCTGCTTTCGGTCCTGCAAGGCCAAGGGTAAGCGGTCTTATAAAGAATTCGCGCGCAATTTCTTCTACTTGATCTTTAGTCACGGTAAGTAAATCAGCCATCATCTCATCAGGGCTCTTGGCGTAGCCATCCCAGATTTCTGAGCTACCGATTCGATCCATGCGATAAGCAGAATCTTCACCGGCAAGTAATACACCCGCGCGTACCGCGTTCTTGCCACGATTAAATTCTTCATCGGTAATTCCATTATCAGCAACATCCTGCAGAATTTCGCGAGCAATCTTTACAACTTCTAAAGCTTTATCGGGTGCGCAACCTGCGTAAATTGCAAAGTAACCGCTACCGACATAACGACGCACCAGACCATCAATGCTATAGACCAAGCCACGCTTTTCGCGGATTTCTTGGAATAAACGCGATGACATACCGCTACCAATTGCAATTGTTAAAACTTTTAGCGCAGTTGAACGTGAATCATTTCGACCAACGCCTTCAAGACCTAGAAATAGATTGGTCTGCTCGAATTGGCCCTCATGAAGTTTTACCTTTGCCGTTGGCTTTGGAGTAAAAGGGCTGTAATCGCGAGTTTTAACTGGTGAAGAACCAGCCAAGAATTTGTCGCGTTCTAGATTTTGTTTAACTAAATCTACAAAGTGGCCGTGGTTGATATTACCGGCAGCTGAAACGACCATCGCTTCTGGTTTGTAATGGCTCTTGTAATAATTAAAAATTTGATCACGAGTAATCGCGTTCATTGATTCCTTAGTGCCAAGAATTGATACACCTAGAGGATGATCGCCCCAAAAGGCAGTTCCGAATGCCTCTTCTGCGCAATCCTGAGGGTCATCATCGCGCATCGCCATTTCCTGAAAGACCACATTTCTTTCAGTTTCGAACTCTTCATTGGTAACTACTGCACTGGTGATGACATCACTTAATACATCAACTGCAAGTGGCAAGTCTTCATCTACCACTTTTGCATAGAAGCTGGTGAATTCATTGGTGGTGTACGCATTAATTCCACCACCTAGATTTTCAATAGATGATGAGATCTCTTGTGAGGTACGGCGCGCAGTTCCTTTAAATAAAACATGCTCTAAAAAGTGAGAGGCACCAGCTTCTGCTGGCGCCTCATCACGTGAACCTATATTTACAAAGTAACCTACTGAAGCACTTCGAACCGTGGCATCTGTATCTGTGATGATACGTAAGCCGCAATCTAAAGTGGTTCTATTGATCACTCGCTCTTAGCGCCCTCTTCAAGAACGGGAACTAATGACAACTTGCCCTTTGGATCAATCTCACCGATCTCAACCTGGACTTTATCGCCAACCTTCATTACATCTTCGATGTTTTCAATTCGCTTTCCGCCATGCATCTTGCGAATCTGTGAAACGTGAAGCAGACCATCTTTGCCAGGAAGTAGCGATACGAAAGCACCAAACTGTGCAATCTTTACAACGGTACCTAAGTAACGCTCGCCTACCTCAGGCATGGTTGGGTTTGCGATTGCATTGATCTGCGCCTTAGCTGCATCAGCTGAAGTGCCATCTGTTGCACCGATATAAATTGTGCCGTCTTCTTCAATTGAGATATCTGCGCCAGTCTCTTCTTGAATCTGGTTGATTACCTTGCCCTTAGGGCCGATAACTGCACCGATCTGATCAACTGGAATCTTGATTGAAATAATGCGTGGCGCAAGTGGTGACATCTCATCTGGAGTATCAATTGCTTCAGCCATTACATCAAGAATTGCAAGACGCGCTTCCTTTGCTTGATGTAGCGCGCCAGCTAAAACAGAGGCCGGAATACCATCAAGCTTGGTATCAAGTTGAAGCGCGGTAACGAAATCTTTTGTTCCCGCTACCTTAAAGTCCATATCTCCGAATGCATCTTCTGCACCGAGGATATCTGTAAGCGCTACATACTCTGTCTTGCCATCTACTTCATCAGAGATTAGACCCATTGCAATACCTGCAACTGGAGCTTTTAGTGGAACACCAGCGTTAAGTAATGAAAGTGTTGATGCACAAACTGAACCCATTGAGGTTGAACCATTTGATCCAAGCGCTTCAGATACCTGACGGATTGCGTAAGGGAACTCTTCGCGAGTTGGAAGAACTGGCACAAGTGCGCGCTCTGCAAGTGCACCATGGCCGATTTCGCGACGCTTAGGTGTACCAACGCGACCAGTTTCGCCAGTTGAATATGGTGGGAAGTTGTAGTTGTGCATGTAGCGCTTATGAGTCTCTGGGCTAAGTGTGTCTAGCTGCATCTCCATCTTAAGCATGTTCAAAGTTGTTACGCCAAGAATCTGGGTTTCACCGCGTTCGAAGATTGCAGAACCATGAACGCGAGGAATTACCTCAACCTCTGCGGTTAACGCACGGATATCGCGAAGTCCGCGGCCATCGATACGAACCTTGTCGCGAAGTACGCGTTGACGTACAAGCTTCTTAGTTAATGAACGTAGCGCTGCAGGAACTTCCTTTTCGCGACCTTCAAATGATGCAGAAACTTTTTCAACAACTGACTTGTTGATTTCATCAAGCTTTGTTTCGCGCTCTTGCTTGCCAGCGATTGTTAACGCATCAGCAAGTGACTTTTTCGCTTCTGCTTCAACAGCTGCAAACACATCATCCTGGTAATCAAGGAATACTGGGAACTCTGCAGTTGGCTTTGCGGCAACCTTTGCAAGCTCCAACTGTGCTTCGCAGAGAATCTTGATAAATGGCTTCGCAGCCTCTAAACCTTCAGCAACAACAGCTTCAGTCGGTGCAGATGCGCCGCCCTTTATAAGCTCGATTGTCTTTGCAGTTGCTTCTGCTTCAACCATCATCACAGCAACATCGCCATCAGCGATACGACCAGCAACGACCATGTCGAATACTGCGTTCTCTACCTCTGAGTGATTTGGGAATGCAACCCATTGTCCATCGATTAACGCAACGCGAACGCCGCCAACTGGGCCAGAGAATGGCAAACCAGCTAACTGTGTTGACATAGATGATGCGTTGATCGCAATTACGTCGTACATGTGATCAGGGTTTAACGCCATTACAGATACCACGATCTGTACTTCGTTACGAAGACCCTTTACGAATGATGGACGTAGCGGACGGTCAATTAAACGGCAGGTAAGAATTGCTTCTTCGGTTGGTCGACCTTCACGGCGGAAGAAAGAACCAGGAATCTTGCCGATCGAATACATACGCTCTTCGACATCCACTGTAAGTGGGAAGAAATCGAATTGATCTTTTGGTGACTTAGAAACTGTAGTTGCAGATAGCAACATAGTGTCATCATCTAAATAAACTACAGCGCAACCAGCTGCCTGTTTTGCAAGGCGGCCAGTTTCGAAACGAATCTCGCGCTTTCCGAATTTTCCGTTGTCGATTACGGCAACAGCGTGTTTTACGTCTTG
>JACCDW011254469.1_pt1 | contig 101637 bp, 91 predicted proteins | sample 7449781 | NCBI WGS metagenome assembly JACCDW01 (sample SAMN15323449, study PRJNA562643) | freshwater metagenome | isolation source: river surface water | place: USA:Blue River Watershed | collected 2017-08-18 | reverse complement strand
CCGCATGGGATCAACCCTGGCTATCGATAAAGTAAATATCCAACCAGCCAAGGCCGATTGGACCAAAGCCGCGGAAATTAACGGCCAAGTTTGGACCGTGGAAATCCCTATCGATAATATCCTGTCTACCAAACCCACGCAAAAAGTTCAACTACCATCCAAATTCCCAACCGTAAGACGAGACCTCGCTCTGGTTGTGGATCAGTCGCTCAATTACAAAGACCTAAAAGCAACTGCGTCCAAATTGAATCTTACCCATCTATCGGAAATAAAAGTATTCGATGTATTCTCAGGAAAACCACTCGAAAACAACCAAAAATCAGTAGCCATGGCCTTCGTTTTCTCCAATCCCAATGCCACATTGGTAGACCAAGAAATCGACCAATCCATGCAAAAACTCATTGCCGCCTACGAACAACAAGGGGCCCTTATAAGGAAGTAACCATGACGCTGCAACCCAGCACCGGCAGAGCATTCTGGAAATTCATCACCTATCTGTTCTTTCCGGGATTTGTTACCTTGGCAACTGCCTACTACTTAAGTTCGGAACTAATCATGGCGATTAACTATGCTCCAATAGCTAAACCCTATTTCTCCGATTCCCAAAATCACAACATTTCCCACTTTCTATTGTACGGAATTCCCACAGTTGGTTTTTTAATTCTGCCGATGGTTGTCAGCTTTTGGCTCACCCACACCAAGCGCATCAGCAGCATAGAAATGCCCCAAGCCAACCAACGCATTCTACCATTAATTAGCTCCATCTTCGGTGCTTGGATGGTATTCGCCTATTTCGGAACCGAGCTAAAATTATACAGAAAATTCTTTTATACCCCAAGCCGCGAAGTTCAAGAGCTTTTAGCCCAATACGGTGATTTCACCGCCAACACCCATCCCAATTTCATCCACCCTTCCATTGCAATTATACAACATCAACTCAGCGAATGCACGGCCTTTGCCGTTCTAATTACCCTTTCCCTAGTGCTAGTAACCCTATGTAATTACCTGAATTTCAAAATTTCCATCCACAGCAGCGCAATCGCCTCCGCTACCTTCTTCCTTAGCCTTCATGCTGTAAGAGCCCAAGCCGCAAATGCCGTATATCTATCCCAAATCAACCCCATTTCTTGCATCATCCTTGGTAGCCTCGTTATCGCCTTAGTCTACATCTCACGCAGGAAACTCAAAGCGCATACCCACAAAGAACTCATAACCGGTATCCTCTTTGCCGCCATCATCAACCTCCCAACCCACATTATTCTGCAAGGTTTACAGTCAAAATAACTCCCATTTTCTCATTTTAACCATAAGCCCCCGCATCCATTCAAGCAATTCCTTATTTTTGCTTTCATGGAACTTACTAGCGTCTTGTATCAGAAAAACGGAGCCATTGCAACCATTACCCTTAATCGACCCGAAGTATTCAATGCTTTCGACGAAACCCAAAGCTACGATTTACAAGCCGCGCTAAAAGAAGCCAAAAAAGATAACGAAGTACGTGTAATCGTACTCACAGGTGCCGGTAAAGCCTTTTGTTCTGGACAAGATCTCAAATCCATTGCCGGTTCCAAATCCCGCTCTCTCAGTGAATCCCTATATAAACGCTACAATCCCATCATCAAAGCAATGCGGGAAATGCCTAAACCCATTATTGGTAGAATAAACGGTGTAGCCGCTGGTGCCGGTGCATCCTTGGCCCTAGCCTGCGACATCATCGTAGCAGCCGATAATGCATCCTTTATCGAGGTATTCATCAATGTAGGATTAGTTCCCGATTCCGGATCTTCCTATTTCCTCGCGAAAGCCATATCCCCCGCGAAAGCCTTTGAATTGGCCACCCAAGCAACCAAAGTAAGCGCCGCCCAAGCACTAGAACTGGGACTCATCAATACCGTTACTTCCCCGGAAAACTTGGATGCTGAAATAGAAAAACTCACCAACTATTACGCAGCAGCACCTACGCAATCCATCGGATTAATCAAAAAAATGTTGAATAAAGCCTATTCGGCCGATCTCGACACCATGCTGCAAATGGAAGCCTGGTACCAAGAAATCGCCGGTAGATCCAACGATTATAAAGAAGGCGTTGCCGCATTCAACGAAAAACGTAAACCAACCTTCAATGGCAATTAAAGCCAACCTGAAACTCATCCTCATCACACTTACCCAATTGGTGTTGATGATTCTGTACGTATACACTCCCCAATACCACGAATCATTTGCTAGCATCGATAATATCGCTTACGGCCACATATCTCACCAGCTGTTTCTCGGTAATTGGAAGGCTTTTTTCAACCTCACTTGGTCGGGCATGAGCCCACTCGTCGCGTCGCTATTCCAACACCTGGGAATGGATGTCCTTCCCTCGCTATCCGCCGCGCGTATACTATTTTCAACCCTTGCTTTAATCCTTCTCAATCAAATTACCTTTAAATCAAACCATTCCAAACAGTACCAATACGGCTTAATTGGAGTGTACTCCTTACTTACTTTCTTTACGGTACAAAGCGTTTCCGATCCAGCCCTACTATTGGGACTTATACTTTTCTTTTATTGGCTCCTGTACAAACAGAATCATCCCAATTATACCCCAATCCTTATAATTTTATCAATATTCACCGGCCTAACTCGACCTGTTGGCTTCTACCTAGTCTTAGCTACACTGGTAATTACATTAGTACTTACATGGAAAACTAAATCCAATAAAAAACATAGCCTCAATATAGTCATTACCCTTGCTGCAATTCTTCTGTTTGCAATCGCTTGGGCAACCCTGTTCGGTAAAATCAACCATACCAGTCCAACATTAGGTAAAACCGGGAATTATAATTTTCGATATATTAGCAAGTTAGCGCCTACCGTACACTACAACAGTGCCGATCAATGGAAGGCCTTGGCCCAAGTCTACAATTCCGATATTCAATACCAAAACCAACCCGCACTTCAACATCATCCCCGTTTCATCCACCAATGGCCCTGGTTGGATATCGCTGTACATGTAGAATCTAAAACCAACACATCCAACAATATCCTACAAACCACACCAAAACCCTATTTAGTAAAATATTACCTGGCCAATGCCTACATCTTCCTAAAAGATTATTGTTGGTGGATTCTCATTCTACTGACCGTTCCCCTAAACAAAAACACCAAAACAAACTGGTGGATTTTTATCCTCGTATTTGCCTTCTACCTCAACCTTTTATTTATCTCCCATATTGAAACGCGCTATGTAATTCCCCTAATCATTATAGCACTCCTAATTCTCAACCAAGAAGATCACGACAGTATTTGGTTTAATAAAAAACAAATTCTTATCATACTATTTGTTTCACTCTTCCAAGAAACAATCCAATTTACTTCGTATTGCGCCAAATCGTTGCTAAATCAGAACCCGCCCAAACCCTATTACCTACAACAGGAAATACCCCAAGCCACCCAATACGTCTCCTTTGAAACCATGAGACCCGCATGGCTTACAGTGAAAAACCCCAATCTAATTTTTCTAGGAACCCTCAAAGATTCAGCACAAATGCAAACTATTTCCGATAAAAATGTTAAATTAGTTACGTTTCATAACGATACCGCCCATTTCCAACCCATCCACCCATGAAAAAACATTACTTCCTATCCATAGTATTCTTGGCCCTAATTACCCTGATTCAAGCTCAAAGTCATACGCATTCAGGCACTCCCCAAAACAGTATAAGCCAAGAGGAGCCCATCCCATCCCTCGAACTCAACCCAACCATTGAGCCTTGCGGATTCCAACAAGTCCTCAAACAATTGGAACAGCAATACCCCGGATATAATGCCCACTTCGACCAATCTTCCCAACAAAAACTGAGCTCCAAATCCCCCTCTAACCGCAAAATTACCATCACCGATACCACCTATACCTACGATACCATTTTTCATATCCCCGTAGTATTCCATATCCTGTACAGCAACAACAACGAAAACGTTCACGATTCCCTCATCCTTTCACAATTGGAGGTGCTGAACCGCGATTTCAACCGACTCAACCCCGATACCACCCGTACCCGTAACATTTTCAAGCCCATCGTTGGCAGTGCCCGAATACAGTTCGAATTTGCTACCACGGATCCCCAAGGAAATGCCACCAACGGCATCCTAAGAAAAGCCACTACCGTTACCCAATGGGGAAGCTTCAACGGACAACTAAATGATAACATGAAATTTGCAGCCTCCGGCGGATCCAACGCCTGGGACCCCGCCCGTTATCTAAATGTCTGGGTTTGCGATATGTCGTACAACAATATAGACGGAATCCTTGGCTATGCCTATCCCCCCGTTAACCACCCAAGCTGGTCCTCCAGCCTCTGGGTGGCAGATAACAAACAAGGCGTCGTTATTCACTATAAAGTTATAGGCCGAAATAACCCCCGCGCAACCGGAGCACTCGCCAATTCCAATAAAGGTCGATGCGCCGTACACGAAGTGGGACATTACTTAGGACTCCGACATATTTGGGGCGATGGTTCCAATTGTTTTGCTACCGACTTTATTGACGACACCCCCAAGCAAGCATCCCGTTCCAACTTTAACTGTTCGTTTACCGCAAATACCTGCATGGATTCCCCCAAAGATTTTCCCGATATGGTAGAAAACTACATGGACTACTCATCAGAAACCTGCCAAAACAGCTTCACCAAGGAACAGGTCCTCGTAATGCGAAATTCCATCCTAAACTTCCGCAAAACCATCAGCATCCGCACCGATATTATCACCAATGCCCGCATTTTTGATACCACATACTACGATAAAATAATTGTATATACCAACCCAAACTCTCGTAACATCATAGTAGAACTTCCCAACGATTTCGCCAAAAACAAAGTAGAAATTTCCCTCTACAATGCCATCGGACAAAAAGTGGGTAATACCACCCCACTTTCGCTCAACGAAACCCATATACCCACCAGCAATTTCTCCCCCGGTGTATACGTAGCCGTATTGACTTCAACCGATACCCATCAACCCCTGAGAAAAATCAAAATACTGCTACCCTAAGAACCGATGCCCAACCCTTCTAACACCGCCGATACCGCCGTCCTCATCCCCGCACTCGGTAACCTAAAACATAAATTTCAAAGCTATTCCTTCTACCTCGATAACCCCGCATTTGTACCCGTAAACAGCCGATCCACACTTTCGCTACTACTGGATTTTTACCTACAAGAGAACATCGATATTTATATTGCCGTTCACCCCAACCAACTCACCCACTTTCAACACGAGTTATCCTATTACAAAAACCAGATACATTGGATTCCTATCCAACAGAGCAACGGCGTTAACCATACCTTACAACAAGCCCTACCCCAAATTCCCCAAAACCAAATAATCGTTAATCTCGTATCTACCATTCCACATACCCTGCCCCAAAGCAACCAAGTTCTGATCGATACCCATACCTTCCAGCATAACCTGTACTCCGGAATTGCTATAACCCCCGATAACCAACTCCAATTCAAACCCAAAGCCACCGAAAACCATTTCCCAGCATACGCCTTCCAAGGCCTCTTTCAGTGTGATAAATCCACGCTCATCGATGCCGCAAACCAAGTGGAAAATCCCAACGATCTCCTGCTTCTTATCCAAACCATCCACCAAAATCAACCCCTACAAGCCGTAAAAGCAACTTGGCTGGATACGGGACACGAAATCAATTATCCCAAAGTCAGAAAAAATCTCATCGCTTCCCGAAGTTTTAATGCCATAAGCATCAATCCCGATAACGGAATCTTGAGAAAAACCAGCCAAAACAAGGAAAAACTACAACGAGAAGCTCAATACATCCAAGAACTGCCTACCAACTTGCAGATTTTTTACCCAAGAATACTTAATAACCAAACCCACGTCGGGTATTTCGAAATGGAATACTACGGCTATCCCAACCTCAGCGAATACCAACTCTACCGAAACCTTAACCCACAACAGTGGGAAGTGATCTTCCAACAACTGCATTGTTTTATTAAAACCAACGCCAGCCATGCCCATTCGCTAACAGCCCAAGAACACCAACAATTTTTTTGGGAAAAAAACCTAAAACGAATCACACAATACCTAGAAACCCTCCCCCAAAATCACCCCTTCCTCCAAGAAGAGCTAAGCATCAACCAAATCTCTTGCCTCGGATTTTACCAACTGCAACAACAAACCCAAGTACAAATCTCCCAAGCCTATAACCCCAACTACCACAGCATCATGCACGGGGATTTGTGTTTCAATAACATACTCTACGATACCTTCTCAGAAACCCTGAAAACCATTGATCCGCGTGGTGGACTCAACGATCAAACCATGGAACTTAAAGGTGATATTCGCTACGACGTAGCAAAACTCACCCACAGTGCTACCGGTCACTACGACTACATGGTAAATAACCTATTTCAGTTGTCCATCCACCAAAACACCATCAGCTTCTCTTTTCCTCTTAGACCCAACCACCACATCTTGCGGTCGTGCACCCAACAATTGGTAGAAAATCTAAACCTTTCCCACAAAGATATTCAATTGTTTACCGCCCTGCTCTTCCTCTCCATGCCACCCATGCATAGCGAAAATCCCAAAAGACAGGAAATAATGTTCGCACAAGGCTTACTTTTGCTGAATCAATCCCTAGCATGAAACGAATTTGTATAGATTTAGACGGTGTCATCTGCTCCTTTAAACAATCCAACCAAACCTACGCCGATGTAACCCCCTTACCGGGCGCCGTTGAATACCTACAAAACCTAAAAAATCAAGGACATTATATCATCATTCATACAGCCCGACATATGAAAACCTGTAACGGTAACGTAGGTCAGGTGATCAATAAGGTGGGGAAAATTACCTTGGATTGGTTAGCAAAACACCAAATTCCATACGATGAAATCTACTTCGGAAAACCCTGGGCGGAACTATACATAGACGATAATGCATTCCGATTCAACAGTTGGGAAACCATGCCCCTACCCGATAATCTCCCCAGCTCCAACGAATCCACCAGCAAGCCATGAACTTCGTGATCCCCATGGCCGGCCTGGGATCCCGATTCCAAAATGCCGGATACTCCCTCCCCAAACCCCTCATACCAGCCCATGGCAAAACACTACTGGAATGGAGCATCGACTCCCTTCCCCTTGAACTCTGCAGCAACCTAATTATCATTGCGCTGCAGGAACATTGCCAACGCTTTCCCCTCATCGAATTCATCGAGGAAAAATACTACAGCCTCCAACCCAAAATACTGCAACTCAATCAAACCACCAACGGACAAGCAGAAACCGTTTTTCTGTCCCAACACCTCTGGGATCATAGCCAAGAATTACTCATTTTTAACGCCGATACCGCCTTTATCTCCCCATCCCTAACCGAAACCCTAAAAACCCATTCCTCAGACGGTATCCTCGCTACCTTTACCGCCGATTCCCCTAAGTACAGCTACGCCCAAACCAATCCCCAAGGTTTCGTTACCCATACCGCCGAAAAAATCGTAATATCCAACCAAGCCCTCAATGGCCTGTACCACTTTACCCATACCGCCGATTTTATCGATACCTTCACCTATCATCAGAAGAATAACCTACGATACAACAACGAATACTACATCGCTCCCATGTACAATTACCTTATCCAACAAGGTAAACAATTTATTCTCCACCCTATAGAACAAAACTTTATCCTCGGTACCCCCGAAGAATTATTGCAATTTCAGCCCCCGCAGTCCTAACTCTTACCCATGATACTCTTCAGCATTCCGGTACACGAAAAACCCGAAGTGGTTGAAAACCAAATACAAAACTTTCTTAAATACAACCCCGGCGCCTCCATCCTCCTGCATATCTCCAAACAAATGCCCCCCAAGGAGGTTGCCCAAGTTAAACAACTTACCCGCACCCACCCGCAACTCTTTATTAACCCAGAACAACTCTATACCGGTTGGGCCGATGGTTGCCAATTTAAAATTCACCTCTCCAACTTCCAATACGCCCTCAACCAGCAAATTCCTTTCCAATACATCGCTCTGCACGCTTCTAACGACCTATTCATCCAACACGGACTACAGCAATACATCCAGAATCACGATGCAGGTTTCGATGCAATCACACCCCTAAAATATAACCCAGTTGCCCAACAAAAAATCAATCTCGAAAAACACTTTTTCTTTCGTCGATTGATGAAAAAAAATAAACTACAAACCGTCATCCCCAGCCAAGTAGAAGGAACCTTCTACCGCAGAGATATCGTGGAAATCCTTTGTAACCGACTTAACCCCAAAAACACTTACGATTTTCCCTACCTATTTTCCATAGGATACCACTCTAAAAACAGCATCCGTTACAAGCTCTTTTCTTTCATTGAAAAAGTACTCCGAAACCTCAACATCACGGTTATTCACCCCAATCCCTTGGAAGAGGTCTTTTTCCCCACCTTCGCTGCCGATAAAATTCAACAACCCCCTACTTTCCCTTACTGCTACGTTAACTGGGCCAACGGACTCAATATTACCCAAGAAGAAATCACGGCCATTCGTAATAACGATAAACCCGCATGGGCTCAGCATTGCAAACAACTTAGCCACCTCACACCCCAACAATTACAATCCATTGATTTTTTCGCAGTAAAAAGAATCAATCGGGATATATCCGATCCCCTGCGAATCTACATTACCCAGGAATTGGATTAATCCAACTGGGAATAAACACTGTTCTGACTCTTAAACTCAGGCACCAAACCTTTCAAGGTACCCACCAACTCCATATCCGAAGCCCCATTGCTCGCCTGATAACACAAGGTATCCAACTGCTCGCGAATGTCCTTCTCCTTCCACTGCTGCACCTTCGCCACCATGATTTTAGGATGCGGCGTAGGCAAAGTATTCTCCTTATCCGATAACAACTCCTCAAACAACTTCTCTCCTGGACGCAAGCCTGTTTCCACAATATCAATATCCCTGCCCGGGGTTAACCCACTCAACTTGATCATCTTCACCGCCAAATCATAAATCTTCACCGGCTCACCCATATCAAAAACAAAAATCTCACCCCCATTGCCCAGCGTAGCCGCTTGAAACACCAGTTGACATGCCTCCGGAATGGTCATAAAATACCGCACCACATCCCGATGAGTAACGGTTAAATTCTGACGGTTTTCTAACTGCTTTCTAAACAACGGAATCACCGATCCATTCGACCCCAACACATTGCCAAAACGCGTGGTGATAAACTGCGTTTTACCCTTGGTAGAAACCAACTGCACCAACATCTCCGCCGCACGCTTAGTAGCACCCATCACGTTGGTAGGGTTCACTGCTTTGTCCGTGGAAATAAATACAAACTTCTCCGCCTGATACTTCACCGCCATCTCCGCTACTACCCGCGTTCCTTCCACATTCACTCGCACCGCTTCCTTCGCGTTGGCCTCCATCATCGGCACATGCTTGTAGGCCGCCGCATGAAACACCGCATTAGGCTGATACAACTGAAACACTTCCTCCACTCGATTCGCGCGCGTCACATCCCCCACCACAAAAACAACGTTATTTTCGTAGTACTTAGACTTACTCAACTCCAACACCATATCGTGCATCGCCGTCTCACCGTTGTCCATCATGATCAACAACCGAGGACGGTAATACAATATCTGTCTACACAATTCCGATCCTATACTCCCCGCAGCACCCGTCACCATGATATTTTTCCCACCAATAAACTGCTTCAACCAATCGTTGTCCAAACTGATCTCCGCCCGATTCAACAGTTCCTCAATCTTCACTTTCCGCAACTGCGACCCCGAAATATTTCCATCAATCCACTCTTGAATCTTGGGAACCCGCTGGAAATCCAAGCCCAAATCAATGCACTTATCCGCTACTTCTGAAAATCGGTTGCTGTCAATACGCTGAATCGACCAAACAATCCCATCCACTTTACGACTTTTAATAAACTCGTCACTAAACCCCTTCTCAAACGACACCACAGGAACCCCATCAATCGATTTACCCTGCATTTTATCGTTATCATCAATGTACGCCACCACTTCTTTATACGAACTGCGGTCCTGCTTCATGGCATTATTTACCGCGATACCGGTAGCACCAGCACCGTAGATGATAATTCCACTCACATTGCGGCGGGTCTTACCCAAAACATACCGCGAATACATCAACTTCACGAACAAGCGCATACCCGATACCGACATAAAAAAGGTAGCGGCATGCAAAAATATCATCGCGATGGTGAGGGTTTTACGCTCCAACACCGACATGTTCACCAACAAATGAAAAGAGAAAAATACCAATACTGCAGCGAGTACAGTAGCATAGGCCAACCGAAGCAAATCCTTCACTCCAGTATGTCGAAACGCTCCTATATAGGTCCGATTCACCACAAACGCCAAGGAATAGCAACTTCCAATTAGGAGCAACTCCGAAATGGATTGGCTCGAGAGGGTAATCTGAAAACTAAAGTTAGTAAGTAATAATAGCGAAAAGAAATACGCGTTTATAACCAAAATCAAATCCAACACCAAGATTAACCAAGTTGGAAGGTATTTCTTTTGCAAGAAACGGATTACCCATATTTCGGCCCAAAACGGCATGGTTTCAATAGCTCTATTCTATCGTCAATTATCGTACCAAAGCACGAATTCACTACAAAAATGAAGCATTATTTCCCACACCCCACGCCCACCCTGTGTAATTATTACTAAAAAGCCACAAGGATTAGTGAACAAACCACTTAACAATTCGTTGAGCCGTCATTCCATCCCACATCGGTGGTATTGAACCCTGTTTCCATTCTCCAGCCAACAATTGCTGCAAGGCAATTTTCAATCTCTCGGGATCGGTACCAATTAATTCATTGGTTCCGATATCCACGGTCTCAGGTCGTTCCGTGCTATTCCGCATGGTAATACATGGAACCCCCATCACCGTAGTCTCCTCCGTTATCCCCCCAGAATCCGTAATCACCCCTTTGGCATTCTCCACCAAATAATTAAACTCAAAATACCCCAACGGATCTACCATTACCACGGTCCTGGGATAAATCCCAAATTGTTCCATGTTCTTTCGAGTTCTCGGATGCACGGGAAAAACAACCTTTCTATCCCCCAAAACCTCATCCACCGCATTAAAAATCCCCACCAACTGCTCTTTATTGTCAACGTTGGAAGGCCGATGCAAAGTCATAACCAAATATTCTCCCCTCACTAAACCCGCTTGCTCCCAAACCTCCGGTGCTCGAAAATCCTTGCGATGATGGATCAAGGTATCAATCATGGTATTACCCACAAATACAATCTTCTCTTCCGATACTCCAGCGTTTCGCAAATTTGTATTCGCCACTTCCGATGTAGTAAAAAACACATCCGTAATGGAATCCGTAACCAATCGATTGATTTCCTCCGGCATACCCATATCCCAACTGCGAATCCCTCCCTCCACATGAGCCACTTTCACACCCAACTTCTTCGCCACAATACTGCAAGCCATGGTAGAGGTTACATCACCCACCACCACCACCCAATCCGTGGGATGCTGCATTAGATAACGCTCAAAGGCCACCAAGATGGCTGCGGTCTGCTCAGCCTGACTCCCACCACCACATTCCAAATTTGCCGATGGTTCCGGTATTCCCAGCTGTTCAAAGAAATTGCCCGACATCGCCTTATCGTAATGTTGACCCGTATGAACCAAACTGAATTCCAACCCCTCGCCCTCAGCTATCGCCACATCCATCGCCCGAATAATCGGTGCTATCTTCATAAAATTGGGTCTCGCCCCAGCTATTAAAGTAATATGCATCTAAACGTTCTATTTAATACGATTGAAGCAAACGCTGCTTGCCCTCAAAGGTGAATCGAAACCACAAATATATAACCACATAACTGCCAAATAGCAATACCGAAATCCCCATCCAACCTTGTACCAAACAAAATGAAAGAATTGCTTGCAAACCAGCATACACCGATGCAACCCCTACATGGGACCATCCTTTTTCATTCGCTAAAAATTGATACAAATGAGACCGATGCGCTTCCTGTAATTGCTCACCTCTAAATTTTCGAAATACAATGGTCGCCACAGAATCCAACCCATAAACACCCAACAACAATATAAACCACCAATTTCCACTGGCAATCATTGCGTCCAACAATCCGTAACACAAAATCAAAGCCACAGAAATGGATCCCACATCCCCCGAAAAACATACGGCACGCTTCCGAAGATTGAAAAATCCGAAAGCCAAAAATGCCCCCACCATGCCCAATAAACCTTCGTCGTACCAAGCATCGTACAGGCCCAAAACGCTCCGCAACCAAAACACGGATAACACAGCCACCAACGAATACAATATCGTAATTCCGTTAATGCCATCCATAAAATTATATGCGTTCATTACCCCAATAACTCCAACCACACAAACCAATAACAACCACAAGGGCAATACCTCAAAATTCGAAATCACCAACACAACCGACACCAACTGCACCAACAGTCGAATACCGGGACTTAAGGGTTTTACATCGTCCCAAAAGCTCAATGCCGTAACCAAAACGATTCCCAATACCACAAAACGAGAATCCCACAAAGACGCGGTAACTATGCCTCCGTAGGTTTCATTCAAAACACCCAATAAAAACAATAAGGGAAAAACGATACCGGCACCTCGGATGGTCTGGTGACTGTGAGAACTTCTATGATTAGGAATATCCAATATCCCGAAAGCTCTGGCAATGCGGAAATACAGCAATAAAACCACAAACGATAGTTTTGCTGCCACAACCCAAACTGGTAAATTCCACCACATCAGGAACGAAGTTACTTATAATTTCTTCCAGCCCAACTGCTGCTCCGCCAAGGAACAATCAAAAGTTAACGAACTCTCTAGTTTTTTTAATCGATACGAGTTCAACGGAAAACCAGGAATCACATCACCCAGCTTAGCTGCAAATTTTGCCATCCAACTCGGAATTACTTTTATCCGCTTTTGATACAAATCAGAAAAAATCTGTTCTACCTCCTTGAACGACCGATGATAACTCACCAAATTGTATATTCCCGATTCACTACCATCCAAATTCACCAAAAAATCACTCAATTGCTCCACATCCACCATGGAACGAACCGCATTGCCGGTACCAATTCTGAAATAAAATCCTTTTTTTACCGCCTTTTCCATGGCACCCAAATTCCCCGGTGCTCCAAAGCCAAAAATTAATGGCAATCTCAAAATCAAGATATTTACACCATGCTCCTTACCCCAATCCAAAACCAATTTCTCCGCTTCCAACTTACTCTTTCCGTAGGCAGTTATTGGCTCCAAAACCTGATCCTCCGAAATATTTACCCCTTCTTCCAATCCATATACCGCCACCGTACTTACAAACACAAATTGCTTGGGATATTGTCTATCCTCAATAGATTCAACCCAGATATCTATACCCTTTAATAAATTCCTCGTTCCATCCACATTTACCCGAAAAAACTCCTTCTCCCCTTCCAAATCCCTTGGAACCGAATGTGCTTTACCCGCAGCATGAATTACACTGGAAAACTCCGACAATCCTGTTAAAATTGGAATATTTGTAGCTAAATCAATATTTAAATTATTTTTAGCAGATCTACCAACTGTAAACATAGAATTTAGACTATTAGCTTTCACTATGTATCTTCCTAAATATCCAGTAAATCCGCTGATTAATATCATAAATGCATCTACAAAGAAATAATCAATAATCCCATTTCACAAGGAAATAATGATTAATTTCGCATTAATCAATTTTAAATTGAATTCCAATTGCATACACATATTAAATCGATTTGGATTTGGACCTAAACTCCAATGGCTAGAAAATGAAAATCACAAACTCCTTACTGATCAAAATTATCTCATAGATTGGATTCTGAATTCTATCCCCGCCTATCAAAACCTTGAGCAACACATAAATCAGTATTCATCTATTTCCGAATATAAAAAAACGGATCCCTGGAGAAAAAATTGGCCTACATCTGCTACATTATCAGATTACATAGAAACTCTAGTAAACCTAGACAATCCAATCCGAGAAAAATTAACACTTTTTTGGAATCATCACGTACCAATGTCTGTTGGTATATGGAATTTTGCTCAAAATCTATTGATTGACTCATATAGATCAAACGCTATCTCTAACTACAACGATTTATTGAAATCAGTTTCTGCTTCGCCTTGTGCGATGAAATTTCTTAATGCCTATCATTCCAAAAAAAATGCCCCTAATCAAAATTTTGCAAGAGAATTATTAGAATTATTTACCGTAGGTATCGATAATTTTACCCAAAACGATGTTGAAGAAGTCGCAAGATGTTTTACAGGCAGACGAACAGTAAGTCCTGATAATTTCAAACTCCCATATCCATATAAGATGTATATCGACACATCAGAGTTCGATGATGGGATTAAAAACATATTTGGGAAATCAGGAAAATTCAGTGGAGACGATGTTATTGATATTCTAATCGACCAGAAAACTACAGCATCCAAATTAGCACTCAATTTTATGCGGTTTTTTGTGTCTGATAATCCAAAGAATCAACATACTGAAGAACTCTCGAAATTTATTTTCTCTTGCAAATTCAATACCTTGGAAATAGTGGAATTCATTTTGAATTCAAAATGGTTCTACTCCCCAGAATATATAAACAATAAAGTGAAGACACCCGTAGAATTATGGGTTTCATTCCAAAGAAGCTTAAATATTGTGATTGAAACCTCCAAATCACATAGCTATGCTCTTAAAAATTTCGGACAAACAATATTTCATCCACCCAATGTGGGGGGGTGGTCCTGGGGTAAATCATGGTTAACAGGTAAAAACTTAGAAAATCGAATATTTTTACTTTCCGCTTTCATCGAAATAAGCCAAGATACATTACCCATCCCGAAAATGGACTTGGCAGAAAAGATTATATATCGAACAACTAAACAGAATTTATTAGGGTATCGTTACGATCATTTAATTTATTTCGATTCATCAAAATTGGAAGAATTATTGCAAATCCATAACATTTCTTTTGCTAATTGGCTAATTAGTGAAGGAAAAAATGAACTCGATTTGAAACAATCAATCACCCATCCTTCATATCAATACAATTGAAAAGGCGAAATTTCATAAAAAACACAGCACTGTATTCCGCCTTGGGTGTTTCTTTGCCTCAATGGTTAAGTTCCTGTAATACGAGTAATATTATTCAACCATATTTAGGAAAACAAATTGTAGTTATTCGATTATTAGGAGGCATGGATGGACTACATTTATTTGCACCCACTAACAATGAGATTTTACAGAAATATCGACCCAATTTACTTTCGCTATTAACAAAAGGTACTCACATTAAAGAAGATTGGTACGTTCATCCCAAATTCAACTCAATTATTAAATTGATAGAAAAAGACTGGATAACAATACTTCCAAATGTTGGATATCCCGATTATAATCGATTATCGCATTTCAAAGCTCAGGATTATTGGGAAACCGGATCCGTGGTTTCCGATAAAATTCAACATAGAACGGGCTGGCTGGGCAGATTGGTAGATGAAAACAAGATAAACATCCAACAAAATAGTACACCCATATTAATTGTCGATGGTCAAGAAACTTTAATAGATAAAGGGGTTCATTCAAGCGGTATTCACTACAAACCGTTTGACGTTCATGCTAACTTTAACTCCGAAATAGCTGAATGGATTAAAAATCATCAATATTTAAAGGATACAGAATTGGATTTTTTCTTGGAAAATGTTTCTAATAATTATCGCGTTTCGCAATTGTTAAATACTATCTCTACAAACAAAATAGACGAGAAAGATATATCTAATAAACTTTCTGTAGCTGCGGATTGTATCGAAAATCATTTACCCTTCGCCAGTTATTGTTTAACCCAAACCGGTTATGACACACATCATAAACAATCCATTCGTCTTGAGCCATTGGCTGAAAACCTATTTGATGGATTATTAAATTTCGCAAATAGATTAAATTTGTCGGGAAACTGGGAAAATACAACAGTATTAGTATACTCGGAGTTTGGCAGAACATTAAAAGAAAACGATAACGGAGGCACCGATCATGGCACAGCAAACCACGTTTATGTCCTAGGCGGAGATTTAACTAGGTTTAAACAATTGCAAAACTTTAATCTTAATACAATAGATATATCGGGCACGGAATACCTGAAACACCAAATAGATTTCCGTGATATCTATACAGAATTGTCGAAATCTATAATTTAATATTGAACAAATTGCTTCCCCCAAATCTCAACGGCTGCAATTTTATTTAATAATTTTCTAGGGGTCTTTTTTAATGCAAACTCCAAATGTTGATGGTCCATACCGCAAACCTGTTGCCAAAATCCATCCTTAAAAAACTCAAAATCATAGGGCAATGCATCGGATACGTGGGCAGTTACTCCAAATCCAAACTTTTTCTTATATACCAGCTCTTTAGGTAAGGTTCTTTCCGCGTAATTTCGAACGATCGCTTTATCCAATAAAAAAGGATGCTTCCAATTATAAAACTTATTGGTCCTGCCAATTTTATATCGATGTGGTAGATTAATCGCAAACTTTACCAAATCCTCATCCAAAAATGGAAAACGCGATTCAATCGAATACATCATTCCCATCCGGTCATTCCTCCACAACAACGAATGCAAATGCCTATGTATCTGGTTTACAGTAATACCTGCACAACGATAAGCCTCGGAATCTTTGCCTAAGAACTCAAATCGCTTCATCACCACTGAATCCCGATATTCCTCCCGATAACCATTCAAATGCCCCTGCAGCACTTGTTTCTGGAAATCCACCGAATTCAAACCCACAAATTCTCCCAATCCCGGTATTTTACTATAGATCGATTGCAATAACCTTAAAGGCCCAGAAATGATTCGCTCGTATCTGCGAGTTAATAATTTTGGATATCCCAAAAACAACTCATCTGCACCCTCACCCGTTAACACCGCTTTCACCCCCATTTCACTGGCCAATTTTGCAACCCCCGAAAAGGCCACAGAATTAGTAAATAACGATATTGGTCCATCGTAATGCCATGTACAAGCCGCTACATCTCGCGAAAAATACTCCGGTTGATAGTCATAACTATGTAATGAAACCCCCAACGATTTAGCCAATAACTTGGCCGATTCGTACTCACTAAACTTCCCTACTACATTGGCAGTAAATAATTGTAAATCGGCAAATTCTTTTGCCGTGGAAGCAATTACAGAACTATCAATTCCCCCGCTAACAAATGCCCCCATCGGTGCGTCGGATACCGCCATAGAAGCCACAGACGACTTAAACAAAGCAGAAAATAACTCTTCCACTTCGTTTTTCGACTTTGAATCCAACAATTGGTAATAATCTTCATCCACCCATTCCTCAACACCAAACCACCGCTGTTCCTTGACCTCTAACGTTTGAGTATTGACTTCCAAAAAGCATCCTGGCTCAAGTTGACGAATCGATTTAAACGGTGAACTGTGTGGCTGGGTTTCATACACACCATAATACGATTGAGCCACAAACTGCATATTCAGCTCATCCATCCCCTTTCCTTTCACCAAAGCCTTTACCTCCGAAGCAAACCAAAACTCTCCAGGCAATTGCTCATAGAATAACGGCTTTATGCCCAGTCTATCTCGAACTATAGTAACTCTCTGTTGCTCGATATTGTACCAAGCAAAAGCAAACATGCCTTTTAATTTTGGTAACGTCGCTTGCAATCCCCAAAGTTTTATAGCAAAAAATAAAACTTCGGTATCGGAATTCGACTTAAAATGTAGTCCTGCAGATTCTAATTCTTTTCGAAGATTTTTCCAATTATAAATCTCTCCATTAAAAACCAAAACATGATGCTCATCAAAAAAGGGCTGATTCCCAGATTCACTTAAGTCCAAAAGACTCAAACGATTATGTATGAACGCAACGCCATCTTCTTTCCAAATACCAGTATTATCAGGACCACGATGGTGTTGAATACTGGCTAAAGCATCAATCTCAGAAATTGTTATTGAATTATTTTGTTTAATAATTCCAGAAATGCCACACATTGAAAGTAAAAAAAACAAAAATATGACTATTTAACTCGCTATTTGTAGATGTAAATCGAATTAAGTGAAAATGCAATATAATTAGTAAACATGTATAGGTCTTCTGAAAGTCACGAGTCGTTTAAAGAAATTTGCAACTATTTAACTTTGTATAACTTTACAAAAGGCTAAAAATAAAAACGACCTACCAAAAATTCGGTAGGTCGTAATTCTCAATTCTATTAATACTAAATTTAAATTTGAAAAATATTACATTCTACTTTATTAATAATCCACCAACATCTTCTAGTCGCTCATTAGGAATAAATATATAATTTGATTCATCCATAGAATCAAAAATATCAATAGAGTTAAGTAATTTACATTTTGCCGACTTTTCTTCTATCCTACCTATAGAATAATCATTCGATTTCAAGAGACTTTCTAGTTCAATTTGTCGAATATATCTTTCCGAATCTTTGTTATTATAATTAGGCAATATTTCGCATAAAATAAATGGTCTATTTAATTTTATTGAATTGATTATCCCTTTGAGTACATCTAACTCAAACCCTTCTACGTCAATTTTAATCAATCCAATTTTCAAATTGTTTAATATTTCATCACCACTAAAAACAGGTATATTATATTCCAATTTGATTTTTTGTTTTTTCCTAAATCCTTTTATTACTGATGCACCTGATGCGAACTCATTATCTGCATATAGTGTTAATATTTCTGCCTGACTACCGAGACCTATAGGTATAATTCGTATATTCTTGATTTTATTTACCTGTACCAATTTGTATAAATACGACACACAAACGGGGTTGGGTTCAAAGCCAATATATGGAATTTGCTTATCTATAGATCGAACTTTTAACAAGGTTTGACCAATATTCATTCCTATGTCAACAAACTGATAATCATCTTTAATCAGTGGTCGCAATTTGTTATACACAGAGAAAAACCATGCTTCCGCCAATAAGAGGTTTTCAGTTCCCATTTTTGAACCTCTAAATGGTATGTAAAATTTACTTTGATTTATATTAACGGAAACTCTGAAATTTACAAATTTTAAAATTCCAGATTTATCCAATAATCTGATTAAGTAATAATTAATTTTATTCATTTTTTGATGAAATTGTTTTTATTCATAAATGGTAGTTCAAAATATCGGAAAAAAAATGCCGAAACTAATAATACAAGCGGAAGACTTACCAATGACTGCACAACGATATTAGCACCATAACCACAACTCGCCATCCACAATTTACTCGTAAATTTTACACTTAAATGAAAAAATGCATAATGAATTAAATAAACACTATAACACATCCCCCCAATGATATAAATCCAGGATTGGGTATAAAACCAATTAACTAACTTCCCTTTAAATACCGATACCATAAAAGCGAATATCGAACCATTGAAAAATAATTGATTTCCATAGTGATGCTGGGGTTTATAAAAGAAAAACAATCCCAACATAGCTGCTAATCCCAATATATCGAACAAATAATTCTTTTGATTGAACCATTTAGATTGCGTTAAATACAACCAGCATAGGATGATTCCCATACTAAAATTTATAAAAAATGCAAAAATCGACCTGCCCCAATTCAATGAAAATGCAAAATCATGTCTAAATACAATAGAAAAACCTGCCAATAACAGTAAACATAATGCACTTAAAAACCTGTTTTGAGTTATAAATAATAACCCAAATAATAAGGGCACCAGTAGATAAAACTGGGCCTCTGTTTCTAAACTCCAGGTAACTGGATTAATCGGATTAGGTTCACCAAAAATAAATACATGAGCATACAATAAACCGGCACCTAAATGTTTTAACCATTCAACTGGATTCTCTCCAAATACAATTATGTGAACCAAGTAAAAACCAATCAAAGTAATGATAAAGGGTGGCTCCAGTCGAGTTAATCTGCGGATAAAATACGATTTTAGATTTACCTTTTGCGAACTATATCCTAAATAATATTTAAGAAAGGGTAAAGCCAATACAAACCCACTAATGGCAAAAAATACCTTTACGCCCAAATCCATTCGAACAATCCACCATGCCCAAGAAAACAAATTATTACTGCCACCCATTTGATTCATGGCATCAGTTAATTCTATACCCAATTCTTTAGCGGTGGCCGTATTCAAATGAAAAATAACAACCGTGATTATTGCAAAAAATCGTAAGCCATCAATCTCTGGAATAAAATTATTGGACGATGTTTTTCTTTGGAAATTACTTAACCAACCCAAATCGCTTCTAACTCGTTTAAAAATTGATCCGCCAATAATGTCTTATCAAAATTATGCTCCGCAATCCGAATTAATCGTTCACGGGAATATTCTTCGAATCCCTGTTTCATCAACGCAGTACTCAAATTCATACTAGAATCAGGATCAACATACATCCCTACATTTTCTAATTCCACAAACTCCTTCATCCAACCTACAGTGGTTATTATCACAGGAACTCCAGCAGCTATCGATTCAAATAATTTATTGGGCGAGGACGTTGAAAGCACTGGGGTATTTGCTAAGGGAACTAATGAAACCATTGCCTGCTGAATATATCCTACTAATTGATTTTTTGGAATTAGTGGGATAAAAATAAGGTTATCTATTTTCTCCTCTTCCTTTCGTTTGAGCATAGCATCTTTTAATTGTCCATCCCCCACAAACACAATTTTTATATCACTGTTGGATACAGTCAACAACTTCGCAGCATTCACCATCCATTCAACATTATTTACTTTGCCAATATTGCCTGCATAAACTGCATATTTTTTTGAAACCAATCCATAGGTTTCCAAATCCACTTCAACTTGGGTTGAAAACAAATCAATATTTGCAGCATTGGTAATGGAAACTACACGTTTTGAAGGACATTTCGCCAAAATCTCCGTTTTCATTCCTGGAGATAGTGTAACGATTAAATCCGCACTACGATAACAAATCAACTGAAATCGATTGGCCCATTTAATCAGCAATGGATTTTTTATTACCCCCAATTCTATCGCTCCTTGTGGCCATAAGTCTCTTACTTCAAAAACCATTTTTTTTCCTCGAATCCACTTTGCTAGCAAACCTGGAATTCCTGCGGTAATCGGACCCGAAGATGCAATAGCTACATCGTACCTTCCGAATAAGGCATAAATCGAAGAGAAAAATGCATACGCAACAAAACTCCAAATTCGTTTTAAAAATCCATCCTTATTATTTACATCGATTCCTAACACGCTCACATCCACTCCATCAAAATTTTGTTTAGATACCAATCCTTCTGCCTTCAAGTCAGACTTGTAATAAACCGAAGTAATTACTTGTACTTGAACACTGGGGTTTTTCACCCACTCTTTGGTAAATTCATGCACACGGGTACCCCAAGAACCATTGGAAGTAGAGAAATACTGATAGAAATAAATTATTCTCAAAGTTCAGAAAAGAAGTGTTTTAATTTCCCTGCAGCCGTTCGCTCAATTCTATCAGTTCGTTGAAATTTCACCATCAAACCCGACTCTAAATACAAATCCATCGCTTTTATAACATTCTCCATTTCTTCTTCTGTCATTTCAACAGGAGATACATATTCAAGTACAAATTCGCTCAACTTAGTTTGTCGAATCACAAATTCCTTAATTCTACCTCCTTCTTCCAATAATTTTTTCGAAATGTAATAAAAAGTTAATCCAGGTGATATTTTCCCGCTTGGCAGTTTAATGATATCATTGGTTCTCCCCATTACTCTATCTAAAACCCTTCTCCCATTTTTCAATTTATGCGTGAGAATTGCCCTATCACCAATTTCATATCGAATAAATGGCATAACTTCATTATATAATGAGGTAATTACTACTTTACCCTCTATTCCCGGCTCCACAGGTAAATTATTATCATCCAATACCTCAACATATAACGTTTCTTCGTTTAAAACAAAATCACCGTCAGGATCCTCAAATGCTATAACATCCAACTCAGCAGCCCCGTATTCATTGACAACCTTAACACCAAAACCCTTCTCCAAATTTAAACGATCGATATCATCGCAAACTTCAGAAGTTGGCATTACACATAGTAAGGTAGGACAAATTTCCTTTAATATCATACCTTGACCAATTAAAAACTTAGCAAACACCACCAAAGAACTTGTATATCCATTGATATAAATAAACGGTTTTCTTTTAAAGTCCTCCAGAATAGCAGTCAATTTCTCATCCGACAAATCAAAAACAGGATAACGAACCCTGGCACTCAACTTATCCTTTAATCGTTCCTTGTAATATTTTATTCCCCCTAATGGGATACCATAAAATCTTGCTTGTAAACTGCCACCCAACTCCAATCCATGCTCCAATAACTTAGCATTGGTATGTGCCCAAGTCATAGCATGGCAAAACATATTTTTGGCGAAATAGAAGGGAGTTCCTGTTGAACCCGAGGTATTATGAACATGCAAATCTCTTAATTGTCCATTAGGGATAATTTCGTGTATATCAACTTGAAAATCAGATTTTTTAATGACTGGTATATCCAACCAATTAGAAATACGAACTTGTTTCGATTTTAAAAAACTTTGATAAAAAGGATGCGAAGATTGAAATTTCAGAAATTGAGAATAGGCACGTTCTTGAGCAGGAATATTTTCATTTATTATTCCTAAATATTCTTTTTGTGCTTTATCAATTGGAAAACCATTAATTCTTAACGACCACCGAAAAAGCCAATTCATTCTATAATAACTTTAACAATTCAGGCCAAACAGTGTCGATATGATAATCTTTTGCTCTAGCCAAATTATTTATTCTTATTTCCTGTAACTTTTCTTTGTTTTCAATTACATAAAACATTTTCTCAGCCAAAGCTTCAGCATTCTTTGGTTCTATCAAAAACCCATTTTTACCTTCTTCAATTATTTCCGAATTCATATTCCAATTACTGGCAATAACTGGTAAACCCGAAACATAGGCATCGACAATTACCCCAGGGAATCCCTCTCCCATCCAATACGTTGGGAATAACATACAATCGTATTCCGCAAGCATCGTATACGATTTTACGGGATCACCCTGAATGTCTAAAAATCCTTTATAATTCAAAATCCCGTTATTCAAAGGAAATTGATCTTCAACAGGTCCATAAAAATCAATACAAAAATTTATATTCTGTAACTTCAAAATTTCGGAAGCCTTAATAATCTCCATAATCCCTTTTCCCTGAGAAATTCTGCCTACAAATACAAATTGGAACGCTTTGGTAGAATTTAATTTGATAATTTCCAAATCAGGAAATTCCTTAAAATTTGATAATACTGAAATATTGTCGAGTTTAGTATTCATTAATAACCTATTCTTTAATTCATTACCTTGAACTACAATATTTTTTAATTTTCTATATTTTTCCCAATTAAATATTTTCCTTTCGATAGCCTCAGGGAAATAGCCACCCACAACCAAGTAACTGATTTTCTGCAATAGTGACGGTCTAATAAAACCAATCAATTTTATTAGTTTATACGATGAAACAGATGATGCAGATATAACTATTTTATCAAAATCCGAAAATAATATTGCAATAAATAATCTAATCCACGTTTCAGGTCTAACTTTCCATTTAGTCGTATCAACAATAGTCAGTGTTAAATTTTCAATTACTGATTTTTTTAATATCAACTGATTTTTAAATTCCTCTCCTCCTCTTGGTGGTTTTTTATTGTTTATTCCGCCTATAAAAAGTAATTTCAATATTTAACTAATCTTTAATTTTTAAAACACCCAATATCATAAATATTGGGGTGATAAATGTTCTCATCGCTGCATGAAAAGTTGTGAAAACCGCAATTAGTAATAACACCAATAAGATACTTCTATTAGTTGAATCATGATTTAATTTATAACTATAATATGGCAATGAGAAAAATATGAGTGCATAAAATAATCCAGCAATACCGTGGTCAGCTAACAATCTAGAAAACTCAACATGCGCAGCAACTGTTTTACCATCTTCCCGCATACTTTTACTTGCGCCACATCCAACACCTGTAAATAAATTTTCACTCCATAATTCAATGTCCTTTTCAAATATATTAAGTCTTCCAGTAACAAAATGGTCTGCTGTAATCTCTTTGGAGCCACTTAAGGTGCCTGCCGTCTCTCCTTTATATCGTAATAGCAAATTTCCTCCAGTAATATTATTAGCTATTTCAAATACCCCGTACATCAAAAAACCAATAGACAAGACTAAAATAAATGAGTATTTTATTCTAACCGATCTTTCACCACGTTTTAATTGTGGTAAAAACAACAAAATCATGATCCCAATAACCGCTACAAGCATTCCTCCTCTAGAAAAACTCAATAATCCTTGAAATGTAAAACCAATTAAAATAATTATATCTAGTATTCGATTTCCAGAATAATTTATCTTTTTATAAATACTATAAAAACTTAAAAACATTCCCAATCCCAATATGGTTGATACCTGATTGGATGAATGTCCGGCAGTGGTTGCAAAATTTGCTGCTAAATTAAATTCAATATCGTCCAAATCTGGTGTTCTTATATAAGTGTAAACTAAACTCGCTAAGCAACCCAACCAAATAAATTTTAATATTTGATTTAACTGAATTTCTGTGATTTTAAATCGATCAGCAAAAGCAATACCTAAACCTACTGCTAATGGAGCTAAATAATAATTAATAATATCAAAATAAACACGCTGGCCGCTAAAATCATAAAAAACAGCAGGAGTAACCAAGATTGCCATCCACAATCCTTTAAAAGACCTAACACCCAAAGCCGCTATGCCTAAAATCCCCATCAATACCAAAAAATACTTACCCAATTCGTACGGTATAAATGGTGAGGTTTTGGCCATTCTGTCAAGTACCTCGAAAGATATTAAATAAGAAAAAAACATCAAGAAAAAAGCCGGTTTTTTCTGTTGTAATAATCGATTTGCTTTAAAGAAATTTGTAAAGAATATAAAATAAAACCAACCAATTAATGCGAATGGTGTTAGGGTGCAAATAAATCCCAACCCTGCATGAGCGATTGTCCAAAATAAATTCCGTCGATCACTCGCCATTCCCTCTAAAATCAAATGAAAACCTCCTGTTTTAAATGACTTAAGTAATTTTCAAACGTAAACTTGAAAGCCAGCTGATTTCCCTGCTTTGAAATTGCTTCCAAATCCAACGAATTACTACTAAATAATTCCATTATTGAATTATATAAACTTTCAGAATTAATAGATTCTATTAAAAATCCATTTATTCCATTCTCAAGATAATGAGGCAAACTCCCAACCGGGCTAACCACCGGAATTACACCATAATTCCATGCCTCCGCTACAATCTTTGGAAATCCCTCAGACTTACTCGGTAAAACCAAAACATGGGCACCCATTAAAACCTCCTTAACTTTATCCTGACTTACATATCCAAAAAAACGCGCATTTATTTGCGCCGTTTCAACCAAATCCTCCAAATCAGACTTCAGTGGTCCATTGCCAATAAAAATCCACTCATCAATTTTATCTTTGGGTAGCGACTCCAAAACATCCATCAATAAATCGATGCCCTTTGCCACATCCATTCTTCCTGCAAAAACCATTTTTAACTTCCCATCGAAATTCTTAAATATTCTTCCACCCTTCTCTAACTGCTCACTCGATATACAAGGATTTTCAAAACTAATACAATGCTTCGCTTGTCCTGGCCAGAAACCATTAATAGTTACTTTACACCTTAAAAAATTTTGTTGCAAAAACCACCGTTGAAATCGATACCCCAAAGAAGACGATACATAACCCCAATTATTCGCATACTTTACCCAGAGTGTAAATTTCCGAGGAATAAAACAAAATAAAGGTAAAACATATATACCAATACCCATGGGTACGCGAACTTGAATATGCGTAGAACCTGGAATGTTTTTCAAAATCTTATAAATAATCGAGGGTGCCTTGTAAAAAACACTCAATTTCGAAATAAATGTTTTACCTCCAAAGGAGGGAATTAAATCTACTTTAATATTATTATTAGAATAAGGTAAATAGCTTGGATTGTTTTCAAATGCTTCTAAGCAACCGACATGCACCATTTCTTCCCAAAAATTGGATAAATAATTTAACTCTCCCACCGTAGGGCCCCAACCCGATAAATTTCCATTCAAATCAATTTGATGCGGTGTATGACTAATAATCAATAATTTCTTATATTTCATTCCACTCAAACCACCTCGCCAAAACATAAAAATGGAAAATTACTTGCATCTGACTTTGTAAACTATACCTATTATTTGTTCTTTCTATGTAACCTTCAATCCAATCAAAAACACTTTTATTTGATATAATTCCCCAAATTCTTGATTCATCCGTTAGACTCTTCAAATAGGATATCCATTGATCTACCAAGCCTAAATTTTCTAATTCTTTATAATTAAAATCAAATCCAACTTTCTTCGTTTTTTTATACGTTGGTAAATAATTACTAATCAATTTCCGATAAATGATTTTGGAATTAAGAAAACTTAACTTCTTGGAATCTTTCAAAGCAAATAATACTCTTGTTAATCGTTGATCCAATAATGGAACTCTAACCTCCAGCTTATTTAACATACTGATTCGATCAACTTTCGGTAACATCTTGGAAGTTAAACTTGTGTTTAACTGATTGATAGTAGTATTTTGAATTGTACTATATTTTTCATTATAAATAAAATGACGTTTAGGGCAATCAAACTTACTGTGAAAAAATTTATTCAAATCTTCTTGTCTCAAATACGAACTTAATTCAAAAATTTGCTTCTCATAGGTAGAATCCATCAACGAAACAAAACGATGCAATTGCTTTCTTCGATAGGGTAAAACCTTTGTTATTCCCTGAATAATTTTCCTGAATAACCAAGGTGTGTCATTCAAAATCCACAATAATTTAAACTTGGAGTATCCTGCAACAAACTCATCCCCTCCATCACCACTTAGGGCTACCTTAACTTCTTTATGAACCTCTTTACAGAGAATATTGGTGGATAATATTGACAAATCACCAAACGGCTGATCAAAATGCTTTATCAATTGATCTAAATCTTGTGCCTTTATATCAATAATAGGTTTAATGGTATGATGCTGTGTTCTTAGTGACTTTGCAGTTTCCGAAGCAATAGTGCTTTCATCTCGTTCTTCTGACTGAAATGCTACAGTAAATGTTTTTGGATTACTTGTTGATTTGGAATAATAGGTTGAAACTAGCGTTGAATCAACACCTCCACTCAAAAAACTCGCCATCGGAACATCTGCAACGCTCTGTTCTTTAACCACTTGGATTAACAGATCATCCAATTGATTTATATCGATATTAACCTTTTCGGTTGTTGGTTGAAGTCTGTAATCATCAATGCTAATTTCACCTGAGTCAATATCAAAAGTCAAAATACTACCGGGTGGTACACAATAAATTTGTTGATAAAATGTCTCTGGCTCTACGATAAAACCTAATGAAACAAAATCAAACATGGCCTGCTGACTAATATTATTTTTATAATCAGGACAAATACTGAAAATCGCTTTAATTTCACTGCCAAAAACTAAATTATTGTCAATTTTTGCATAGTAAAGTGGTTTGATTCCAAATGTATCCCGAACTAAATATAATTTTCGTAAATCACTGTCCAACAAAGCAATAGCAAACATACCCTCCATGTTTTTAGCCAAAGCATTGATTCCTTTTTCTCGATAATAATACGGAACTACTTCACTGTCCGAAGTACTTTTATATTCAATCTCACTGCCTAAAGACTTTCGTAACAAATCATGATTATATATTTCTCCATTATGTACAGCCGCAATGCTATTACTTCTAATTGTAAATGGCTGTAAGCCGTTATTCGATGTATCGATAATACTTAAGCGAGTATGTACAATAAAACCAAATTCGTTTTCGAATGATCCATGACCATCTGGTCCTCTATGCCGTAAGGACTCTATCATCGCATCCTTTGGAACTTCTAGACTTCCTAGAGAATTACCTATATAACCGCCTATTCCGCACATAAGATCAATTCATACTCCTTAATAATGTGATCCCACTGATATCGTTTAGCAAACTCCTTTGCATTCCTTGAAAAAAAATCTGTATTACTTAAAATATCATTTACTCGATTAGAAATTTCGTGTACGTCTTTATTTTCAACCAAATAACCAGAAAATCCGTCTTGTACTGCATCTTCCACACCACATCCTTTTGAGCCAATCACTGGGACACCAAAATAATTGGATTCCAATGCCACAATTCCGAACCCTTCTACATCACCATTGGGTTGATTTTCGCTTAACAACATGAAAATATCAGCTTGTTGATAAAACTTCAGCAATTGAAAATGTTCCACAGTAGGCTTAATAAACTGAATATTGTCCAAAACTCCGAGCTTCTTGGCTAACGCTAACAATTCTCCATTTCTAACATCTCTACCTACAATATAATAAATAACGTCTGGGTAATTTTTTATTATTTCCGGCAATGCATTAATCACATTGTGTTGACCTTTTCTCGGTGAGGTATGGCCAATTGTTAACAACCTTGGAAAGCCTGTTTTAAGATTCAATGTGATGTCATTTTTACTTATTAAATCCTGCCAAGAACGTAAATATTCCGGATCTATACCATTGGGTATGATTTCTACATATTGATGCTTATCTATTTTATATTTACTCAATAGTGTAGACATTGAAAACCTCGATACCGCAACAAAAGAATGTGCCTTTTTAAAGGAAGATATTGTTAACCATTGATTAAATCTACTTCCAAAAATGGGCTCATGACCGTGTATGATGGCTACTTTTTTTACTCGTTGACCCAAAACTGGTAGATTCATTAGCCATAAACTAAATAGCCCAGTATAGATGATAACCTCCGGCTTCGTTTGGCGGCAAACATTCAAATACTGGATTAATCTTACAATCTGCGTTAATTTTCCTTTTCTCTTGAATCGAACAATTTCAAATTCCGCGTCTATATCAAACCCTTGAGCCTTTTCCGTATCCACATAATCCGCGTTACACAGAACCTTCAACTCTAACTCATCTATTTTAAATAACTCTTTCGCTAAAGAATATGCATGATGTCCAATTCCTCCTGGTCCTGGGGGGAACTCACTACTAACAATAAGTATTTTTCGCCTCAAGTCAGATATTCAATTAAATCACCCTGACGCAATTTATCAGAGGCCAATTTCCAAGATTTTAAAACAGCTACAATAGCAATGGGTAACCAAAAAGGTAATAATAACATTACTATCAATCTTGCCACTTTACTCCCTTTGTATTTGTAAGGAACATAGGATTGTGGTATATTCTTAATTAAGTACCATATTGCCTCTTCATTGCCAAAATAGTTACGAATAAAATATAGTACACTTGGAATGGGACGAGCCGCAAACAAAGCAGTTGGTCTCCAAGCATCCCAGCTACCCATTTGTCTTAATCCTCCAGTTGGTGCTTTTACATCTATAATAAATGCTTTAGGGTTACTAATTATTACATAACCCTTTAACCATGCTCGTAGTCCAAACTCTCCATCCCCCATACGTTGTTTCTCAAATTGCCGATCAAATAATCCTATGTCTTCAAAAACAGACCGATGTACTAGAGAATTTCCGGTAGGAAATTGCATTGAATATTTAAAACAATAAACACCATCCGATTCTTTATTAAATTCACCGTTAGTACGATGAAAAACACCTGCCGAAATTTTCACATTAAAATATTCTAAACATTTCAAGTGATTTGAAATCCAATTTGGGGGTAATTCTACATCGTCTTCAGTCAATAATATATATTCTCCTTTTGACTGTTTGATTGCAGTATTTCTTGCCAACCATAGAGCCTTTTCAGTTTGAGGAATAAATTTAATTTCTAAATTCCATCCAGTATAAAATTCAGTCTCAAGCGGTTCAGATTGATCACAAACGATAACTTCGAAATTCTTGAAATCTTGATTTTCCAAATCCTTCAGAACATTAACCAAATATTCATATCGATTTAAGGTAGGAATAATTACAGAAACTAAAGGATTTTCATTTAAATACCTTGAAGTTTTATTACCAAAATCATTGTGATACTCTTTTCCTATGTAAACTCGATTATAACGTAAAGAATTCAAAAAACAGTATAATTCAATAATAGGATTTTTAAAACTAATCAAACGCAATAAAAAAATCCTTATCAATTGTATAACTGAATGAAATCTAGAAATAAAAATATAATTGTCATATACTGACGTTATAATTTGAATCTCTCCCTCCATTTCATTCTGTCCATTACTTCCTATCCAACCTGATTTGATTAGATAGTATCCATAATCCATATTTTCTGCAAATGGTGATTTATAACCAACAGCTGTATGACTGTTTTCAAAATTTTCAAGTATTGCCCTCGGAATTACTTGGATTTTCCGGAGATAAATACCTGGTTCAATGTATTTTATAAAATCAAACACAATCTGAGAATAACGCTAAGGGCCTTCTACATTCTAACTTATAAATGAATTCCAGACAGTGGTTTTTATAATATTTGTTCGAATGTAAATTATTTAATTTTTTAAAAACTATATTTTTATTATTTGAAATAACATTTAATCTTTTTGCAAATTCATTTAACTCAGAATTAAACTTTTTCTTTTCGCCTTTGAAATAAGGTTTCCCTAACCAATTCACAAAGTTATAAGGATGAAATAGAATAACAATTGTAGTACTTTTAAATAGTCCAAAATAGGATAGGAAGCACATCAATTTAAACGTAATAGATTTTAAAAAATACAAATGCTCCACTGAATATGGTACAGAAACTAAATTTAAATCCTTGTTTTGAAGCGAATTATCTAAAGCTGCCGAATAATATTTATACTGATTATCCGATAAAACTTTAATCGTGTTATTATCTAATGCATTCCAAGGTGGTATAAATGTATCTATTTCTGACTTAATTAGTCCTTGTATATGCGACGTCCCTAACAAAACCCATTCATTTTGTTGGTCTGCTGGAACTCCATAAAATTCTCCGTGTTCATTGCTTTTGACATGTTTAAAACCATGAAGAGCGATATTAAAAAGTTTACTTTCTAAATGTTTTGTGGTTTTTTCATTCAACAAACGCACTATCGGTGAGCCATCTTTATGAAACGGTATAACACCTAAGGTCAAAGGAATTCCATTTTTCTCAAAAATATCTAATAAATTATTTTCAAATTCACTGCCGTCTAGATATAAATCATCTACTCTAAATACTACATTCATTTTTTATAAAGTGCTGAAAAATGAAACCCAATTTTTTTGTAACATTTGCCTAGAAAAGTCACTATGTACCCGTTGCACTGATTTCTGTCCAATAATTACTTTTTCATCAATACTTAAACTTAAATACCATTCTAATCCTTTATAAACTTCATTACTGTTATGTGAATTAGCAATAAATCCAGTAACCTTGTGTTCTATCAATTCATCCATGCCGCTCACCGGTGTTACTATTACGGGTAACCCCAACGCCTGTGCTTCCATTGTTGAATTAGAAAAACCTTCTGCCCATGAGGTTTGAATAAATAAATGAGATGCTTCCAAGTACGCACGAATATCTTTTGAGCCCAAAGATCCCAAGAAAATCACGTTTTCTTCCAAACTATAAAATGAAGTTAAATACACAAGCTTCTCTTCTTCGATACCACTTCCAATAATTAAATATTTAAAATTGTCATTTGACTTTTTTAACTCTGCCAAAGCCTCCAAAACAATTTCATAACCCTTTACCCAATGCAATCGTCCAATGCTGATAATTTGAATAGTACTCGACTTTTTTCGTTTATCAATTAGTTTGTTTACCGCTTCTTCTGATAATACGAATTCATTTTGAATTCCAGGATTAATAACATGAATCTTTGATATTACATTTTTATTGTGCTTTAATACATTATTTTTTAATAATTGAGAGTTACAATGTATTCTATCACATTTATTTAATAGGCTATAATAATTAATTTTATGCCAAATGGGGAAAATATTGATATCAGAACCCCGAAAACTGACTGACATCTTACAACCCATAACTTCAGCATAATTTTCACGTTTCACAGCCAAATTTCCAAAGCTAAAATGTAAATAATCCAAATCTCTGCAAGTCCAAATTGGTATATCATGGATTAGTAACTTCCAGTTATTGTCTGATTTTAATATATTAAATTTTTTTAAGTCCCTAAATAATTTGACGATATTGATAAAAATATCTTTTACTCCTGAAGACTTTGTTAAATAGATATATTGTGTCAAATTACCTAACACTATGGCCTTTTTTGTAGTGAAAAGTATTATCTCATGCTTTTCACTTAGCACATTAATAAATGAAATCAGAAATGTCTCGGATTTTTGCGGTGGATTGGTTAAAACGATTCCGATTCTCAATTTATAAATATCTATTTCTAAATCTTTCTAAAAAACGATATCCGAATTGACCACCAAAAATAAATGATAATAAAGAAACAACAATTAGAATTAATCCCAGTGATTTTTGAGGTTTAGTTAAATTAAAAAGTAATCTCGCATTCCTCCACACTTCTCTATGCTGATTTGGAAATTTTAGCAATCGTGCACTAACGTACATTAATCTATTTATCGCGGATTTAAAAATTGTATCTTGATCGTATTTGAATTTGTAGATATTTTTTAAAACATAGGTTACCACCTGATTTCGATTTAATTCATTTTTTTCATTTCCAACCAAATCTATGGTATTTAATTCTGTGCCTTTATCAATAAAGCACAATACGTCTGACACATGAGAAATGCTATTATTACGAATTGCGACATCAATTTCAAACTTAGAATCTTGATTAGTTCTTAATTCTGACCAAGTACCAATACATTCTCGTCTCCATAACCAAGAGCAAGTCGCCCAAGGCCGATGTTCATCAAATAATGTTGGAAGTATTTTGTTATATGAAAGATTGCTACTTTTTCTAATTGAATTGGTAACTAAATCAAATGCTGTGCAGTAAACACCTGCTATATCATGATTTAATTCGATTTTGTTTACCATTCTTTCCAAAAATGACGTATCATAATAATCATCGCTATCTAAAAAGCATACATAATTACCCTTAGATAGCTCCAATCCAACTTGCCTGCTTAATCCAGGTCCTTTATTTTCAGAATTTCGGATTAGTGTAATTTTTTTGATAAAAGAACCACATTCATCCGGTAAAATGTATTTATCATTACTACAATCATCAATTACAAACAATTCCCAATTAATATATGTCTGACTCAAGACTGATTTCACTGCACGGTCTGCAACTTCAAACCTATTAAAAACAGGAATAATGACTGTAACTTTACCCAATAGTATTTATTTTAAAAGCAAAATATTTTGATAATATAAATGAAATTAACTTATTGAAACTTGAGTGTTTAACCCCAGGCAAAGAGTTATTTGATAAAGATCGAAAATATCTATATCTAGAATCATAGTAGTTCAATCTGATTTGTGGATCCTTGTTACTATCAATTGAAATTGGTAATAGATACTCATAAGGTGGCTGCACATACTCATAATTCGGGTCATTAAAATATGTTCTTAACGCTGATTGATGCAAATGGATTATCTTAATTGTAAATGATGGATTAGATATTCTATAACCATATTTTTTAAATTGAAACGCCAATCTATTATCACAGCCATGCCGGCCAATGTGAAAATCTCCAATACCCTTTTCAATATGTTTTGAAAATATCCATACATCTTGACTTTTAAAATTATTATAAAAATCCAATGATCCATTTTCTTTTAAATCCCATCTCGTTAATGCGAGGATGTCCCATTTTTTCAATGCCTTAATGGATAACTGTAACGAGTTATCAAAGTAAATATCAGAATTAGCTATAATCTTAATTACATTGCCTCCAAGAGAATTTCCATAAACAAATAATTCTGAAAAAGTTGGTCTTTTATAGTGTTCAACAAAATGTAGTTTATCATGTTTGGATAAATTTGGTCGATCGCTACTTTGTAAAAATAAATGAACTTTATCAATTAATGGATGATCTAAGTTTTTTATCAAACATTGCATGTTTTCTTCTTCTCTCTCAGATTCGGAAGACCTATAATATGTGGTTATTAATTCAAACATACAGTTTAATTGAATCGTTCAATAATTTGAACTAAAATATCTCGTAAATCATATTTGTAGTCCCAATCTGGGTAATGTGATTTGAATTTACTTACATCACTAATCCACCAAATATGATCGCCAATTCTATTATCCTCAGAAATACTATATTGTAGTTTTTTTCCTGATATGATCTCAATCTCATCAATAGCTTCAATCATTGAGCAATTAGAATGTCGACCTCCTCCGGCGTTATAAACTTCTCCATTTCTTGGATTTTGATAAAAGTGCCAAAACATATTTACCAAATCAAAACTATGTATATTATCTCTAACCTGCTTCCCCTTGTATCCAAAAATAGTATAGGGGGAATCAGTCATAGCACATTTAACTAAATAAGATAGAAAACCATGCAATTGTGTACCTGCATGATTGGGACCTGTCAAACAACCTCCTCTAAATATACCTGTTTTAATTCCGAAATACCTACCATACTCCTGAACAAGAATATCTGCAGCAACTTTAGATGCTCCAAATAAAGAATGTTTGGTATGATCAATACTCATATTTTCATTAATACCATCTCTAAAATAAGGATGCGATTCATCTATTTCCCATCGTTTCTCCATTTCAAACAATGGTAAATAGTTGGGAGTGTCACCATAAACCTTATTAGTAGAAGTAAAAATGAAAACAGCTTTTGGACAGTGCTTACGCGTCATTTCTAAGAGATTCAGTGTGCCATTTGCATTCACACTAAAATCTGTGAAGGGTTCTTTGGCCGCCCAATCATGACTTGGTTGTGCTGCAGTATGAATAACTAAAGCTATATCCGCATTATATTTTTCGAAAATCTCTTCCAAATCAATGATATTTCGTATATCTACATCATAATGTTCAAAATTAGAGATAGTTTCCTTGAGTTTTATTTTAGTATTTTCAGTAGACGCATCATTACCAAAAAAATACGCTCTTTGGTTGTTATCTATTCCTATAACCAAACCAAATTTTTTACTAAAAAACTTTACAGACTCACTTCCTATTAGTCCTGAAGAACCTGTTATTATTGCTATTCTCATATGCTATCAATTACCGATTTAAAATTATTACCAAATATTTTCAATTTATTCATATAACCATAGTCTAAATGTTCATTTGGTTTACCAATTACATGTTTAATTATTTGTGCCAAATCCTTGTAATTATTCCGTCCAAAAAACAATCCCTTCGTCCCCAACTGCTCCTGGTTCACCTCTAGGTCCGAAGCAATAATTCTCTGATTCATTGCCATGGCATCTTCAATAACCGTGCTCCAACCTTCAAATAGTGAGGGTTGAATAACTGCAACAGCATGCTTCATCAATTTGAGCTGCTCTCTGCGATCTAAGAAACCTAAAAAGCGAACTACATCTTTCAAATCATTTTGGTCAACATACGATTTCAGCTCTTCAGTATATCCAGGATTTCTATTGTCATTTTCTTTTCCAGAAAACGCAATTATCACTGGATTACCTTGTCGCTTTAGCAATTCTGCGGCTTTAATAACTACTATATGATTTTTATGCGCCCAAAACTGATTAGGTGAAAAGAAGTATTTCTCAGGCAAATTAAATTTATTTATAAGTTCATCTATTTCTATACTATCATATTCTGGATGGGTGACAGCAAAATGAACCACCGTAGTTTTACCTTTATAATTAGGATAATGGGTTTCCCAGTCTTTTTTTACTGCTTCACTACTCAATATAATATTATGCGCGTGATTCGCAATCCACTGACTTCTTTCATGCTTTTTAACCAATCCTTCTGAAGTAAAGAACTCAGGATAGTGCTTATATTGGAAATCGGGAATCCAATAAATACGCTTTTCGAAAGGAACCGATTCTAAGTAACCCGATCGTTGCATAATAAATAAAGCATCCAATCGGCCATCATACTGTTGTTTAAAAACGGCCTTCTTGATGACTTTTAAAGCGATTTTATTAATTATTCGAATTACAATATTCTGTTTCTCTTGATCTAATTTTTCAAATGTTAAATAAGGATAATTGGTTTCTTTTTGAAGTTTATCAAAGTCGTTAACATTAGAGAACGTGACTATTTCCGGCTTTTGATTTTCATGCAAAATATTCATCGCATGAATTAAATTGATGGTATAGTAGGTGCCTCCAATCCATTGATCATCCTTATTGTAAATTAATCCAAATCGTTTTCTCATTGGTTACTGGCCCATTCAATAACATGTTTAATTCCCTCAGCCAAGGAAACTTTTTGCTTATATCCCCAATTTTCCATGTTCGAAATATCCGCACACCATTTCAATGGATCACCTAAACGTACCAATCCATTATATTCATAATCAAATTTTTTTGGATAGTATGTTTGGTACAAATCTACAATCGTAGAAATTCTCACTTCTTCCCCATTAGCGATGTTTATCGCCTCACCGATAAATTCCGCATGATCTATGGCCAATAATATTTGTTGCGCTATATCCTCAATATGAATGAAATCTCTTGATTCATTCCCTGTTCCAAATAAAACGATTTTATCTTTTGATTTTTGAATCTTTTCGTGCAATTCCCAAAGCAATAATTTTTTCTGTCCATTTCCGTATGCAGAAAATATGCGTAGTGATAGCGTTTTCAAGCCAAAGCATTGACTATATTCTTTAAATAATAATTCTGCCATTAATTTATGAAATCCATAAGGTGATAATGGTTGTGTCGAATCAGATTCGCATATAGGCAGCTTGATTGGATTACCATAAACCGCAGCACTACCTAGATTGATGAATTTTATATGATTTAATTTATATTCACGTAATAATTCTAGTATTCCTCTAACCACAACTACATTACTTTCAAAATCTTCACCTGTATTGGAATATGAAAATCCAACATTAGCAGAACCGATACAATTTATTATTACGTCGGAATTCTCAATTGCCTTTGCTAAATTTAAATTAAATTTAAAATCTTCTCTTGTGACTGTTTTAATATCATGACCATTTTGTCCGTATAACCTAACTAAATTAGAGCCAATAAATCCTTTACTTCCCAATATCACGAATTTCATTTATTTTATAATTTTATTCAGTAGTTCAGATCTGATGCCTAAAAAAAATTTCATGTACCTGATGTAGTAACGTTGCAAAACATTTGGTCTCATGTCGTTTTGATTTCCAAACCAATAATCAATAAACAGTCTTTTCAACCTGGGAGAAAATATAAATCTATCTATATATCTAATAGATTTTAGATTTCCTACTTTTAAACATGATGTAGTCTGGATTTCAAGCCTCTGTGCATCTTGATTAGTTTGCCCTTTATGTATTCTATATTTTAATAAATAATCTGGAAGGATTGCTAAATTATTGCCATTGTCAATCATGCGCCACAAAGCAAAATCTTCAGCATATTTAAATTCTTCTGAATATTTTAATCCATTATTAAAAACTGATTTTCTGATCATCACAGTCGGATGTAATATCGGACAGTAAAAATTTAATAAAAAAGAAATTTGTTTTGGGTGGTAATTTTTGAAGTCTAATAACCCTTTTTCATCTCCGATTTTTACTGCATTTGTTCCTAAAACATCAATTTTTGCGTTTTTTGGGTTTTCTAAAAAGCAAAGTTGTTTTTCTAATCTATCCGGATGTGAAATATCGTCTGCATCCATACGAGCAACAAATTCTCCCTTTGCCAATTTGAGGCCTTTATTCAATTGGAATACTATGCCACGATTACTTTCTTCTCTAAAATATCTAATCCTTGAATCGTTGAACTTGTTAATAGTATCATGAGTGTCTACTGTTGAACCATCATCTAAAAGTAGTAATTCAAAATTAATAAAACTTTGATTCAGAATACTTTCAATCGCTTCGGATAGGTAATTATCGGAAATCCTAAAAGGTAATAGTACGGAAACCCGAGGTAATTTTATTCTATGATTATCCAAACTTCAATTTTATATCTGAAGGTTTCAAACTGTAATTATCGGTGATTACGTGCCATAAAACTAAATTTAACAATCTAATTTTATGCTCTCTATTAGAAATCTGGTTACTCATCAAATCAATTTTAAATTTTTTCCAGTATACATAATATTTGTATAATCGTATAATCCATTTTAGTTTCCTATTAGACGTAATGTTAGTATCAAATCTATGTGAATAAAAAAGATTACGTAGGTTAAAATATAAGTGCCAGAGTTTATCCATTGTAATATCAGAGTCAATTGATTCATCATTGGATGGATGCACAAAGACACTAGCTCTTATTGTAATCATAGGAATTTTTAATTTTATAAGTGCTCTTTCATAATATTCTAACTCATCACCTTTAACAAAAAGTTTAGGGATTGGAAAACCTAGTCTTAATACAATAGATTTTGGTATGAATGTACCATTAAAAAAATTAGCTTTATTCGCGATATATTTAATATTTTCACTTTCCTTAAGTATTTCGTCAATTCCATCATAATAAGGAAATGATAATTTTTTGGTCAATAAATTACTAACAACTAAAGAATTTAATATAGCTCTGTCAAATAACAGACTTGAATCTACAAGTTCTTTTAACGCATCTTCCGTTGGATATCCATCATCATCCATTAACCACAGAAAGTCTAATGTATCATATGCCGATAATGCATATTTCATACCATTTGAAAAGCCACCTGCACCACCTAAATTTTCTTGTAATAATAAGTCTACATTTTTATTATTTAATTTAATACTTTTTAATAATTCTCTGACATCTGACTCACTACCGTTATCTACAATTAAAATTTTAAATATGGGGTGAGTTTGTTTCTTTAGACTTTCAATACAGCGCGATAATAGTTCTGGTCTATTGTGACTTACAACTATAGTCACTATGTTTTTAATCATACTATTTTATTTTGCTTTTTAAATTTTTCTGCAGTTTCTAAAGCATTATTTATACATTGATGCATATCCAAATATGCATATAATCCCAAACGACCGATAAATTGCATATTCTTAGGAATTAATTTAACATACTTGTAATATATAGCTCTATTATTGCCGCTAATATCTTTTACCGGATAATAGCGTTCATCATTATTCTCTTTATAATCACATGGTTCCTCGTATGTCAATGTTGTGTACTCTTTAGTTACTCCGTGCCCCGGTATATTCTTCCACTCAACTATTCGCGTAAATGGACCTGAATGGGTAAAATTCACCACGCTAACAGGAAATAGTTTTACCAATGGAAGTGTATTTGTGTGAAATTTTATTGAACGATATGGTAAAGGTCCAAAACAATATTGAAAATATTCATCAATTGGCATAGAATTAAATATAAAATCAAATTCCTCCGCTAAACTATTATTAAATGATATATTCAAAAGGACTCTGATATTTTCATGATTCAAAATATTTTTGAACATATTTTCATATCCATCTTTTGGCATAAATTGAAATCTATCATTAGGAAAGTATAATTCATTATCGTCGTTTCTCCTTGGAATTCGATTAATTATCTGTGGGTCAATTTCTTCAAGACTCATACCCCACATTTTTTCAGAATATGGCCTAATAAAAGTATCTATCAAATTTTCCTCACCTACAATACTTGTTGTTTCCTGATTAATTGGCAAAGTAACTAATCTCCCATCATTTAACATCGCTTTAACCTTATGGCTGTATTCAATCCATTCTGTGAATTTGCTTAGCCAATTAAAGACTTTCTCATTATTCGTGTGAAATAAATGTGGTCCATATTTATGAATCCGTATTCCATATTCATTGATATAGTCGAAGGCGTTTCCTCCAATATGACTTCTTTTATCAATAATTGTAACACTGCATCCGGACTCCGCTATTTCTCTTGCTATTACTGCGCCGCTGAATCCGCAACCTACGACTAATATATTTTTCATTTTATAATTTTTAGTATTTCAGAAAAAAAAGATTCATGAAAAAACATCCCACCAAATAGACTGGTATCTATTTTATCTTGTTTGAAATCTAATTTATGAATATTTGTTTTATTTAAAATACTTGATAACGCATCAATTTTAAATTCTCTTGAGATTAAGTATCTGCCAAGATCAAAAGAATTTGAAACATAAAATCTGTCATACCAATTGAAATTTAATTGAAATTTTTCTTCTTTTAGAAAAATAATTGTTAATATTATATGATATAAAAAATAGTTTCCAACATCACTATTTTTCAACCAATATTCCATTAACACATCATCAGCTATTTGATAAACTAAATTTCCTTTTTCTCTGCTCCACATTATCCAACTTTCAAACTGCACTGCGTGTTCCTTCGGGTTTGAAAATACAAAACGACTAAACATTAACCGATTCTCCAATGATGTAAATTTCCGAATATCTTCCTTGCCCGTAATAAGTACCGTACTATCTAACCACATACCACCATATTCCAATAATAATTTATTCCTTATAATATCCGAGAAATGAGCGATTGTCATTTTACCTTCGTTTCTTGCTTTGAATATGTGCTCGGGTAATCTAATATAATTACTCAAAGTTTTTAGTTCAATTCGTATTATCTCAAAATCATCAGCAAGAAAAAAATCAACGGATTTATAACAATTTTTTACAACGCCTGGCAAATTATCAAATCCTTGATGCCAATATTGGAATAATTTAGGTTTTTGCGTTATTCTGGCAGCATTTTGAATTTCAAGTTCTGAAATTTTGCCAAAATAATTTTTTAACACCATTTCTACTAATGATTGCATCCTAATCATTGTTGCAGTTTCGTCATATAACTCTTTGACGAAACGGTATTTTTTAGATGAATTCAGATTGTAGTAGCCAAAATAGTTTAATAAGCGCGCAAATTTTTTCATAATTTATAAAGAAATTTCACTACTTTATTTCTTTCTGAAATAAAAAAATTAAAATAAAAAAATAATCCACAAATCAATAGAAATTTGTTGCCATCCCTCAAAATATAATATAAAACACGAAGCCTGTTTTCTGAAGTCATATTTAAATTCTCATTAAAATATTTAAATATTTTTTTGTTGCCATCAATTAAATTATATTTCTTTAAAGTTTTCAAAATATCAATAATAAATACTGGTTTTATATATCTTGATAGAGAATTACTAACAACCCTATAATATGCAGTTTGAGTTTTTTGATATTTTATTTTCCACTGCGATTTAGAAATTCTTAGATACATTTCCCAATCTTCAATACTCAAATTCTCATCAAAAAAACCTAATTCTTCAAATACATCTTTTCTATAAAACGTTGTTGGTGCAATAATTCTAGTGCTTTCAGAAAATAGCTGAAAAAAATCTAAATTATTAAACAATTCATATTTGACATTATCTAATCCTTTATACGCATCATAAATCTCATGCGAGTTTTCATCTAGTATTATCGCATCAGAAAACACCATTCCATAAGATCTATTTCTTTCCATCCAATTAACTTGATCTTCTAATTTATTTGTTAATAGTACATCATCCAATGACAAAAACTGCACATAACCTCCTTTCGTAAACGTCAGGGCCTTATTCAGATTTACTGTAACTGGTTTTAACACTTTCTCTTTTAAAAATACCGCGTTTACATTATTCTTTACCAGCCAATTATCAATTAACTTGACCGTACCATCTGTAGAAGCGGCATCCAAAATAATCCACTCGATATTTTTATATGTTTGATTAAAAACAGAATTTAATGCCTCTATACAATACCTCTCGTGATTACGAGTAATGCAAATTACACTAACTAAGGGTTCCAAGTTTTATCTAAATCAGATTTTAACAACCCTGGCCATATAGGTAAACTTAAACAAGTTCTTGCTATTTCCTCGGCTATGGGAAAATCGCCCTCTTTATAACCTAAATGTTTATAGGCTTTTTGTAAATGTGGTGGGACGGGATAATGAATCATAGTTTGAATTCCCTTTTCTGTCAACTCTTGTTGCAATATTTGCCTATTCGAAGTTCTAACAACGTACAAATGATATACGTGGTCTGCATTCTCGTGAACATAGGGTAAAACCAAATCACTTCTATCATGTAATATCTCATTATACCATTGGGCAATTACTTTACGCTGATTTGTCCATTCTTGAAGATAGTTTAATTTAACCCTCAAAAATGCAGCTTGCATTTCATCCAAACGATTATTGTAACCAATTTCATCATTGTAGTATTTAACCGCCGAACCATAGTTTCTAAGTATTTTAATACGATTAGCTAACTCTTCATTATCTGTCGTAATAGCACCGGCATCTCCTAATGCACCTAAATTTTTTCCAGGATAAAAACTAGTGCCATTTATATCTCCAAAGGTACCTGTGAACTTTTCTTTATACGAACTTAAATGGGACTGAGCATTGTCCTCAACCACAAATAAGTTGTGAGCTTTGGCAATTTCTATGATTGAATCCATCTCGCATGCTTGTCCATATAAATGAACCGGCATAATCGCTTTGGTTTTCTTTGTTATTGCCTGAGGAATTAACTCTGGATTTATATTATACGTTTCAATTCGGGGCTCAACAAAAACAGGGGTTGCACCCACATGAGATACTGCCAATGCTGTAGCTATATAGGTATTCGACGGAACTATTACCTCATCACCCAAACCAATATTCAAAGCTCGTAATGCCAGAATCAAAGCATCTAATCCATTGCTTACTCCAATGGCAAATTGAGTTTGATTTAATTTAGCATATTCTATCTCAAACAAAGTTAATTCTTGACCTTGTATGTACCAATTGCTATCATATACCCTTTGAAATGCTTGTTGCATTTCCTCATGGATTTGGTAGTGCATTGGTTGGAAATTAAGAAAGGGTATCATTTTCCTCCTTCCATTTATCAAAACCTATTCCTTCCCAAGGCATTCCTCTTTTAAACCTATATGGCCAAGGGTACAAATTTTCCCCATTAACATCTTTAATATCTCTAATATCTTTAATCACTTTCCCTGGTGATCCCATTACTAGCTTGTAGTCATCACAATCTTTATTAACCAAACTATTTGCTCCAATTAAGCAATGCATACCTATTTTAATTCCAGGCAGAATCACGGAGTTAACGGCTATTTGTGTATATTCTCCAATTTCAGGACCGAATATTTGATTTGATGGTGGCCTTGGGTCATTTGTAAAAACGACATAGGGATAAACGAAAACAAAACTGTTAATTATTGTGTTTTGACCTACATGAACATTAGAATGTAACCAAACAAAATCTTTAATGATTAAATTACCTTGTAAATCACAAAGAGTTCCTATTCTGCATTTATCACCAATTTTTGAATTCTCTCGAATCGTAACTCTATGGCCAGTCGAACAGCCATTTCCAATAATTGAACCAGAATATATTATATTATGGCTTCGAATTAGAGTATTACTTCCAATGGTAGTTACTGGATTAACATAGTTATCATCAAAATAGTAATCATTTATTGGCTCACCGATTATAGAATTATTAGCTATTATCGTATTATCACCAATTTCAACATTATCGTAAATAACTGAATTATCACCTATTCTTACATTACTTCCTATTTTAGCTAATGGAGAAATATGTACGTTTCTATTGTTAAATTTCATTTTTAAACCGTAAAAATTCACTAAGATCTCTTATATAATCACCCTCATCATATTCGTGCGAAGCCAAAACCAAACAAATTCCCCCTCCGCTGAAATTATTTAAATTTCTCCAAATACCAGGTACAATTAACAATCCTTGGTCTGGTTGATTTAAAGTATATTTTACTTTTTGAATTCCATCGAATAATTCAATATCAAAACTACCCGAAACAGCAACGACTAATTGAAATAGTTCTTTGTGTGCATGTGCACCACGATCCGACCTGTTTGGGATATCATACAAATAGTATACACGCTTAATTTTAAATGGAATTACCTCTAAATTATTAAGTGCCGTTATTTCACCAGACTCTGTATGAATTTTAGGCAAATCCAATAATTTACAATCCAAAACTCTCGAATTCTGCATTATTTCAAATTATAAAACTCTTCAAAGTCTCGTATATAGTCCTCGATATTATATACAGAATTTGATAAGTGAAGACTCACTGAATTTGTTGAAAAGTTCTCCAGGTGACGCCAAGTATTAGGTTGCAAGTGTAATCCATGATAACCTCTATTTAAGTGAATTCTTTCTTGCTTTCTAAACCTATCAGTAATTACAACATCAAAACTTCCGCTTATTGCTATAATAACTTCTTCTTGTGTACGATAAGCATGGCCTCCACGGACTCCTCCACCAGGTACGTTGTAGGTCCAAAAAACTCTTTTAATTTCAAAAGGAATCTGTTGTGGATATTGCAAAAAAGTAAGATTTCCTCTTGGATCTGAGATTTTAGAAAAGTTTAATGTTATCATTTTTTAGAATCTAAACTATTTTACACCAATAAATACTTTTTTTAAAAAATCCTTTTTGCTTGCGTTTTTATAGTTTTTTTTGATAATATTTGGTCTATTGCAGTATTAATTTTTAAACAGATCCATTCGAATTGCTTCTTTACAACTCTTTTTGTGGATGTCATCTCTAAATTCAAAATTTCAAAAAAATGATTCTTGATATACCTTTTTATCTCATCATATTCTTCTCGACTAAATGAATTTTTGTACTTTACTAACTGTGTATATTGCCATCGCACCAAATTAGCATGTCTATTAATCTCAGTAAATCTGATTTTTTCGTCAATATTATAAATAAACATTAAATTTATTAATGATAGGTTTGTATCTAGGGTGAAAAATTTCTTAGTTGAAATTTTCGTTGTAGTTGATTCAGGGTGTTTTCTATATAAATAAGCCCCTTTAGTAAAAGCAACAATTTTACTTTCCAAGAAAAATAATCTTGTACTCAATTCATCTCCATTCATTCCAACTTCATTCCATTTTAGCCGCTGAACTATTTCACTTTTTATAGCACCCAACCCAGATATTCTCCACTGTAAACTTTCAACAAAAGCATTCATTCCTGATAAAACATTTTCAAATCTTCCATAGTAACCTGATAATTCTCCAATTACAGAATTACAATTAGCATCACAGAATTTAGTTGAAAAAACAATAAAATCAGCATCGACAGTTGATATTACTCTAGCTAATTCATATAATGTATCTGGTTCTAATTTGTCGTCGCAATCTAATATACATGTATAATCTCCTGTTATTGCAGGTAATGCTTTATTTCTTGCAGCACTGGCTTTACCTGAATGTACCGAACATATAACTTTAATCCGTTTATCAATTTCTGAGTACTTTTTTAAGATATCTAACGATAAATCAGAACTTCCATCATCAACGCATATCAATTCCCAATTCTGATAATGTTGATTTAAGACAGAATCAATTGCCTCATTCAAGTAAGTCTGTCCATTATAAACTGCCATTATTATAGATATTTTCATGCTTTTGATTTACTCGCCAGGCAAATAGATTAATTTTTTATCTATTTGGTCTTGTTTTGATCTTATAATAATTAGGATTGTTTTTTGCGGTTTAGAAGAAAAGTTAAGTTTAGCTAAGAATTATATGTTTAGGGGTGTATAATAATTTCAATTACATGCTTCCTTAAAAAAAACTCTAATTTCATTATATTTTTTGAAACTCGTTTCCGTTGATTTTCATTCAAGAATCTCGGAAATTTTGCTGTCAACCAATAATACCATTTTTCATGAGCAAATTCTTTTGCGCTTTCTGGTAGATATTTTTGAAAGTCTCTACAACTATTAACACTCTGTAAAGCCTGTTCTTTCAGGGATAAACTCGTCCACACGCCAGAACCACTAATTCTATAAACACTGGTATAATCAAGTATTACACCTACCTTTTTCCTTTGACTTAACACAACTTGTAATGGTCCATCACACAAAAAATAAAGAGGAAAACTAGTCATTATTTCATTTATTACATCTTTTCGAACTATTCTAGTCGATGTATGATAATAATAAAATTCTTTTGGTTTAAAAATATAAGAGTCTCCTAGATTTATATCATTGGGAATAAAACCACTACTTATATATTCTCCTTGTCTATTTTCTTGCCATAGAGTATGGCAAGCATCAAGTGAATTTTGCTCTAAAAATTCTACCTGCTTTTGTAATTTCAGCGGGTCTATCCAATAGTCATCTCCTTCACACAAAGCAATATATTTGCCTGATGCTTGTTCCAAAGCCCAAATATAATTACCCATCATACCCTTGTTGCTATCATGTCTGATATAATTAATCCATTTAAAATTTGGATGGTCTTTAAAGCTTTCAACAACTAACTTTGTGTTGTCGGGTGAACAATCATCAGAAATTATTAATTCCACATCAAAGTTACATTGTTGCATTAATACTCCATTTATTGCTTCTGCTATGAAAGCCTCATGCAAGTAGGTGATCATAACAACAGATGCTGTAGGTCTAGTTGATTGAACCATTCAATTTATTTTCTTAATTACAGCTGGCACACCAGCTACCATAACATTGGGTGGTACATCTTTTGTAACAACCGCTCCTGCAGCAACTATACTATTCTCACCTATTATGATTTTCGGTATTACAGTAGCATTAGTGCCAATATTTACGCTATTTCCTATATTACAATTACCCGCTAGATTTACACCAGGTGATAATTCAACAAAATCTCCAATTACACAATCGTGACTTACAGTAACTTTTAAATTAAGTAAGCACCCTATTCCCAATTTTACAGCACTTGTAATTATAACTCCTGAGCAAATAGTGGATCCCTGTCCAATAACATTTTCAATTGCACCAATATCTGTATTTTTACTTATTACAGTAGTTAATACCCCACCCCATTTTGTTATTAAATCATTCAATTTCTGCCTATTATTTGGTCCACCAATTCCTAAACAAAAGCTATTTGATTTAGTTTGATAAAACCAGTTTTTTACCTCTATCTCATTTTTCAATATTGGATATCCATGAAAGTGCCAATTGCTGTAATTATTTATATTATCAAAGAATGCTATTTCTTTCTGTCCATTCTGAAGAAGAATATTCAATAATTCTTTAGCAAAACCTTTTGCACCAACAATTAACATTGATTAATTAAGTTTATAATTTTATTATGATCCTCAGTACTCAATTTATCATAAATAGGTAAACAAATTATACGGTTAGATACTTCTTCGCTTATAGTACAATCGAACCTATTAACATATTTCAAATTGTTTAACGATGGATAAAAGTACCTCCTGGGAGTAATTTTTTCAGCAATTAGAGATTGTAAAAACAACTCAATATCCTGATTAAATCGAATGAGCATTGGTACATAATGATAATTCCATTCTGTTTCAACTCTTATTTTTATGAATTTATAATTCTGAATTTCCGAAGAATATTTGTGATAAATTAATCTTCGTTTCTCTATAATTTCTTTCATATAAGGTATAACAGCTAAACCCATCGCTGCTTGTAATTCGCTCATTTTCCCATTAATTCCCACTCCATGAAAATCTATTGGTCCATTATGTCCGAAATTATGTGAGTAGAAAACCTTTTCGTATAACTCCTCATTATTAACAAACGCCGCTCCTCCTTCTCCCGTATGAAAAATCTTGGTAGCATGAAAAGAGCAAGTACTGATATCTCCCCAATCGAAAATAGACTTCCCTTTGTATTTGACTCCGAAGCAATGGGCAGCGTCGTAAATTACAAGAAGGTTGTGTTTTTTGGCGATTCTCTCTATTTCCTCTACATTGCAAGGATTTCCAAATACGTGTGTAGCTAAAATACACGTAGTTTTTTCCGTAATAGCTTCTTCGATTTTAGTTTCATCAATGGTCCAATAAACTGGATCAATATCGACAAATACTGGAGTACATCCTTCCCATACAATGGTACTAGTTGTCGCCACATAACTAAAAGGAGTTGTTATAACTTCTCCCGCCTTCCCAAGTAGTTTTAATGCAATCTGTAATGGAATTGTTCCATTGTTCATTAAAATCGGCTTTGACTTAGAAGTCAAATACTGATGTATTTTATCTTCTAATTCTAAAACCAATTCCCCTCGATTTGTAAGCCATTCGTTATTATAGGCCCTTTGAACTTGAGCCATGTACTCTTCCAGGTGAGGGAGAAATGGTTTTGTGACGGGAATTAATTTGTCCATTCGAAAGTATGTCGGATTTGTCCTACTTCATGTCCCATCCACTCACCTATTTCTCGTTTTTCTTGTAAAATTTCAACCTGTAAAAACTCTGTATCATGAAAGAAACTAGTGTATCCTCCGCTTTCTTTGTAATTCATTATCATCAATTCTATCAAGTAAGTTCCCTCATTAAAAAAGCCTTTGGGGATTTTCATATTAGCACGACCCTCACCGAATTGAAGATCTAAATTAGCACTACTGCTAGTAGTTACTAAAAAATAATCACCCATTTCATTTTTCATTTTAATATTAAAATAGGTATTTCCTTTATTTTCTTTGTTAATATATTCAAATTCAAGTATAATTTCTTGATCCCTAAATATTTCTTTTTTATCACTTAAGGAGTTCCTAATTAATACCGATTTCAATTCGAACTTTTCATGCTTATAGTTAAATTTCCTATTATTGGTAGAAATCTGTGAATCAGATAAGTACTCATTAATAATTAAACTCGTTTCACCTACTGACTTTATGGTTCCATTTTGCATGAAAACTGCTGATGTGCACAGAGTGTTTATACTCGCCATATTATGGCTCACAAACAATACAGTTCTACCATTATTTCCAGAACTTACCTCCTTCATTTTACCAATGGCCTTTTTTTGAAATTCAGCATCTCCCACTGCCAATACCTCATCTACAACCAATATTTCAGGATCCAAAAAGGCAGCTACTGCAAATCCCAAACGCACTGTCATTCCAGAACTATAGCGTTTAGTTGGCGTATCTATGTATAATTCACATCCGGAAAAATCAACTATTTCGTCAAACTTACTTTGAATTTCCTTTTTAGACATTCCCAAAATCGCACCATTCAAAAATATATTCTCTCTTCCTGTTAATTCTGGATGGAAACCTGTACCGACTTCTAATAAAGAGGCCATTCTCCCGGCAGACTTTATAGTGCCCGTGGTAGGAGAAGTGATTCTACTTAATAACTTTAACAGGGTTGATTTTCCCGCACCATTTTTACCGATAATTCCTAAAACTTCTCCACGCTTAACTTCGAAATTTATATCTTTGAGTGCCCAAACAAAGTCAGCCTTTTCTTTCGAAGTACGATCATTAGTTTGTCCAATTTTTAGAAATGGATCCTCTTTTCCTAGTATTTTAGTCTTCCAAAAACGTTGAACATCACCTCCAAAAGTTCCCGTTCCTACAGTACCTAAACGATATAATTTAGATACATTTTCTACTTTTAAAACTACATCATTATCCATCATGATTAAATTGTATCCATGAATGTCCTTTCCACTCGATTAAATACATATAAACCACATACATAAACCACAATAGCAAATGCACAACTATATCCTAAGCCATAAAAATTTATATGACCAATACCCAAAAATGCTTTATGAAACACATCAAAAACACTGGTTAAGGGGTTAGAGTAAATAATCCATTCCTTATGATCTGGTAGTTTATTTAAAAAAATACTCGTTGGATATATAACTGGCGTTACATACATAAAAAGACCTACTGCAAATCCCATTAATTGAGATAAATCTCTATATTTTGTGGTTAATGAACTAATTATCATTCCTATACCCATTGAAATCATAGCCATGATTATGATTAGTAAGGGCAAAGACAAAACCCAAACATTGATCTTTTCAAATAAACCCATAATCAAAATGAAAAATAGCAACAACAATAACTTAATTGAAAACTGAAATAAGTTTGATAGTGTGATGGATATGGGAACTATAGCTCTAGGAAAATAAACCTTTCCGAATATTCCCTGGTTAGCTCGAAAGGTACTTGATGTTCCATTTAAAGAACTTGAAAAATAACTCCATAAAACATTGCCACTTAAAACAAATAAAAAATACGGAGCACCATCCGATGGCAATTCCGCTATTTTACCAAATACAATATACTGAGTAAATGAAGCCAATAAGGGCGAAATAAAATACCACAAAGGACCCAAAATAGTCTGTTTGTATACAGAAACTATATCCCGTCGTATAAACAATATCAATAAATCGCGATACTGATAGATTTCTTTGAAGTTTAATTTAAACTTTGATTTTTGGGGCGAAATCTCGAAGACCCACTTATTTGATTGCATTGTTCGATATAATTTGCTAAATTCTTAGAGGAAAACTTATAAATTCTTAAATAATAGGTTTTTAAGTCTCAAAAAACATATTCTTTTAATTTTTATACCTATATATCTGAAGCAGATACATTTCTAGTTTAACTTTATGCGTTATTTTTGTTGATTATATTTCACAATGTTCAAATTAATTTCCTAAAAGATTTCAATTAACCTAAAAGGTTTGTCTAATTTGATGGCTTTTACTAATAGTATTATTTTACGATTCGCATATGAATGTTTATATACAAGAAAAACTTGAACTAACAAGGATATTAAAAGGTCTCTATCATGGTAAATTGCAATTAGTCATTTATTTCCTGCATTACTTTGAATTTAAACGGTTCAATCTTATAGCGTACAACTTGTTCATTCCTTTTATAATCATTACTGAATCAACAATTACATATCCATTGAATTTGTTATTGATTATAATTTTATTTTTTCCCGCAATCCAAAATGATTGCGGTTTTTCTTGGTAAACTGCTTGTTGTAAACAATCTAGGCCAACAAAGCCATAGGAAATCGTTTTTGGTACCGGTGTTGAAAAACAATTAGAAAACCAATGTTTCCGAGAAGAAAGCATAAATACTTTGCTTTTTTGTGGTAATAATTTAGCAACATCTTTCTGAAAATTTAAACTTATCTTTTTTTCTAAACTTCGTTGATTATAATTTTTACCCCAACTCCAAAATGAAAAACAACTTAATAAAAGATATCCTGATAAAATCACATTATTTAAAAATGCTACTTTTTTTGAATTCTCAAAGTTCAAATTTTTATTTTGTTGAATATATATAATAGATAAGAACAATAAAAAGGGTAATCCAAAAATTTTATAATGAGGAAATACTTGAAAATAAAAAGGCATTTGTGCAAGGAATATGAACAATAACATAATGACAAATTTTATAATTCTTTTACTATTAGTATTTTGCTTGAATACGGAAAGTAATCCGATGATTAAACCTACCAATAATACTATTTCAAATTTGTAATATTTAAGAGATACTAGTAAATTAGATAATTTTCTTTCCCCATAAGAAGCACCAATACAATTTATTGACATTTTACCCAAGATTTGTTTTAGAATACTATTTAATTGTAATCCATAATGTAATTGCAATGAAATATAAAACAATATAATTACCAAAAATGTAGTAATTAGTCGAAAATAAATTTTATGTTTATTAGGAATATTTAAGACTTCCAAAATCAGTATAATAAATAATAAACTTAAACCACCATATTGTTTTGTTAAAAACGATAAAGCTGAAAAAATACCTAGTAAAATTCCATAAAACAATGATTGATCTTCATTGCTTAATAATTTTGAATGAGTTTTTGAAATTATAAAAATGATACAGACATTGTAAAAGAGAATCAAATTCTCTAATTTAATATCTGTAGTTATTGAATTTAAATTATATAGAAATGAAAATAGAATGATTAAAACAATTTGTTTATTTTCAAAAATAGAATTAATCGTATTAAAAAAAATTAGAAATGTTAAAAAAAATAATAATAAGTTAAGGAGAAGAAACACCTCAATACTAGGAGTCTCTATGAAAACAAAAGGAAGCGCATAGTACAAATAACCAATTGTTGTGTAACCAGTAAACGTATCTATGCCGGGTTTTCTACCTAAATTAACCCAATCTCTTGATATACTCAAGAAGAAACCTGAATCAACACCCGCAGTACTTACGCTGAATTGAAATAAATTAAATATCGCAAATAAAACAAATAGCAGTAAGGCCGCGATTTTAATGTTTTTGTGATTTAATACGATTTTCAATTATTTATTTTCTTTAAAATTTTCATTGCCTCCAAACCCACCCACAGTGGTAACCTTACTAAACAGTCTGTATATCTGTCGCTTTCCATTAAACCTCTGCCATCGTGTTGTAAATGATAGAATGGGCTTTTGTGAAGACTTTGATAATGAAATACAGCTAGAATATTCCAAGATTTAAGTTGTGATATCAGTTTATCTCTAAAATTTAAGTTTGGGCAAACCAAATAAAACATATGAGCATTATTGCTAGCGTAACTTGGAATATTGGGCAAGATTACCTCGTTTTCCCTTGCCCATATTTTTAAACCATTATAATAAGTGTCCCAGATTTCTTTTCTGGCTTTTTGAATTTGATCTAAGTGCTCTAATTGTGCCCAAAGGAATGCAGCTGTAATTTCAGAAGGAAGAAACGAACTTCCAACGTCAACCCAACCATATTTATCAACTTCGCCCCGGAAAAAAGAAGATCTATTTGTGCCTTTTTCCCAGATAACTTCAGCACGGTGAGTGAAACTATCATCGTTAATAGTTAACATTCCGCCTTCACCAGAAATGATGTTTTTGGTTTCATGGAAGGAAAATGCTGCTAAATGGCCAATAGAACCTAAAGGCTTTTGGGTTCCATCAGAAAACATAAAGTAACTGTCTATGGCCTGTGCAGCATCCTCAACAACCAATAAATCATATTTTTTGGCGAGGAACATAATTTTCTCCATGTCACAAGCCACTCCCGCATAATGAACTGGAACAATCGCTTTGGTTTTGTCTGTAATTAGGGCTTCAATTTTATCAGCATCAATATTGGGGTTCTCTTTCATGGAATCCGCAAAAACAATTTTTGCACCTCTTAATACGAAAGCATTTGCCGTGCTTACGAACGTATAAGAAGGAATAATCACTTCATCACCAGGTTGAATATCGCAAAGAATCGCAGCCATTTCCAATGCATCGGTGCAAGATGATGTGAGCAATGCTTTCTTAAATCCATAATTCTCTTCTAAAAATCGCTGACACTTTTGCGTGAACAGCCCATTACCAGAAAGTTTACCGGTATTAACCGCTTCGTACATATAATGTACTTCTTTGCCCGTTAAATAAGGTTTATTGAAAGGAATCATGGATTGATTATTTGATCTATAACATACAGGGGCCTTTTCTTACTCTCCATAAAGGTTTTACCAACATATAAACCTACAATACCTAATGCAACTAAAATTAAAGCCGTACAAAAAGATACCATTAAAATCAAACTTGTCCATCCTAATAGTGGTTTAGAGAAAAAAGAAACTCTGAATATTTCAATTATTAAAAAGCAAACTGCTACAGAAAAAATCAATAAACCTAAAGATATTATTAATTTCAGTGGTCTATCACTAAAAGATAATAACGTGTCAACAGCTAAATTTATTTTCTTTTTGAAAATATAACTGGATTTACCAACTGCTCTTGACCCATGATCAATTGGTAGCTCAAATCTTTTATAACCCAACCACACTACAAACATTCCGAAAGAACGGAAATTTTCACCGATAAGATTATAATAATCTATGACTTTTCGATGGTATAATCCAAAATTGCTTATACCCTGATTTAAGTTTAAACCTGTCATTAGATTTAAAACTTTATAAAAAGCAAAACTTTCTAATTTTCTAAGAAAATTATCTTGCCTATGTGTTCTTAAACCAACAACAATATCGTAGTTTTCCTGAATAGCCGTTTTAATAAATTTGTCTATGTTTTCAGGTAAATCTTGTAAATCTGCATCCATTACAACTATCCAATCTCCTTTTACATATTTAAGCCCCGCAGATATTGCATAATGCTGTCCAAAATTTCTACTCAATTTTAATGCAGTAATATTCGTATTATTACTTAAAATTTGAGCGACAGTGTCAATAGAATTATTTGGGCAGCCATCATCAACTAAAACAATGTGGTAATTAAAAAATCTTTCATTAAAAAATTCTACCAATCGTTCAAGCAACTCAACAATTGTTTTATCGCTTTTATATAGTGGAATTACAACCCCTAAATACATTTAAAATATTACAAAAAAAACATTACACCCTCATCCACACCTTCTGTGTAGTGTCTAAAATATACCTTGTAATCATTGTGAATAGATAAAATAAAATTGCTAATTGATAGAATATCATTTAAGTTGTGATAGACAGAAATAGCGATTATAGGTTTTAGTTTATTAATAGTTTCCTGTGCCCCAGCTAATACCCTTAATTCATATCCTTCGACATCCATTTTCAATATAATACGACCATCATTTTTATCAAAAATAAAAATATTATCTATTAAAACGGAATCTAATTTGTTTTGTTCAATTTCATGAATGTTACCTGCAGAGTTTTCATTCATTTCCACAATTGTCGATCGATCCTTAAAATCACTTATTTCTACAATAGCTTGTGAATCCCCTAATGCCATATTAAATAATCGGTATTGAGAGTTTTCGATTTTTTCTAAATTCGCTGTGATAACACTATTGTTACTAATGTTTGGTTCAAATAATATTGCCTTATTATTTGGATTTGAATAAAACTTAAAGTAATTTAATGTATCTCTACCATCACAAGCTCCAATATCAATGAATAAGTTTGATGTAAGTGGTAATTCAATAAATTTCTCAAAATATTGATACTGTTGATTATCGACAGAAAATTTTAAATAAGAAATATCTAAATCCAACTTGAAATTTAAATAGTTATATAAACTGTTTTTTGATTCAAAATCCTCAAGTTTACCAAAAATCAATTTGAATTCCTCAATTTTATCAAAAACATAATTTTTATAATTTAGAATTTCGCGGTAGTTGAAGTCCCAATCATTTAAATAATCACGCAAGTATTTTAACACAATAAATGCATCAAAATTAACTATGTTATAATTGTCTAATTTCCTCTTTACAAACCATGGTTTATTTAAAATAGTTGAAATAACTATTTTCTCTGTATCTAGATTTTTTAAATTATTTATTATTTTTATATTCTTATAAGAATCTAATTGATATGTTTCATCAATTATAACATCAACATTTAATTTATCAATTAAGAAATCGGCAAATTCCGATTTACCAAATAATGCAACATTTAACTCTCGATTAAATATCTTACTTAATATTGTTAGTGAATTATTATCTATTTGTGTAAATACGAACATATCATCTTAATGCATTAACGAACCACCATTCACATGGATTTCTTGGCCTGTTATATAATTATTTCTAAACAAAAGAAAATCTACCATTTCGCTTAAATCAACTTCTGATCCTAAAAAATTAATTGGTATATCAGCTTGAATTGACTCTTGACGAGACTTAGGTAAACTCATAAACATTGGAGTTTGAATTGAACCGGGTGCAACACAATTACACAAAACATTAAACTTACTATAATGCAAAGCAAGATTTTTTGACAATGCGTGCAAACCAGCTTTTGAAACCGAATACGAAGGGGATGCAAATGGGTGAGGTATTGTACCCATTTGGGATGTGATAAAAACCATTCTTCCAAATTTATTATCAATCATTTTAGGTAAAATCGACTGAGTTAAAATCATAGCTGATGTTAAATTCACAATTAAAACATCATCCCAAGAATTCCTACTCATTGATAAAAAATCTGACCTATCTACAATTCCAGCGGCGTGAACTAATTTATCTATAAAAATTGATTTACTAATAAAGTGATCAATTTTAGTCAAAAGTGAATTTTTTGAGGCTAGATCTATGCTGTAATAAGTTAGATTTTGAATATTTACTTTGCCCCAAAATTCTTCATATTGATTTTTACTAATTTTTCTTTTGCCTAAAGCTAAAACAATTTCTCCCCTACAAAGCAAATCTTCGGTAATTCTTTTACCAATTCCACTGGAAGCACCCGTTATTAATGTTGCCATTTTAAAAATTATAAAATTCGATTGTATTAACCATAGTATACATTGTATCTGGTATTCTACTCAATTTTATTGAATGGAAATTTAACTCTTCCGAAGTATTTGTATGCCTCAATACTCGATTATTTTCAATATTATGTGATGAAATATTACAACTACTATTTTTATTTATAAAACTATCCACAATCCATTTCACTATTGGTAGACCAGTACAATATTCAACGAAAACCGAATGAAGATCGCCTGGAGGCCTTCTACACATTTCCAAGAATACAAAAGTTTCTTTATCAAAACTTATTTTCAATTGAAAATGCAAATACCCCTGTTGAATATTGAAAATTTCCACTATTCTTTCGATTTCAAGATTTATTCTAGACCTTAATTCCGATGTAATATTATTATCACTCAACGTTCCAAGTACTTTATATGGATTACTGTCAGAATAATATTCGGTATCTAAAAAAGAAAATACTAATACTCCTTGTTCAACAAACGCACAACATCCATGATTTGTGCCCTCAAAAAATTCCTCAATTACAATTTGCTTAGTTTTGGACAAATCAAATGCAACTGCTATTTGCGCCTCAAAACCTTGGTTATTAAGTCTACCGATACCCTTTCCGCCACTCAAATCTGTGGGCTTGACAATATAAGTCTGAGGCTTTTTTAGATTGTTTATTATAAAACTAACAGCATGCTGCTTAGATGAAAACCCTAAACCCAAAGTTACTGGTAAGTCATTTTGTTTAAAATATTGCTTAAACTCATCTTTTAAATGGATTTTTTCTGTAATGTCTATTTCATCAAATGCCCAACCATTCAAAACGTCTTTTTTTAAACTAGAACATGTAAACATAGAGAAATCATTACAACACGGAAATAATAGACCAATTTGCTTTTGAATAATTTGCTCCTTTATTGCTTCCACATTAGAATAATCAACACAAACATGTTCATCTGCATAACTATTTCCAATAGCTTGTTTGTCAGTACCGGCAGTAATGACATAATACCCTCTACTTTTTAATTCTAAGATATAGGGTAGTTCAGAGTGACTGCCGTTTAATACGAGTACTTTAGAATTCATTTTTATACATTTCGGCTAATTCCAAAGAAAGTTGAAGCGATTGAGTGGCATTTAACCGTGGATCACACTTGGTTAAATAATTTACATTCAAATCTGAAGATGTTAAACCAGAACTTCCACCATAGCATTCCGTTACATCCTGACCCGTCATTTCAATATGGATGCCAGCCGGTATATTCGCATTTTCTTTATTAATTCTAATAAATTCACTAATTTCTTCAACAATATTATCGAAATTCCTCGTCTTTATGTTATTTATTATTTCAATATTGCCATGCATTGGGTCACAAATCCAAGTTGCATTTATTTTATACTTTTTTATTTCTTTAATTAATACTGGTAAAATATTTTTTATTTCTTTAACACCCAATCTACAGATTAATGTTATCTTGCCTTTTTCATTGGTAGGATTTAGTTTATTTATGATTCTAATAAGATCCTCCAAATTTACCGATGGTCCAATTTTAATACCAATTGGGTTTTCTACTCTGGATAATAATTCTACATGTTCTGATTGTATATGCCTAGTTCTATCTCCAATCCATAAAAAATGGGCACTCGTTAAATAATTTTTATTAGTTAAACTATCTTCTCTGATAAAACACTCCTCATAATCTAATAATAATGCTTCATGTGAAGCATAAACAAATGTGTTTTGATTATACTCCGAAATATTAGTAAAATAACTCTCAAAAAACTTTAATGAACCCGTAATTTGTTGAATAATTGCTTTATACAGATCAAAACTTATATGTTCTCTTACTTGATTTTTGAGAAACCAATCATAATTATTTTCTAATTTTCCATAACCACCGGTTGCAAAAGCTCTTACTAAGTTTAATGTAGCACAAGAACGAAAATAACCTTCTAATAATCTATTAGCATCAGCTAATCGCTCGTTTAAAACTGGCAAATGGCTATTTACCATGTCGCCGCGGTAAACCGGAATTTTACATCCATCGATTAACTCAGTATCGTTTGAACGGGGCTTCCCGTATTGTCCACCAATTCGGCCAATTTTTATTACCGGTAAATTTGTTCCGTAGGTAATCACCAAAGACATCTGATAAATCAGTTTTAAAATATCATGAATGTATTTTCCGTTGCAATTTTGAAACTCTTCTGAACATTCACCGGCTTGTAATAGAAATAATTTACCCTCTCCGGCTTCAGCTATTTTACTTTTCAGATCTCTTGTTTCCTGCGCATAAACTAATGCCGGAAGCTGCTTAAGCTCTGCTTTTACTTGATTAAGTAAATCAAGGTTATTCCAATTAGGCTGTTGTAATCTCAAATTATTTAATATTTCGGTAATATTAATTAGTTTCTACTATTTTTAGTGCAAATTTCTACTTATAAGTTTCTAAGTACCAAATCACAAATTGTTTCACCCCTTGATTAACTGACGTTGTTGGTTTAAAATGAACATATTCTTCTAATTTAGAAACGTCTGCATGGGTAGCAGGAACATCTCCAGCTTGGATGTCCATAAAATTCTTTTTTGCGGTTTTTCCAAGAGCTTCTTCTAATGCAGCTATGTATTCCATTAGTTTCACTGGGCTGGAATTGCCAATGTTAAACACTTGAAAAGGTACCTTGTCTTGGTTTTCGGGAGCGGGTTTAGGTATTAATCGCGTAATAGATTCTACGATATCATGCACATAGGTGAAATCCCGCACCATGTTACCATGGTTAAATACATTGATGGGTTTATCCTGTAAAATCGCATCAGCAAATAAGAACAAAGCCATATCGGGTCTGCCCCATGGTCCGTACACCGTAAAAAAGCGCAACCCGGTTGTAGGCAACTTAAATAAGTGAGAATACGAATGCGCCATCAATTCGTTGGCTTTCTTCGTAGCTGCATAAATTGCCATGGGTTTGTCCGTTTTCTGATCCTCGCTCAAAGGCATTTCGGTATTTAATCCGTAAACACTACTAGTACTAGCATATATAAGATGCTTTACTCCGCTGTATCTACAACCTTCCAAAACACTTAGAAAACCATCGATATTGCTGTGCGTGTAGGCTCTAGGATTCTCCAATGAATACCGTACTCCCGCCTGTGCCGCTAAATTCACCACATAGTCAAACTGCTGCTCTTGTATAAATTCAACAACCCTATCGTGATCCGCTAAATCCAATTGTATAAATGCGTACCGTTCAAATTTTTCGCTTTGAACCAACTGATTGTATACAATTTGACCTTTAGAAATTCCGTGCTCAGCCAATCGAGCATACTTTAAATTTACATCGTAATAGTCATTCACCACATCCAACCCCACTACCATATAGCCTTCTTGCAGTAATCTACCCGCCAAATGAAATCCGATAAAACCCGCTGTTCCTGTTACTAATACTTTATAATCGGGCATCAACTTGATACTTGGGTAATACCCCTTTAACATCGTACAAAACACCTTCGCCTACAAGATTCCGTAGTTCCAATCCAGCAAATCGGTCGTGAGCCACTGCCAATACCGCAGCACCATAGCGGTCTTCGGGAATTTCGTTGTAAATGGTCAATCCGTATTCGTGTTCTACCTCGGCAATGTTTGCCCAAGGATCGTAAACCACGGGTTTTAAATGGTACCCGGCCAATGCGTTTACGATATCGATGACCTTGGTGTTTCGAACATCCGGACAATTTTCCTTGAAAGTGAATCCCAATACCAAACATTTACAACCTTTCACCGCCTGACCCTTACCCACCAATAATTTCACTACCTCCGAAGCCACAAATTCACCCATACCGTCATTTAAACGTCGACCAGCCAATATAATCTCCGGGTGATACCCCACCTCTTGGGCCTTCTGAGCTAAATAGTAGGGATCTACGCCAATGCAATGTCCTCCCACCAAACCCGGTTTGAACTTCAAAAAGTTCCACTTCGTTCCCGCCGCTTCCAACACCTCGTGGGTATCAATGCCCAGTTTCGAAAAGATCTTACTCAATTCGTTCACAAAGGCAATATTGATATCGCGTTGGGAGTTTTCAATTACTTTAGCCGCCTCAGCTACCTTAATGGAACTCGCCTTGTGCGTACCGGCAACAATCACCGAACGATATAACGCATCCACAAAATCTGCTACTTCCGGGGTGGATCCGCTGGTAACCTTCAAAATCTTAGTCACCGTATGTTCCTTATCCCCCGGATTAATCCGCTCGGGCGAGTACCCGCAATAAAAATCTTGGTTGTAGGTTCTGCCACTTACCTGCTCCAATACCGGAACCATCTCTTCTTCCGTTACACCGGGATACACCGTGGATTCGTACACCACCACGGGTGCCTGACCTTGAATCATTAAAGGTTCTTTATTCCCAAACAACATCGTCCACAATCCCGCAATGGATTCAGAAGCCTTTACCATAGGTCGTAATACCGGACGGTTGTACTTATCGGTTGGAGTGGGTACCGTGACCACAAAGACATTGCAGTGCTTGGCATCGTTAATATCCGTGCTAATGGTTAACCCATGCTGCAAGGCTTTTTTTAATTCACTGTCCGATACTTCCAAGGTAGCATCGTGACCCGAATTCAGTTGTCCTACCCGATTGGCATTAATATCGATGCCTACCACGGGATACTTTTCGGAAAAAGCAACCGCCAAGGGTAGTCCAACATAGCCCAAACCGATGACGCAGATTTGGGTGTTTTCTAAGTTAAATTTCATGCTATATCAATTGTACGCGGGGAATGTTTCCCAACGTTGCTTCTGTAAATTCGGATCCAAATACCGCTACACGAATCTTGCGGGATATTAATCGTTCTACCTTGTCGATTAATCCCATCATGTAGTTTCTATCTACTTCTCCCACCACCACCAAATCAATAAATAAGGATTCCTTCCCCTCGGCCCAGTCGTGAGTGAGGTACACAGATTCCACTTGACCTAATTTTTGAAATACCTTTTCAATCAAGGAATCCAAGCCCGCTTGTTTCAACACAAAGTTTCGCAAGGACACAAACATAGGGTGCCTAGCGTTGGCTTTATATAACTTTTGATTGCTATCCTCGGCTTCCGTAGGTTCGATGAGCTGCAAATCGCTCAATTTATTGAGTTCATAGCGTACGGTATTGCTGCTCACACCAAATTCTTTTTCTAAGCCACGCAAATACACCCTACTCTCAGGATTGAGAAACAATCGGGTTAATAATTTGAGTCGGATTTTACCTTGAACGAGGGTTTCTAACACAGCTTCGCCACTTCAGTTACAGGATTGTTTTGTAACTGATACAATATTGAGTAACAAAATTAAGGATTAATTACAGCCCTGCAAACGGCTTTTCTGAATGTTGGGAAAATTTAGTAAACAACGCAGAATGGGTATTTATCCAGTATTTTTCTTGAAAATAGTGAGATAAATGGGCTCTGTTGCGTATCATTTCCATCCAAAATTGTATCCGAAAACGGGTCCAAACGGAATACCAAATCCGTTTTTTCGGTGAGAACAAACAAAAACTGTATTGTAAAATCCACAAAAAATCTCGGATTCCGCGCTTTACAAAAGGAAAAGAAACACCATAAACAATGCTTCGTAAACCTTCTATGCGTAGTTGGGAGGCTGCCATTGCTTTTACCAAGCCAAATACGTACCCTTTGGTAAAACGATCCTCGGGGATCGCATGCTGAAAGGTATTATTCGGGTTGGAATAGATTTGGTAACCCATCCACTGCAGGGCCAAACATATTTCTGTGTCTTCGCCCGAGCTCAATTGTGCCCCGGTTCTACCGGTGAGCACGCCTTTAAACAAGTTGTAATAATCCAACAAAAGCTCCTTACGTACCGCAATTCCCGCCCCATACACCGTTTCCACAAAACCAGGTGTTTCTTGCTTACTGCCCACGGCATAAAACTCTTTTAGGGATTCAAACCAGTTTGGAATCGCCAATCCTTCTACACGCAATCCTTTTGCACCAATAACTGCTGCGGTAGGAAATTGATGAACATCCTTTGCCACAGATTGGATGAAACTTGGATTTAGCCAATTATCATCGTCGCAAAACACTACGATATTCCCTTGGGCTTGCTGTACCCCAGCTTTACGGGCAAATGACAATCCAGGAGAAGTCTCAATAACCGTAACCAACGGGAAGGGAGATCCCAAATCCTTCCAACAGCCTTGGGCAAAGTCCATACCTCCATCCTTGGAGTTATTATCCACCAATACCAATTCGCAAGAGTAATGTTGGATGTCCAATTTCGACAAATGCCATAAAGTCTTTTCCAATCGGGTTTTGGCATTGTAAAAACAGACGATAATACTAAAATCAACCAAGCGGAATCAATCGTTTTAATTTCCAAAAAACCATTTTTCCAGCCAATAGGAATTGCTGATACACAGAAATACGATGACCCAAAACATCGGTACCAAACATCAATGTTCGCAATTCTTGTTTCACTGTTCGTTGAACTTCTTTATTCTGTATAAGCGCATCTACTCTCAACCATTCTTTGTAAAATAAATACCTACTTTGTAGGGTATCCACCAATTGTTGTTTTTGTAAAATTTGTACCAATCGATATAACTCTTGATGAAATTGTCCTTGGGCATAAATTTTACCACTCACATCGGCATTGTGCTTGCGGAAATAGTTTAATACTTTGCCGGAACTACCCACCTGACCTTGTTGAGCCAGTTGAATCCAAAACAGCCAATCCCCACAAAACTTAAAAGTTTGAATTAAAGTAAAATCTATTTGTTGGGCGGCAGATCGTAGAAAAATCGCCATACTCGCATTGAAAATGGTATTGCCAAACAACATTCGTTCCCGAACAAATTTCTTGCCCTCAACAATTTCCTGCATCTGTCCTGAATGACCTGTGGTCACTACTTCATTATCACGGAATATTATGGAATTACAGAAGGCTACGGATACATTTTCTTGAGAATCCACCAAGGATACCAATTCTTCCAACAAATCTGGGCTGCAGTAATCGTCGCTCTCCGCAATCCAAACATAGTCGCCTGTTGCAAGCGCCAAACCCCGCTGCCATTGAACAAAGGTATTTCCCGAATTCTGCTGATTAATAACTACATGACTAACTTTCTCATGATCCCGATACGAATTCAATATAGCTGCACTTCCATCGGTAGATACATCATCCAACAAAATCACCTCAAAATCCCGGTAGGTTTGATTCAACACCGAATCAATCCGCTGTTGTAAAAAAGCAGCATGGTTATAATTGGGTATGATTACTGAGATTTTTACCAAGCTTGGAATTGTTTATATGTGTTTACTCAAAATCGGACGAAGTGCTCGTTTTATTTGTTCTTCAAAAGCACCATACTCATTCTGAACGGTTTCATAATAGGTCATTTGCTGGTTTCTATGGTTCGGATAATTCAAGAAAATATCGCGGATTAGGGCCACAATTTTAGCATGTTCAGCCAAAGGTTTATCAAATTTGTATTTGTCCGGTAACCCTACATCTTCTGAAAATGCAGCAGAACCTTCACGATTCGTTAATACAATACAACCGCATAAAGCAGCTTCACGAGGAATACGGTCTTTTCCCGGGTGATTACCAAAATCAACATATACCTTACTGTGTACCATTAAAGCGGTTACTTCCTCTTTGGTCATATTTTGAATGGGTATCCACTCAATTTCAGGAAATTGCTGAATAAACCATTCCATGATTTCGTAGCCCTTTTTTGGATTATACAATACTTGATTTTCTTTAAAGGGTGTGGATTCCTTAAAACCATCTAAAGGTAAATCTGTAAAGTCACCCAAGAGCGATCTACGGGGTAGTATTCCATTAAAAAACTCAAAAGCATAATAGCTTTGGCAAAAATGTTGATATTTCCGCAATTCCAAATAAGAAGCTATAATTGGATATAGTAAACGTAATCGTGTGGGGTTATCTATAATTCGATACCTTAGTAACGTAGCAAGTGTCCCTGCATAAAGTCGATATCCCCAATTTCGTTGCATGGATAACCGCACTGGTCCAACTGCATTATCAATACTCAACCACCAAATTGCTATTGCATGTTGTTGATATCTAGTTAAATGAGATATCTCTACTTCAGGGAAAATTAAATAATCGGTGGGTTTTATTTTTGTAATTTGGCATTCAGCAAAATTACCCTCAGTAAAATATTTTGAATATGTATTATTTACATAGGGTTCTTCAACCACCTTTAAATTACCCGTGTAATAAGCAATGTAGACCGGAAAATCCAATGCACGAGAAGTTCCAACAAACTGATGCAAACATTCAGGACCTCCTGTGTTAGAACCTTTTGGAATAAATACAACAATTCGTTGAATGGGAGCTGCAGTCATGAGGTTATTTTCTAATAAAATGATGCAAACAAAAATGTTTGAGAGTGTTATAATTCACTAAACCAACTTTCCAAGGATATTTGAAAATCTCCTGAAACATTGGGAGTATCCAAAGCATGCGTTACTGTGGTTTTCCTTTTCAGCGGTTCGGTCACAATTCCCTTACGCAAAAACGTAACTTCCAATAATTCTGGAACATGTAAATCATAGCATTTTACATACCCAGCTTGATTATTTGGGTGTAGATGTACAGGAATAAAGTGCTCTAATAAACGCTGAAAAAGTAATTGGAAGAATGGAAACGATGATTTAAAACAAACATCATTAAACCGATGAAATTCAATGACCAATACATCAAATTTGGATAACACAGCATCTTCAACGTATAATAAATTATTGTACTCCCAACCTTCAATATCCATTTGAAGCAAAAAATTTCTTTCTTCCGGTTCACTATTCGCTGTTACCCATTGGTTAAAACTAATATACTGTTCTGCTGTTTGATAACTACCCAAAAATTGCTTTAAAAAATGGAAGTTCTCGTTTGGAATTAACGGTCCTTGAACGGAAGCATCTGCCAAAAAACAAGGAATCCCTTGTTCGGCAAAATAAATTTCAAAATCCGAAGAAGAACCCACACCGGGCGAAAACACTTTTGTGATGTTCTTCATCACCCCTGCCGGTAGCAAATAACCCCCGTCTTGTGCACTTCCAATTCGTATTAAATCCACTTCATAGGGAATTAATTGTCTAACAAACGTATTTAAATCTCCCTTTTCTACCATTAATCCCGATAAAGGAGAATAAATGAATCTTCGGTAGGCACGCTGAACTAAATTAAACATGAGATATGTGAGTCGTTATAGGCAGAAAAATACTACCGTGCAATCGCTTATATTCATTGTCAACCTTCTCTTCCGAGTTTGTTGCTAATATTTCAAAACTAATATCTGTTGGCATTTCAAACGTACCCGTCTGGTTACGAAGATGACCAAACAATTTTACTTGATAAATACCGGATAATAAATAATTCGATTCTAACTGAAATACAATTTTACTTCGATGTTGGATTTCCAAGGTATAAAATCCCAATTTTCTTCCAACTTCATCAAAAAGGAATAAGCCTATTTCTTCGCCTGGAATAAAATGAAAATTAAGTAAATTTATTTCCAATTGAATGAGTTCTCCCCGAGTTATTATAGGTTCAATTATTTTTACCGCAACAGACCCACGTTCGTGTTCTAAACAGGTCTGAGTTAGCGTGTTTTCAAGGGATACCATAGATTGCATATACCTAGCTATTACCGTTTCCGTAGTATCAAACATTGAACAAGTGCCCTTGTCTAACAATATACTTTGCTTACAAAAACTTTGGATGCTGTCCATATTATGGCTGACAAATAAAACCGTTCTCCCATCCCCTTTACTTACTTCACCCATTTTTCCCAAACACCTTCGTTGGAATTCTGCATCACCCACGGCTAATACTTCGTCAACAATTAAAATCTCACTTTCCAAGTGAGCCGCTACAGCAAAAGCCAATCGAACATACATTCCAGAAGAATATCTCTTTACAGGAGTGTCCACATAACGCTCAACGCCACTGAAAGCGACAATTTCGTCAAATCGTTTTATGATTTCATGCTTTCGCATTCCCAAAATGGCACCATTTAAAAAAATGTTCTCTCGGCCCGTCAACTCGGGATGAAATCCTGTGCCTACTTCCAATAAGGATGCTATCCTACCTTTGATCTTTATCCTTCCATCGGTAGGTGCAGTTACCCTACTTAATAATTTTAATAAGGTACTTTTTCCAGCTCCGTTTTTTCCAATAACTCCAACAGCGCACCCTTTTTCAATTTCAAAATTCAAATCACGTAAACTCCAAACGATGTCACTATCTCCTTTAATGGTTCGATCATTGGTTTGACCAATCTGCAAAAATGGATCTTCCTTGCGTAAAACTTTTGTAGTCCACCACCGCTCAATATCCCGGGAAATCGTTCCCGTTCCTATCTGACCCAACTGATAGGCCTTAGATAAATGTTCAACTTTAATTGCTAATCTACTCATCCCTATACGGTATCCACAAACACCCGTTCGGTTTTATTATATATCAATACACCCAAAATAAAAACGATCAAAGTCACGCCACCCGAATACCCTAAACTCATCCAAGAAAAATCTCCCTTGCCTAACAAACTGTAGCGAAATGCCTCAATGATGCCTGTCATAGGATTTAATTCCAACAACATTCGATATTTTGCGGGTGCACCGTTCAAAGGATAAATTACCGACGTAGTGTACATCATTAACTGAACCCCAAACGCAACCAAGAACGATAAATCCCGATACTTCGTAGTGAGTGCAGTAATAATTAATCCCAAACCCAATCCCAACAATGCCATCAGTACAATCAGTACCGGAAAATACAATACAGTCCAAGTAATGGATATAGAAGTTCCTGTCCAATAATAAATGAACATGGCAATCACCAGCAACAATAATTGAACCCCAAATCGAACCAAATTACTTACCACAATACTCAACGGCATTATCAATCGAGGAAAATAGACCTTGCCAAACAATAGGGCGTTGTCTCGAAACACCGTGCTTGTTTTGGTAATACAATCCGCAAAATAATTCCAAGCTGTTATTCCCGATAAATAAAATAAAAATTGCGGCAATCCGTCAGTACTTAAACCCGCAAGATTCGCGAAGAAAAAGGTAAAAATGAAAGTGGTCAGGAGGGGCTGAATAAAAAACCACAACGGACCAAAAATCGTTTGCTTATAAAAACTTACAAAATCCCTACGCACCAGTAAAACCAGCAAATCCCGGAAATGCCAAAGGTCTTTGTATTTTAAATCAAACAGCGAGGCTTTTTTCTCAATAACTAAATCCCAGTCTTGCTCCATTATTTCTTTACTCCGAAAAACGCGGCAAACGGTGCGATAATAGCATTCCATACCATACTACCAATTGATTTATTGGTCTTTTTATCAGTGCCGTAATACCCATACCCGTAGCCATAACCGTAGCCGTAACCATAACCGTAACCATAGCCATATTTACCATAGCCGTAATTATAGCCATAACCATAGCCGCTGATCCCCTGTTGCATACCGTTCATCACCAAGCCCATGTGGTGGAACTTGCCTTCTTTGTAATACTTGTTAATCACTTTAACTATGGCTTCTTTGGGTGTGTAATTGTGTCGAACAATAAACAAGGAACCGTCCACCAAAGCACTTAATTCTTGGGCATCCGTTACCAAACCAATTGGCGGACAGTCGATCACCACCCGATCGAAATTGGCTTTCAAATATTCCAGTAATTTGGCATATTTCCCATTCATAATCAATTCCACAGGATTAGGAGGAACGGGACCGGAAGGGATAACAAACAAGTTTTCGTATTCGGTGGCAATAATAATGCGTTCTTCGGGTATATCGCCCCCCAAATACATACTCAACCCAATTTTCTTATCAATTTTAAAGTGCTTGGCAATGTTGGGTTTGCGCAAATCACTTTCAATCAACACAGTACGCAAACCCGCCAAGGAATAACTGATTGCTATGTTAGTACTCACAAACGACTTACCCTCACCCGGTATAGACGAACTCACCAACAAACTCTTCAAACCCGAAGTATTCAAATACTGCAAGTTCGAACGCAAACCTCTGAACTGTTCGGCAATCAAACTGCGATTACCGTCCTTCATGATCAAGGGAGTGTCGCTTTCTACCTGAATGATTTCACCCAATATCGAAGCTTGAGTACGCATCTCCACATCTGCTTTCCCAAGAATTTTATTATTCATAAAACTCTTCAAAAACAAAACACCTATTACCAACAAGACAATCGAACCAATAAAACCACCGTAAATATTTCCGGTTTTCGGACTGATGATGGCTCCCGCTTGTGCTGCTTGCACTACTGAAACGTCGCTCAAGGTTCCCGCCTGGGAAATGGCCGCTTCTTCCCTACGTTCCAATAGATAGGTGTATAAGGCATTTTTAATTTCTTGTTGGCGCGTAATATTTAATAATCGTCTCTCTTTTTCAGGTACCGAACGAATAATAGAAGTGTACTCTTGATTGTACTTGGTTTTATCCGCATTCAATTTATTCAAGACCACTTTCACTCCATACCGCGCATTGCGAATACTCTCCAAAAATTGCGTTTTCAACTTATTAATGCGAGAATCTACAAACTTTACCTGTTCGCTTTCTGGCCCCCCCGATTTCTGGGCTTTCTGCAACTCATCCTCCAACTCCAACAACTGTTCAAAATACTTAGAGATAGCTCCCCCACCCATATCCCCAAACGTCAAGGGCGTCATGTTAGGTTTATTAATTTTACCGCTCACGTATTTTTCCAACTCGTCTAACAAGTACAGTTGAAATTCTTGATCGTATTGTTTTTGTTCGCTTTGCTGGGCCTTAGAAAACAACAACTCCGCTTCCTTTTCACTGATCTGAACATTGTTAGTACTCTTAAAATTTTGTATATTTCGTTCGATGGAATCCAAATCCTGACCCACATAAGCCAATCGATCATCGATGAAATTCATAGTAAACTGAGCCGACTTTCGCTTTTCCAATTGCAACTCGGTTTGGAAACTCTCCATGATGGCGTTTAACCATTCTTCGCCTCGTTCCGGTTTATCCGTATTCATCGACAAGGCTAATATTGAATTCTGCTTGTTTTTAGCTACTTCGAAAGTAGATTTCAATTGTCCCGCTGCTTCGTCCTTGGATATGATTTTTATCCAAATCTTAGGAAATTTCAACCAATTTTTCAAATAACTATCGCTGCAACTGTTGGGAGTAACAACTACGCTGTTACCGCCTATTTGTACTTGTTTATGGAATGGATAAAACACGGAATTAACCAATACCCCATTCTTTTCTGGCGCAAAGTTGATTTTACCACGAAACGGTACAATAGAATCCGGGTTAACCACCCGGATTTGAAACGGCATGGTGTTTTTATAATCAAAATAATTATTAAACTGACCCTCCCATTCGTATTGAAAATACGCATTCACCTTGTCGGCGGCGCGCTGCATTACCTTGGAACTCTTCAATAATTCAATTTGGTCTTCAATGGTAGTGGATCCCTGACCCAATACCGCTGTTTTCACCAAATTATCCGTGGATTTAGAATCGTCCTTGATTAATAAACTGGCGTTCACCTCATACACAGGACGCTGATAGCGCAAATACACCTTGGCCGAAATATATCCAATAATGGCCGCTGCTACTACCACCGGCCAATACGGAATATAATCCCGTAATAGGGTTTGCAGCATATTCCCCGATCCACCCGAACCGGCTAACTCGTCATCAAATTCGTTATTACCTTCCAAAATCCCTTACTTTAAACTGTTAATAAACAAAAAGAAAATACTTACCGTGCTGGTAATACTGGTCACCAAGGATATCAACTGTATATTGGTCTCCAAAAATTTACGCTGATTGGGTTCCACGTAGACGATATCGTTGGGTTGCATATAAAAATACTCACTATCGAAAATATCCTTTTGTGTAAAATCCAAACGTGTCACCGTCCGTTTATTATCTACCTGGCGGATTAACAAAATGTTATTTTTTCTATCCGTCCAATTAATCCCGCCCACCATACCCAAAAATTGGATGATGTTGGTCTTATTATTCAAGATATAAATCGTTTGTGCCCTATCCGTGGTTAAGTAAGTAACCCGAAAATTCAACAAGCGCACATTCACAATGGGGCTGTTTACATAAGGTTTCAAACGTTGCTGTAACGTATCCCGCAATTGTTCTTGGTTATAACCCAACACATTCAACGTTCCCAGTTTTGGAAATTCAATGGTACCCTCTTCGCTTACCAAATAACCCATTAATCCTCCACCACCTTGGCCACCTTGCATCATCATCATTCCACCTTGACCACCACCCATAGGCATATTAAAATACTGCACGGATTCCTGGTCATAACCATACACCATAATGCTCAACTGATCACCCCGCTGAATTACCGGCTTCACCTGCTGCATACTCGCATTGTAGCTAGTATCGCTCATTCCTCGAAACAACAACTGATTTTTTCTGGTAAAACAACCGGTGCTACCCAACACGATTAGGGCCATCATTGCCCAATAAATCCTACCCCTTCCCTTAATTCTTGCCAAACTATTTATACTATTTTTCACGTAATTCTTTTTCATCCTGCAACTACCATGGTTGCTTACCCCGCAATTATTGTGCCTTTTCATTCTAATACCTTATTCCCCACCCTCACCTACCGCGCCATTTGACCCCGAATGAGATCCTCGGCGAGAAGAACTTTTCTTCCTATTGATATCATCCTCTACCTCAATGTTGGGGCCAACACCATTGGATCTACTGGAATGTTTGCGCTTGCTACCATGATTGTGTTTGCTTTTATAAGACTTCCCGCCAAACCACGACTTTGCCATAGTTTTTCCATTAAAAGATCCACCATCCTTCTTGCCAAAATACCCGCCAAAATACCCACCCCCGTCGCTTCCGTAACTGTAGGCATTGCCTCCAGCACTGATTCTCCTACCCATCAACACCAACAAACCAGTGAGTATAAAGAACAAAGGCATGTTATCCGAGTTGATCACCACCCCTGGCAGAACGGTCTCTGCCATAAAGCCTCCCCCAATCAATCCAAACAAGAGAGCCCCAATATTCTTGAAGCCACTGGCCATCCACAACACCAATCCACTGCCCATCCAAACTGCCCAGAATATGGGCCAAAAACTTAACACTTTTTTTGCTGCAATCTCTACACTACCCCCACCCAACTGCACAAACTTCCACACCAAACCAGCCAAAATCAACGAAGCTGCAAACGAAAATCTACGGAATCCTACCGTACGAACCTGTCGTTTGATGAACTTAAAAACCATAATCAACTTCGTTTATCCCGAAAATAAGATTCAATATTAGTGTAAAACAATTTCTTAGACAACCCCAAAGTATCTCGTAGCCAAAGGCAAGAGATAAAGTTTATTAATGGAAGTTACAATTTAGTAAAACAACTAGGTTGGAAGTTACTTTGCACCCAAAGCGTTGCGGATAATACCAACAATGCGATGCAATTGCGCTTCGGTTAAGTCGCTTCCACTTGGTAGACACAAACCTCTAGCGAACAATTCTTCCGAAACTCCATTACCAAAATATGGTGCAAACGAATAGACCGGCTGTAAATGCATGGGCTTCCACAAAGGCCTGGATTCAATATTCTGCTCTGCCAAGACTCCACGTAATTCATCGGCCGATACCGATATCTTGGTAGGATCCAATAATATACAGGTCAACCAACGGTTGCTCAATGTGCCCGATTCCTCCATTTGAAAACTAACGCCTGGAATATTACCCAAATGCAAACGGTAATAGTCGAAATTGCTCCTGCGCGAAGCAATTCTATCGCCCAACACTTCTATTTGGCCACATCCCATACCCGCCAATACATTGCTCAAACGGTAGTTATAACCGATTTCTACGTGCTGATAATAGGGATAATCCTCACGAGCCTGAGTGCCCAAATGCTTGGCATGATCTATCCATTGCTTGTTGTTGGAAAGCATAGCGCCACCAGCAGTGGTGGTAATGATTTTATTTCCATTAAAACTAATTACCCCAATGTCGCCGAATGTACCGCACTGCTGCCCTTTATAACTGCTACCTAAGGCTTCCGCAGCATCTTCAATAATGGGAATGCCGTATTTATGAGAAATCGCAATTAACTGATCCATTTTCGCCGGCATGCCGTAAATATGCACCGGGATAATCGCCTTTGGCTTGCGCGTAGGAATAACATCCCCGTTTTGCGTTGCAACCAATCGATCATCCATGCATCGTAAAATGGCCTGTTCCAACATATCTGGATCCATGTTCCAAGTGTCTCGCTCAGAATCCACAAATACCGGCGTTGCACCTAAGTAAACTACTGGATTGGCCGAAGCCGCAAACGTTAAACTCTGACATAAAACAAAATCACCAGGTCCCACTCCCAAAACTTGCAAAGCCAAGTGAATGGCCGAAGTTCCAGAATTAAACGCCGCTACCTGTTCCGCTCCGGTTACCTCCATAATCTTGGATTCAAACAAATCCACATTGGGTCCCAAAGGAGCTAACCAATTGCTTTCAAAAGCTTGTTCTATAAATTTTTGCTCCCTACCACTCATGTGGGGGGGGCTTAGCCAAATGCGATCGGGTGATTGAGATTTCTTTGCCGATTGCTTGGCACCCGCGCCCAAAGAATCAGTGCCAACTTCTTGGTTGCTGATTTTTGGTGTTTCCGTGGTACGCTCTTTTTTCAAGTTAAATAAAAATTTAGGCTGTTCACAAAGGGTAATACAAGTTTAACGCCAATTACCTTCGCAGACCGCATGCCAAGAACCCATTTCACCCAAATGTGAGTTATTATTAGGTTTTAATAACAAGTTTACTATCTTCAAATTTCTACTAAACCCGAAATATGCATATTTTGGCACGATACATAACCCGTTGCCCAACTCAATCCAACCCCAAATCCACACAACACCAAGTTGCCTGTAAAGGGTTTATCGTTAAAAACCTCTGTAGCCATCAACAACGGAATACTCGCACAACTGGTATTGCCAAAATCACGCAAATTACTCGGTGCTTTTTCCGTTGGAATTCCCAACTTCGATACAATTCTATCGTTCATCATTTTATTAGCCTGATGAAACAAGAAATAATCCACCGTGCCAAAATCCAAATTCATAGCTGCCGCTAAACTCTTTACCGTCTTCGGTGCCCTGCTGATTCCAAAGCCAAACACCTCCATACCATCTAACCACGAATGAACTTTTGCCCGAACAATTCCATCTCCATAATCGATCATTTCATACGATTCCGGAGTAGGTCGATTTCGAAATCCACTGTGGGGAGTATATATAGCTTGATACCCCGAACCATCGCTACCCAAATCAAAATGCATCGGAGCAGCGGTTGGATCAAATTGTAATAGAGTGGCCGAACCTCCATCGCCAAACAATAAATTTCTACTTTTATCCAACGGCGACGATGTTAACGAAGCCGTATCTCCTACCAACAACAAGGCATTGCCGATGCGGCCGGCGGAGACCAATGAACTCAATACGTACAATCCATACACGTAGCCGCTGCAGCCCAAGGCCACATCAAAGGCCAGAGTGGTTTTGGGTAAACCCAACTTATCCTGCAAAATCACCGCCGTTGCAGGATTCCTAAAATCCGGCGTCTGGGTTACCAAAACCAAAGCATCGATGCTCGCTTTTTCTATACCCATATCCAATAATAATCGTTCCGCAGCAGCCTGACATAAATCCGCTGTGGTCATTCCCTCTTCCACACAACGCCTGCGTTCTATCCCAACGGAATCAAACAATTTATCCAGCTCCTCCTTTGTAAATAAAGGACTATCCCGATTTTCAACCACATGTTTAGGTACTGCCGCAGAGACTCCGGCAACTCGAACATGTTCTATTGTAATATTCGCCATGAATTAATGCTAAAATTTATCGCAACGTGGTTCCACCGTCTACCACCAAATTTACTCCGGTAATCCAAGACGCTTGGTCCGATGCCAAAAACACCACCGCTTCCGCCACTTCTTCGGGTGTACCCAACCTGCCCAACGGCACCTGAGCCCCGAAATCCTCTATCGACTCCTCCAAGGAATACGCCGATTTCATCCCGGAATCCAGCAAGCCCGGCGACACCGCATTCACCCGTATTTTCTGACTCGCCAATTCCAAAGCTGCGATGCGAACATACGAATCCACCGCACCTTTACTGGAACCATACATTCCATTGGAGACCGTAGCATAGTTTGCCGAAATAGATGAAACAAACACAACGCTACCTCCTTTATTCAATAACTTCTTCTTTAATAACTGCTGCATCAACACCATGGGTGCAAATGCATTGATAGCAAAGACCGAATTCAATTTATCCAACGTAATAAACTTCAACGGAGCCTTGGTATTCACCCCCGCCGAATGCACCACAACATCCACAGTCTCGTGCAACACATCCACCAACGTTTCAACCTCCGACACCAAATCCAGCACCACCATCTCGTGCTGCTGAAATTCATGGGTATTCAATGCCGCAAGTACCTCCGCCAATCGGGATTTATCTCTACCCAACAATACCAACGTACCCCCCAATTCCGATATCCGTAAAGCCACCGCCTTGCCAATGCCAGAACTAGCCCCCGTAACTAAAACTCGTTTTCCGCTAAAATTCATACGTTAAATTATTAACTCTCCCATCACCACCATGGTTAGGATAGTCCAACAGCTCACTCACCACCATGGGTCTGGTTTCTATCACTGCTGATCCCCAAGACAGTCCAACACCAAAACCACACAACAACAACCGCAAGGATTGATTCCGAAGCGATTCCGCCAACTCCGTCACCATCAACAACGGCAACGTAGCACAACTGGTATTACCAAATCGATCCAAATTCATGGGCACTTTATCCGAAGGTAAGCCCAATTTCTTGGCTATTTTGTTAATCATCATCTTATTGGCCTGATGAAACAGGTAAAAATCCAGCGTATCCAATTCAATTCCGAATTCAGCACACAAGGCCCTAACCGAGGTTGGAACCTTCGATACCCCGAACGAATACACCTCCAAACCATCCATGGCTTCGTGCAACCGAGATCGACGAATTCCTTGACCGTAATCCTTAACCACAAACGACTCCTCCGTTACCGGATTTCGGCAACCTCCGTCTTCCAATATAATTGCCTGAGCACCCGAACCGTCCGTCCCAAATTCAAAACACATAGCCAAATCCTCTCCTATAAATTCCAACGCCGTTGCAGTTCCAGCATCGGCAAACAATGGATACACACTTTTATCTTCCAGAGAAGCGTAATGCGACTGGGTATTTCCTGCCAACAATAATCCTTTTTTAATCTTGCCACTGCTCATCAAAGCAGCGACAACCTGTAATCCGTGTGTATAACCCGAACAACCCAAGGATATATCCAAGGTCATGCAAGAAGTAGATAACCCCAATCGCTCTTGCAACAGACACGAAGTCGCCGGCAACTTATAATCTGCCGTGTGAGAAACAAACACCAAAACGCCAATATCCTCTAAGGGCCAAGCCAAATCTTGAATCAACTGCTTTGCCGCGGTATAACACAAATCCGAAGTGCAAACTCCAGGCTCCGTTACCCGCTTCTCAGCAATACCCACGCTATCCAAAAATTTTTGGTACTCTTCAACAGTAAATAACGGATATTCCGAATTCTTTACCACCTGTTCCGGCACACACGCCGAAACTCCAGCAATCGAAATTCCGCTTAATTGATTTAACGACATTTTCGCTTTTTAACGCAATCCAATCCCCCCGTCTATCACCAGCGAAGTACCGGTAATATAGGAACTAGCATCAGATAATAAATAGATAATGGCATGAGCCACTTCTTCCGGTTTTCCGTACCGTTTTAACGGATACCGTTGTTTATCGGCTTCATATTGTTCTGGGGTGATTAACCCCGATTTGCCTACCATTTCTGTTTCGATCATCGCCGGATTTACACTGTTCACACGAATCCGTTTTCCTGCCAATTCCAAAGCAGCAATTCGCACAAATCCTTGAATTCCAGCTTTGCTAGTAGTGTACATGCTGTATGCGTAGGTAGCTTGTTGAAATGCAGCGATGGACGAAGTAAACACTACCGATGCGCCTTTTTGTAGACGCTTGGCTTTTATCAAACGATTCAATAAAAAAATCGGACCCAGTGTATTGGTCTGCAATACATCCAAAAACTCCGATTCCTGCAAATGACCCAATGTTGCAAACTTGCTGATTCCCGCATTATTTACCACTCCATCCAACATCGGTAATCCAGCCACCATAGCCGCCACCGCATCGCTATCTTGAAGATCACACACCACTATTTGGTGCCTGTTTTCTTCCGTATCCTCTTGCTCCACACCCTTCTGAACCCAGAGCATACTTCTGGTTTTTTCCAATTCTTCCCGATTTCGTCCAGAAAGAATTAAAGTAGCTCCCAGCTTACTGGCTTCCACCGCCGTAGCCCTGCCGATGCCACTGGAGGCACCCGTAACGAAGATGATTTTACCGCTGAGCTGGAAAGGATTGTAGAAACTCAAAGTTTTGCTTTAACTGCGTTGTATAAATCTTCAACGGTGCTAGAGTTACGCAAATCCTCGCCTTTAAGAATTACATCGTACTCATCATCAATCATGGAAATGATATTCAAAGCCGTTAACGAAGAATAATCGTCTAATTGCTTAAACTGAGTCTCCAAAGTAATCAAGGAAGGGTCGGTATCATCAAACTGATCCGCGATTTGCTGTAAAAATAACTGAATATCCATGGTTTAATTCTTATTTCAATAATCAAATTTTCGGGCAGGATTTCCTATATAAGTACTGTTGTCTTTGGTATTATTCATAACCACAGACGAAGCTCCTACCACCGTTTCTTGTCCAATGCTAACCCCCGGTAAAACCACCGAGTAAATGCCAAATAAATTGCTATTGCCAATATGCACATCCCCCGAAATACGAGTTCCCGGCATAAAAACATTATAATTTCCGATCTTACTTTCATGGCCGATGCCAATCAAACTGTTTAACACGTTAAAATCTCCCAGTTCAACCAAGCAACTCACGGTACATTTAGAAAATACCAAATTTCCCCGTCCAATAGTAAACGTCTCAGCATCCAAAACCCGAAAATCCGGGGCGATAAGATTAGGAAAGTAAATATGCCGATTGTTTACGGCCGATGCCAATTTCGCGATAATCTTTGGATTTCCGATAGCAAATACCACCGCCAACGACGATGAAACTGCATTCAGCGCATCCATCCCGCCCAACACCTGTCCGTGATAAATATCCTCTCCCACGGCTTTGCCGTCATCATAATACCCAACAAACTCCCATACCGCTTCCTGTCTATTTATCTCTTCAATTAAGCAATAGATTTCCTTGCCAAATCCTCCCGCTCCGTATATCGCAATTTTCTGCATGTGTTGAATTACCTAGGTATCTTTTATTTCTGAATATTAATTATTGGTAGAATTTACCACAGAACTTTCCATTCGCTCCGTCGATAATACCCTACAATTTGCTTTTCTTGTGGCTCCTATTTCTAATACCATGCCAAAATGTAAATTAGCAAAAAAAATAGTCACACACCAAAATAATATAACCCAATTATTCAGCCGATGAATAGCCCCCAACATACGCCATCACAAGTAAAGCAATATCCTGATCGTTAACAGCATCAATGTATACGCCTTTCAACCACAGAACATCTACAGCTCCCATCAACTTTCAGCTAAATTCATGATTCCACCCAATGCTCGAGTACTCACAAACCGAACTTCCGGCCATTGCTGCTTCACCCTTCGTAAAATTTCTTTCAAATCATGGTTACCTCGTTCCCGCACAGCTGGAGAAATTCCACCTACAAAACTCATCCGGTGCATAGCGATATTGGCGGGCTTTCCAACTGCAAATGCCGCCGATATGTGTGCCATCGTATGATCTACCCAGTCCATATTTGGATTAAACATCGGCTCAAAAAAACAATTTCTAACGATCGCCCGCAAATGCTTCGTTTTATTATTACTAAATCTACCCCAATCCGGAGGTATATCCCATTCAGCAGGTATCCTTCGATCTGATTTCAATCGTTGATTTAAAAAGTACCAATGTTTTCGAAATGTCTTGGCTTGATGGTCCCACTCCTGGGTCTGCATCGATCGATCCAAATAGGCAATTCCTGCCTCAAGCAATAAAGAATCCAATGCTCTAGGATAACGCATTACTGGTGGCGTAAAATGCCTGGGCCTGTCACCCCATTCCTTTTCAAATAGTTGCAGTCCATCCCATAAGATGCCCGCCAAATCGGGTAACTCCTCCTCCGTATCGTAAGCAAACGAAGCGGTATAATCTACCCCTTCCGTCTTTCCATATTCCAACCCCGCCAAGGAATCCACCTCCATACAAGCCAACAGCTGAGGATTCTTTTCCTTCAATCTTCGCATCAACCACCCAACATGCACATGCTCTCTACCGTGAAACTCCATCACCAAATTACCGTCCCTTCGCATTTGCTGCATCATTTCCCAAGCATCCGATTTTCCCAAACGCTCAAACGTCCGAGAAACCGGTTCGTTCCGAAACGCTGCATACCCTTCGCTGCGCATTCGTGCAAAATCGATATTGGCAGCCAAGCCAAATCCTGTCATCACTGCTCCCTTGCCTTCTACATCCTTCACCGATAGCAATGTTTCCCGCAAAGCCTGCAAATCCTCTTTACTCTCCAATGTATCATACCGATCAAAAGGAAATAAATCCATCGGTAATCCTTTGCCCACCAAATATTCCCTAGCGGTAGCATCGGCCAATCGAACAGCGCCAAAATCATCGCAAGACATCAACAAGTACTTTTCCTTGCTACGCCATCCCGGTAAATTTTTAGCGTACTGTAACCAACGACCGATCATACAATTCCTTCCAATATTTCCAAACCAATGACTGTTCGTATCGTTGCTTCACTCGTTCCCTGCCAGCCTTTCCCATGGTTCTCCGTTTCTCACTATCCAATACCAACATTTCTATCGCGTCCCGCAATTCCACTGTGGATCGGGGCGTTACCAAGATACCCGACACTCCGTTTTCTACCACCTCGTTGCAGCCCGGAATATCCGTACTCACAATAGGAAGCTCCGTGGCCGAGGCCTCCAGCAAAGCATTGGGCAATCCCTCGCGGTACGTGGGATGTACCAACATATCCATCATGGTAAAATAGGGTGCCACTTCCGGCTGTCGGCCCGCCAATACCACTCCCTCCGTATTTCTCAACTCTTCAATAAACCCCGGACCCAACTCACCGTACTCCGTTTCCGGCAATCCCACCACCAATAATACCAACGATGGATACCTATCCTTCAACGCCCTAAACGCATCCAACATCTCCCTACTGCCTTTGTCTCGGGCAATTCTTCCTACATATCCCAAAACCAACTGTTCCTCCGAAATTCCCCATTGCTCCCGCATCGTTCTACTTAACTCCGCATTGGGTACAAATCGCTGCAAATCCACTCCGTTGGTGCTTCCATTACCCAAAAAATATACCTTCTGTCGCTCCGTTTCCCCCATCAACGCATCCAACATATCCCGAATCCCCTCACTATTTGGAACAACACAGGTAGAAAATCGAAACGTAATCCACTCCATCAATCCCAAAATACCCCCCGAAACTCCGCTCTGCAATCCACTTATGGGAATACCAGTCACCGAATGAATCCGCACAGGAACCCTACAAATTGCCCCGGCCAACATGCCCAACAAACCCGCTTTCGGAGTCTGTGTATGTATCACCTGCGGTTGCTCTTTCACCAACAATCCAATCAACGAAAACAAGGCTTTCAAATCTTTCCACAGCAACACTTTGCGTTGAATATCAATAGAATACGTTTTTATTCCTTCCCGCTCCGCAATGAAATTATAATGAAAATTATCATCGGCCGTAACACCTATGATGTCGTAAAATTGCTGCAGATACCCCAACTGATTCCTGAGAATCAAATTCATATACGCCGGTATGGTAACAACCCTAAATATCTTGGGCTTGCCGCTCATACCAATGTTGAAATACAAATAAATTCCACAACTTCCCTTTATGATTGTGAGTCCCATCCAAATGCTCATTTACCAATCGTTGAACACTGTCCCAACGAAACAATCCCTGTTTTTCGATTTTCTCTTTGCTCAACAACCGCTGCAATTCGTGCTTCAGCGGTCCACGAAACCAAAAATCAACCGGTACCCCAAAGCCTTTTTTGGAATTGTCCAAAATATCATCGGGCACCATGCCTCGAAACGCCTCCCGCAATATCCACTTCCGTTCCTTACCAGTTATCTTCCAATCCGATGGCAATGCCAAAGCAAATTCTACAAGTTCCCGCTCTAAAAATGGCACCCTCGCCTCCAACGAATGCATCATGCACATCCGATCTACTTTTACCAACATGTCTCCTTCCAAAACCACTTGTACATCCCGCAACATGCTGTTATTCAAAAAATCTGATTCACCCTCCTCCCAAGAATTATCTAAATAATTATCTAAAACGCCCACCGATGCTCCACCCCTTAACCCTTTCGCTGAATCCAAATTTCCACCACCAACTGATGTTCCATCTACTTCAGAAGTTACACCCTTTATTGCATTATCATGCCCTGCTGAAATGCCGCCCTTTTTTTGCCCCTCAATTCCTATCCCATCCTGTCCTGCCTTTCCTACGCTATCTACCAACAATTCCTGCAATTCCTCCGGTTGAAATCCCATGCACATCAATCGATACGATAGTTCCGAATCAGAAAATCGCCCCAATGAATCCACCTTTTTGAATTTTCGAACTATGGGGTTAAACCTTGGATTTGTTGGTAAAACATTCACTACACGGCGAATACCCGATTGCAAAATACTCGGAACTTTCGCCCAACTATGAGTATAATGCGAAAACAAATACTTTTCGTACCCTCCAAACAATTCATCGGCACAATCCCCCGTTAACACCACCGAAACTTGCTCTCTAGCTAATGCCGCCACCGCTGCCGATGGTAAGCAACTGGAATCACCAAACGGTTCATCAAAATATCCAAGAATAGTATTTATCTGCGGTAAAACATCGTCATAATCCAACGTTTTCAAATAATGCTCGCTACCCAAAACCGTAGCCATTTGGCCTGATCGCTGCGATTCATCGAAACTCTTTTCAGCAAATCCTATCGAAAAAGTTCGCATCGGTTCATCACGCATTATCCGAGTTGATTCCGATTCCTTATCCGATTCCTCCAATACCGACTTCACCAAATACGAAACAATGCTAGAATCTACCCCTCCACTTAAAAACGTACCTACGGCAACGTCGCTCTGCATCTTTTCCGAAACACTGCGTTTCAACATTCGCCGAATCTCGGATTTTATAAATTCCTCTTGCTCCGCTGCTGTCTCCCAATCCAACCGCTCAACTAATTCCTGCCGCTTCTGTTTTACGGCCTCCTTTATATCATAATACCGATGATGTGAAATACTATCGGCCACTGTTAAGTAACAACCCGCTTCCAATTTGCGCACCTCTTGGTAAATACTGAAAGGCGCAGGGATATAACTCAATTGAAGGTATAAGCTTAGTGCTTGTTTATCGAGTTTTTTTCCTAGGCCGATGGCTTTCAACGACTTAATTTCCGATCCGAAATAAAAAACTCCCTCTTGTTCTCCATAGTACAAGGGCTTTTCTCCAAATCGATCCCGAGCAATCACCAATATACCATTGGAAGCATCGTACAGGGCAAACGCAAACATGCCTTCCAACTTCTGTAACAACAGATCTATTCCCCACTGCCGATACCCCAATAACAAAACCTCCGTATCAGACGCCGTTCCAAAGCGCACCCCCGCCTCTTCCAGCTCACGCCGAATCGACAGAAAATTATAAATCTCTCCGTTAAACACCACAACCAAGTCGCCCGAAACCATAGGTTGCTGACCGGTAGATAAATCCAAGATACTCAATCGTCTATGGGCCAAACCTACGCGTTCATCGTTCCAAAAACCCTCCGCATCCGGTCCGCGTTGTATCATGGCGTTGGCCATTGCCGACAACAACGCTGGCTTATCCACCTGAATTTCCACCGCTTTATCCACCAGCATATCGGCCACATTATCCAACGTCTTATCCAAAGCAGTGTCCAGCACTACGTCCGACGATTTATCAAGTGCCATGTCCGGCGTAATCACACCTATTTGCTGTTTATTTTTTAATATCGAATAGCCCGCTATTCCGCACATATCATTTACGGTTGTATTCCTAACCGCATCTTCAACAAATACAACCCATTGCGCCATTTTCGTTTGCCACGGCGCTTGGCATATTTCCAAAATCCTTCGCTAAAATCCTTAAAATCCTGCAACCTAGGAACCCGATGAGATTCCCAACGTTGAAATCCTGAAGGAAAAATTCCAAAACAACGTAGGGTTGGAAATTCCAAAACACCTAACGACGTATTGTCCAATAAATCCTCAGAAATCGGCATAATACGCTCCTTCAAATGCACATACATTACCGATTCACTAAGTATTTCTTCTCCATTCACCCAATACCGGGTTAATCCAAAAGTTTCATTCCAAACCAATAAATTATTCTCTGTTTCAACACGACCGCCCTGTTTGGTTTTATCCCAAAACGATCGGTTAAAATGATCTGAACTGGAATATAAATCCGCAATAACTCCGGGATCTTCATAGATCCCAAGTCCTTTTTCTTCAAACAACGTGTTAATATTCACCGTGCCGTACCACTCGTCAAACAAAGTAGTCCTTGGATTCTGCAACACATTAGTTCTCACTGCCTCAATCCCTGCAGCACCGCGAATTACATCCAACACCCGCTCCGTATTCGGCATCAAACAAAAATGACCTAACCCAAAAAGTTTATCATGACTTTCAAGAATATCATTAGTTAAAAACGACGCCAACTTGCCAAAAATCACGTCAACATCACAATACCCCCAATACGGATAATCAACAAGTAAGTCATTGAATATCAATCCATAAAAAACCTTATAATCGCATAGTTTATGGGGTACAGGAACCACAACATCGCTACCCAGTACCTCTTGAATTCTACGTACCACGGATGCAAAATCTCGAGAAACAAGACGGACATTTACTGGAAATGTGTAATCCGATTCAATATCCGTTACCAGTAACCAATCTATTTCAGGATTAATAGCACAACTGCGTAACCACAACCCAAAATACGACGGAAACTTTCCAAAATACGGAACGATAATCGCCGTTTTTGGAAAAGTAGTGGCACGGATTTCGTCCTGCATTCCACCCAAAGCATCACTATTCAATTCGTCCAAACTGCCCGCCTCCAATCCTTCTGCTTTCAATCCAACTACTTCCAACCTTTCTGCATCCGCCCCAGTATCGTTATTATTCACCCCTATCTCTTCCTCGAACTCCATGTTCAAATTTCAAAATCCCTTTCTATCATAGAAAGTGGCATTTTCTCACCCCAATATAAATCCCAAGAAAACGGCAAGAATTGATCATAGCCTCCACCCTGACATTGAGTAATTTCACCCAAATACAGCCTTCCATCCACATCGTAAAAGTCTACCCGAACATACGGGAACAGCTGCGCAACCCGCTTCGATATTTCCAACATCCTTCCCAATGTTGAAGGCGCATCCACTTCTTCCCCCCTAAAATTAACATGATCCTTATAGTATTTACCCCATGTGAATAACAGTGGATTCCATTGCGCATCGTAAATATTGCGCTTGTTTTTACCTTCTCGATCCACAGCCACATACACAAAGCCCACTTCGCCACCCACACAGTTTATCTTGTAATCATTGGGTATACTACCATCGCTACAAACCAGCAATTCCTCCACCAAAATCTCCGGCACGATTCCCTTATACTGCCACTCCCGCTCACTCCAGTAATAATTCCAAGCCATTCCAAATCGAAATTTCCTCCTCACGGCCTCCCAATCCACCGTACTCTTATCCCGAACAATTACGAAACTGCCCGAATCGTGATTCAACTTGATAATAAACGGTTTATCAGGTAAATTCTCAGGAACCAATTGCCGATAATCCGTTGTGCGAAACAACAATGGAACCAACAAATCAGATCCCAAATGTTTCTCGATATAGTTTCTAACTCCAATTTTATCGGCCAAAACCTGTTGAAAAGGCCTACGATCATGCAGTTTAATCCACTGCAATTTTTCGTTCAAGGTTTTTGGGTTGTCCAAAACCAAAGCATAACCCTGGTACTTTCGAAACTGCCTGCGCAATAACGTCTTATCACTCCACAATTGATTGACAAAAAAGTATTTAAACTTTCGTAACCCTAAATCTATCCTAAAAATTAAATCGTTATTAATCAATCCCAATTACACCAGAACTACTTCACAACCATTGGATTCGCCCCAATTGTACCTATTTCCATGAATTACAGCAACTTTTCGTTTACACAAATTCAACATCGGCATATCCGATTCGCTATCGCTATATGCAATTGAATTTTGTAATCCATCGAGTTGCTCACAACTAGCACCAAAATATTGACAAATTCTTCGAACTTTTTCTTGTCCATAACAATCGCTACCTACCCATTTTCCCGTACAAATACCATTGTCAAACTCCAATTCTGTAGCTATCACAGGCACTCCGTACAAGCCACCCAAAAATTGAAGATACACATCATAACCCGCAGACACCAAGATAACCTCATACCCCTCCAACATCAATTGCTGCATTGCATTTACCACCAATTTAATCTCCGTGTACCGCAAAATATCTTCCACATAATGCTGCCCCATAGTGAGTAAATACACTTCTTTCAATCCTTCCAATTGCCACAATTTCATCCGTTTTTCAAGTTTTAAACCCGGTAAAAACTTGTCACAAACTCGAACAACTTGGATTCTTTTCAATACATCCAACCAACGCTCTCTACGCAGCATTCTGCCCCGAACCACATCGTCATCCGTATTATCCCGAATATAATCCACAAACGCATCCGCAGTTTGAAACGAAATCAGCGTCTCACAAACGTCGAAAAATGCAATTTTGGTTTTATTCATTAAATACAGTTAATCCCAAAGAGCGGTAAATGCCTCCATCACTCGCTGCATTTGATCCCGTGTTCCAATAGAAATTCGCAAGCAATTATCCAACTTCTTGCTGTGGGTTAGATTTCGGACAAAAATCCCTTGCTGACTTAAATGCGTCAAAACCGATTCTTTGATTTCGGCCGATTGAAAACGCATCAATACAAAATTTCCAGTGCTGAAAAACGGTACAACTTTTTCCGGATACCCCATTAAAAATTGTTGAAATACCTTCCTTGCCGAAGTTACCTCTCCCACGTAATTCCGCATGTATTCAATATCCTCCAATGCCATACACGCCGCCGCTTGCGCAAAAACAGTAATGCTTTTAGAGTTCCGAATCTTAGATATACCTGCCACCAAATCCGCATCCCCCATCAAATAGCCGATTCGAAAACCAGCCAGACAAAACGCCTTTGAAAACGTTCTACTTACCAATAAATTAGAAAGTCGAGTAACATACTTCGAAACAGTAACCCCGCCAAATTCAAAATACGCCTCATCGATAAAAAATAAAACTTCAGGGTACGATTCAATCAGTCCAAGCAAGGCATTTTCTGACATACCGCTACCCGTTGGGTTATTGGGGTTACATAAATAAACCATTTTTAACCCCTCAGATTCTTCCTTTAAACTCGTTATCCTATGTGTAATTTCTACCGAGTTGAAATCAAATGGAGCATCCATTTCCAAAAATGTCAAATTCGCTCCTTGCGCCTCCGCACTTAACCGAAAATTATCATACGTTGGACCCACAACCAAAACTCGATCTCCTTGATACAAAACCGCCCGACTTACATACTCCTGCAAACTGTCAGAACTTCCAAAATACTGTATGTTTGCTTCAGGCAATTCAGTATAATCACTCAACAATTGCATCAAACGCTCACTGTAGGTAGGGGGATACAATCGATACAACGATTCATCCGAAACCAATCGTACCAATTCTTCCTTCACCTTGGGTGAGGGTGCAATACTACCCTCATTCCAATCCAATTTTAATAAATCGTTTCGCTCACTATCACTTACTTCCCAAACTTTATGACTAGCAACCTGATAGGGTTTTAATTGCTCAATAAACGGGTTTAAAAATTTCATTTAATACTATTTTTGGATTCGATACCTTGGTCAAATAACAGGTTATTTGTTCTGTGCAAACAATGGGTTACATATCAAGCGCAAAAAGTGGGCAGCATAGTTAACACAAATAATTGGACAGGTATTTATTACAGATAATTCACAATTTCTTTCGTTCCTATAAACCGGGCTTCCGGCCACTGCTTTCGAATGGAAGCAATTAATCGGGTTAACTCGTTTAACCCATGGGCTCGATGATCTACATCGATACCTCCCATGTAATTGAATCGATGGGTGTTGATGATAACCGGAACTCGCCAGGATATTAGTGTCTTCATTCGCTGTAAACACTCACTTACATAATCCCTTGAATAATTTTCCCCTGGTTCGAAATAACAATTCCGCAGGGTATATTGAACTCCACTGCTATTCTTACGCATTCTCCGATACTTCCTGCCAAACTTGCCACTTCCCTTAGGTGTTAATTGATACGGAAGGCCTTGAACCGACAATAATCCTTGATTCAACAACATCGCTTCCACCTCTTCGGACCAGATATATGCGGGTGCCATAAACGATGTGGCCTGCTTCCCCCATACTTCCTCAAATCCGCTGAAAGCTAGTTTCCATGATTCCAGCAACTGGGAATACCCTTCATCCGTTGGTTGCCAATCCAACGCTGCGAGAAAATTGGATCTTCCCAATTTCCGTTTTGCCCAAGAGCTACTCACACCACAAATTCCCAATTCAGCGCCCCGTAATACCTCGGTATCTTGTGCTCTCAAAGCCTGTAGCCATGCTCCGTATTGTAGGTGCACCCAAGCATGAAATTGGATATCAAAAATTCCCTGTTGATTACCTTCCACCAAAGTTGAAAATCCCCCCACTCCGTGTCCATAGACTTTCTGGTACGATTCCCGGACATCCTCCGCCACAAAATATTCACCACCAACGCGTAAAATTTCTTCAAAGTTAGGATTCGCCATCACCGCATTACAAGTAAACACCGCCGCATTCTCCCCCGCACCACGAACACCTCCCTCCGTTAACACATCCTTCAATAACAACACATCTTCCTCCGTCTCCAAAGCATCCTTCAACGCCATATTGCCCTTCAACAATTCACCATTTCCACCGCAATACTCCTTCAGCGCTGCTTGAGATCCTACTCGGTTAAACCCCCAATCATCCGACTGAAACAGCACCACAGGCTCCTTCACCCTTGCACCAATCAAACTATGCAATAACCCTAACTCCACTAAAACGATGGAAAAAATGCCTTAAACGCATCAATAATTGGAATGTCCTCCGGCATCCAGGCCCGAATCACAGGCCCTCCAAGTACAGCAGAAAATCCCAGTATATCAAATAATCTACGAATATTTATCACCGCCGACACTACAAATAACCAACTATAATTTTCTACAAAAACTAAATAATAATATTCCTGAATTAGCTGATTGTATATGAAAAATACATAAATAAAAAATAATATACTGAATACCGATAATAGCCTTGCTCCCGAAATACTATTTGTAGCAACTAAATTAGCAACCGAGCCAAATAAAAACACCATAGACATCATCTCAGAATGAGGAAACTCTAGTTTCTTATAAACTAACTGATATATCATAATAGCCAAAGTGAACCAAGTAAAATATTTCAACAAATTACCAGGCCAACTTACATAGCCATTTACTGTATAGGTTTGTTCTTGCGCCTTAACTGCTGCGATATTATCTTCATTGGCATAAGTGCTCGCTTTTTGCTCATACGTCTTTGGCATTAAATCTTTAGGAATTAGTTTATCAATTCCAATGCTTCCCAAGTTTAATGTTACTAAATACAACAATATTGTTAATCTTGACCTTTTTTTAAAAAAAAGTTCATGTATAATAAAAACAATAACATTCAAGGAAAAAGAAAAATGCAAAGTAAACGTTAACAAAATCCAGAAAAATCCATATGGCTTTTTGTTTAATAAATAATAATTAACAATTCCATAAATAAACATATGAGTGGCGGTCCAATATCTAAAACCATTAAAGTCCATGATACTAACTATGAATGAAACCGCAAATACTACCAATCCTGTTTTAAGTGTAATGTTATCCTTTAAAAAATGAATCATAAAAAATACATTTCTCGAGAAAAAATATCCATAAATGATTCCATAAATCGCTAAAATTACCTGAGAACTTCCACTCACTTTTGAAACCAAATAATTAATCAATGGTTGCAAAAAATCAGGATGATACGTTATTATCTCTTCCCAAAAAACAGAGAAAGTCACTCCATTTGTGTGATAATCTTTAAATTGTTGAATATATCTGCTAATATCCCATTCATCAAAAATCTTCGCCATCGAAAAAGCAAAAAACCCAACAAATAACCACAATACATTTTTTGCCCAATTAGATTTATATTCTTTTAATGAAATTATTAGTGTAAGTAGTGGTGAAAATAAAAATAAAATAAAGGGAAAATACTGGTCCCTAATAAAACTACTTCTTTTCATTAAATATTAATTTCACAAAACCCTTGCAAACATTGGATATATGATAACTATCCATGTTACTAAATACAAACCGATTACCAAAATCATTATTCAAAAATTCTAATAATACCTCTCGTTCACCCATTCCCAAAGAATCGTCTTCAATATTTAATACAGGTCGATCAACTATGTAATAATCAATCAATTTACTGGGCATCTGCACCTTCGTTCCGTTCATCATATTAATCAAGAAGTCCGCCCTTCGCATCACCTGCATAATATCTTCCCTTGGAATAATATCTTGAACAATAAAACGTGTATCTCCTGGTTTAATATGCGGAATAACTAAATACTGTTGTTGTGTGTAGATATAAAATCGAAAATCAATCTCACTGTCTCCTAAAACTTTTAACAACGCAGCTGGATTCCTTCCTTTATGCAAAAATGCCCCCGCGTAAACAAAAGTTAGTACATCATTCTCCGTGTAATCGCCCAACTTTGCTCGCTCCGCCTCATAATTAAACCCCTGTGGAATAACCCTAATCTTCTCCCTAAATTCCGGATAATATCCCTTATATCCCGCCTCCGTAGGAGTCACAATAAAATCACAACGTCTGCAAAAAGCCTTTTCCAAATACGAAAAATAAAAAGGTACCTTTCGCACATTCAACGTACTCAACATAAATGGATCGCCGCAATCCGCCAACCATATTTTGTCCTTTAACAATCCCTTCTTCGCCAGTCTACTTAAACCCCAATGCACCGCAAACGGTTTTGCAATACTAATTACTGCCTCAACTTCTTTGGGAATTATTAATCGCTTAGGAATCTTAAAATACCACTCGATACTCGGAAACTCTCCAAAATAGCCCAATAATCGCGCAACCAATGAACTGATTCTACCGCCTTGCTGCCAACGCTCATTCAAGATAGACCAACTACCATCACCCAAACTCAACCACTGTATGCCGTATTCTTCAAGCAATCGCTGTCTCTGTGTATTTCCGTCGCCGGAAATGTCTACCCCCGCAACCAACACCTTATGCCCTTGCCTACACAATTCTTTCGCCAACTCCGTAGCACGAAAAGACCTCGGAGAATTCTCAGGATAAAACGAAACGCTTACCAGTAATATCAAAAACTCTACTTTTTCTTTCCGAAATCAATGCCAAACACACTCATCCACTCACCAAAAATAATGATACGCCAAAATTGATAATCAAATGGTAGTTTACCCAATACCATCAAATCGAAATCCTTCAACATCGCCTTCTTTTGTATCCTATCACCTATTCTATCCAATCCAATTTCCAATTTAGTTCGGAAAAACTCCGTGTCAACCTCCTTAACCCATAACTGTTCAGAGTTTACAAATCCTTTTTTATCCCTTCGATAGAAAATTTCCTCCGGTAATATATCCTTAATCGCATCCTTAAATACCCCTTTTCTATCCGAACACAATAGGTCTTCCTCGCCCAAAGAACTATACATTTCCACCAATCGGTGATTTAAAAAAGGAACTCTCGCTTCCACCGAATTAGCCATGGAATTTCTATCCTCCCAATGCAAATACTTCGGCAAAGCTGCATGAAACATAAAGTGCTTAATATTCCCAGCTACTTCCCATATATTAAAATCAAATTGTTCTAATATATGACGACGTTTCAAATTCCATCGACTAAAATTAAATACTCTAGAATTTCTAGATACTCTATTGTTTATCAGTCGTTTAAAAACTGAAAATTGAAAGCACGATAAATAAACATAACGAATTAAGGCACGAAACTTACGCTGTTTTAACAAACTCCAAATACTATTGCAGCGTAAAAACTGAATGTCTGCCCACTGTCCATACCCTCCCATGTATTCGTCCGCACCTTGGCCGCACAAAATAACTTTAATACCCGATTCCTTTACCTTGTTATAAACCAAGTAATTCATCATCGCACTCTGCGACTGATAGGGTTCGTCCTGAATCCAAACCAATTTTCTGGTTTGCTCAATTACATCATCCAAACTCGAAACAATGTAATGAGATTCCGCCCCAATCTCCTTATTCACTATCTCTGCCCAATGCCGTTCATCAAAAGCCTTGTATTCAGAACAGGAAGTAAATGTCATTAAATTCCCCTCTCGAACAGTTCGTATTGCCCCAGCAATCGCACTAGAATCAACACCGCCACTTAATGTAATTCCAACAGGCACATCCGCCATCAATTGATTGGTTACCGAACCAACAAATGCACTCCGAATATTTGCTAACTTTGTGCTGTCTTCTACATTGGACTTTTCCAATGTATACCAGGTCGATACCAAATTTTCCAGCAAATCGTAAGTAAATACACTGCGAATCTGATCCGATTTTATCAATACCTCACAACCAGGTCTAACCTGCTTGACCCCACCAAACAAGGTGAATTCCGTATGATCTAAATACCCATGTTCCAAGAAGTCCAATGCACGAACTTCATCAATAACAGGATTCCATCCCTCCAAAAAAGTAAATTGTTTGATTTCACTAGCAAAAAACAAATTTCCCTCATTGCTAATCCAATAATACAATGGCTTCACCCCAAATCGATCCCGACTACAATACAATTCTTGCTCTTGTATATCATAAATCACAAACGACCACATTCCATCAAAACGCTTTACCGCCTCCTTCCCCCATACCGAATACGCCGCTAAAACAACCTCCGTATCTGAATTGGTCAAAAATTGTTTTCCATAAACCTCTACCAACTCCTTACGAATCTCCAAGTAATTGTACAACTCTCCATTGTAAACTATCCAATACCTACCCTCTCCGTAACACATAGGTTGATGGCCTAATTCGTTTACCTCTATGATAGATAATCGTCGATGTCCAAACACAACTTCACCCTTATCCAAATCCGTAAATTCATCATCCAACAAATTGAAATTCAAATACATAAGTGATTTGTTATCTACGGATGGTGCAATAGTATCTTCTGCACCATAAACCTCAAAATCTTTACCGCTAAATACCGTAAACCCTTCGTCATCAGGTCCCCGATGCTGTATGCTATTTAACGCCAGCTTAAACTGCTTTCCTGATTGTTTGGTCTTGCCTATTTTTACAAAAATCCCGCACATTACGATAATAACCGTTGCATATTCCTCAACATTTCGTCATTTTTACCCTCACCAATATTCACTTCAAATAAATTCGTGTTCTGCACCCACGGTATCACTGGAAAAATTCTTGAATATTCTTCTCCAAACACATAATTAGTTATCCCTGCCTTTCTTCCCAAATAATACAAGTAAATATCATCTCCTGTAGAAAATAATTCCATCGCCTCCTTCTCCTTGTAAAATTCTAACATTTCGGTCGGCTTATTATACAAACAACCATATCCACCCATTAATAATAGGTTTTCACCAACCTCATTGGTCAATACATAATCCCACTGACTGTATGGAAGAAACACATCAGCATTACGCTTCATGCGCATACCCAAACAGGATACCGATGAATTCTTAGGTAATTCATTGTTTAATGATGTTATCCTTTGCAAAAAATCAAACGGATAAATAATATCATCGTCGATAGTTATAATTTTCTTGTTTGGGAACAACTCAAAAGCATAACGATATTTTTTATGTGAACGTAAATTGCCTTCCACAAATTCAATAGTTAATCCATGAGATTGCAATTGAATTAATTCTTTCGGCATATCACTTAGCTCACCAGGAAACTCCTCCCTACTGAGATATAAAACCACCACGTTTGGTTTCAAACTTCCTAATAATATCGACGAAATAGGAATGTACACCCAATCTATTCTACCCCGGTAAGAAGTCATACTTACAACGTAGTCATTTAAAACCTGCTCTGTAGTTGTAAAAATCCTTAACTGTATGCTCCACCGCACTATCCAACGATAATAACTCAGCACTATGCGGTTTACTACCCGATAATATATTCGATCTATGCTCGAAATGCGAACTTTAAAAAAATAAGCCGAAAAAAGTACCTTGTTTAAAATATCTTTTTACTTAATAATCTTTTTAATCCAATATCGTACACCGAACCGATTCCTACTACTACTACCGTAATAACCATAACCACCATAACCATATGCATAATTATTACCGTAGTAATATCCATACTTACCTAAACCTTTAGGTTTAACACCATTAAATATTACACCAAATTGTGTAAAAATGCCGCTTTCCTTAGCTTTATCCAATATGTTCTCTACAATCTCTTTGGGAGTATAATTGTACCGAATGATAAACATATGAACATCACAAAATCTTGCAATAATCTCTGCATCAGAAACCAATCCTATCGGTGGAGTGTCAATGATAATAATGTCAAACCTCTCTCTCAATTCACCCATCAATTTACTCATGTCCTCTCCTTCCAACAACTCACTAGGATTAGGAGGTATCGCACCTGACGGTAAAATATATAAATTCTCATATTCCGTTGCGTACAAAACCTCATCCAAATTACTGCTACCATTCAAATAACTGGATAAACCTTTCTTCATACTCATGTTGAACATTTTATGAAGCGTTGGTTTCCTTAAATCTCCCCCAACCAAAACTACCTTTTTGTTAATTAAACTGTAGCTCATACCTAAATTCACCGATATAAAACTCTTCCCTTCCCCCGGTAAACTTGAGCTAATCATCAATACTTGATGATCAGATTGAGTTTTATAATACGTGAGTTTAGTACGCAATGATCGTAAGGTTTCCGCTAAATGGCCTCGTTCGTTGGTGTTTACCACAACTCCTCGCTTTCGCTCATCAAACATCAATTCTCCCATCAAAGGCACTCCCAATATTTCTTCAATCTCATCCTTAAATTGAATTTTAGGATTCAACATTACTCGCCAAAAATAAAAGGCTAAAGGTAAAAATATTGCTAAAGAAAAGTTTAAACCATACGTCAAGTGCGGCTTCGGACTCAATACACTACCACCATAAGCACGCTCAATTACGCGAACATCGGAAACAGTACTAGCAAACGAAATCGCAGATTCTTCTCGTTTTTCTAACAAATAAGAAAAAATCTCATTCTTCACTACTTGTTGCCTGCTGATATCAATCAATTTACGCTCGTTCGCAGGCAACGAAAGTAACTCGCTTTTACTAGCATTTAGTTGACTCTGTATCTTGCGCTTATTAATCAATAAATTCTCACGAATACTACCAATATTATCAAAAATGCTCTTTTTCGTATCACGAATTTCTTCGGTCAACGAAATCAACGATTCGTTATTAACCCCTGAAAGTTTCTTTTGACGATTGTACTCAAATTCCAATTCGTACAACTTCAATAACAACATGTTTAATATTGGGTCTGCTATATCCATTATAGATGGCGCCAACCCAGGATTATTCTTGTTGTTATTTAAATAATTCTCTACCGAACCCAATAATGCCAACCGTAAATCAATCTTTCCCAACTCCACGTCGTGTGCCATTACCTTATTTACATATAAGGACGATTGCGACTTCACATCAACCACACCGCTATTCACTTTGAAATTCTCAATACTGGATTCAACACTGTCTAATTCACCACTAACCAAACGCAATCTATCCTCGATAAAATTAATCGTGTATTGCGCAACTTTCCGCTTATCCTCTACCCCAGAATTCGTATATTGATTGATAAATTCATTTAAAATTCGCTGACAGTTTCTCACATTCAAACCCTGATAACGAATCCCTATTATCGTAGTTCCTTTTCCAGTTGGCGCCGGTGTTACGGCATTAACCAATGTGTTGATTTCCTGCTCAAATGAACTTATTCGGATTTTATATAATCCCGGATTAATTTTTTGTAACGTCTCACGTATTACAGTAATACGATAATATTCATCCCTAATTTTTACCGTCTGATCTTTAATCTCATACACCTGCCCATCCAATCGCATGTTCTTCTTTTTAGAACCGATAACAATGTCTATATCCAAATTTCCCCCCTTGAGACTATCTTCATTCAACGCCTCTAACTGCACCGGAAAATCCCAATCCAACTCCGTATACTTGTCGTCGCTTAAAGAATAATATCGAACATAACTATTTATGCTCTTGGCCACATCTGCACATAGCATTCGCGATTTAATAATCTCCAACTCATTCTCTACAACTTTAGCCGATGCAAACATATCCAAGTCCTCTAAAACTTGCTGACCCTTACCACTACTTAACTCGGGCTTTATTAATACTTTACCAAAAACTTCGTACACATAGGATTGTTTACTAAGACTGTATTTACCAGCAAAATAGGCCACCACAAAAGACAAAATATATACCGGCCAATAGGGTAAAATTACTCGCTTAATGATGTTGTAAGGAGTAAATACCCTATCCGGAATAAATTCTTGTCTGTTTATACTATTTGAGCTATTGTTTTTTATATTCAAGACCCGTTAATTATTGACGAAAAACATTGTATAACAACAATATAAAGGAAGTTGTAGAAATTACAATGGGCATAAATTGAGAAGTTAGTGTGGAATTAAAACGTTTGGCCATATTGGGTTCAACATAAATAATGTCCCCTGGGCGTACATAAAAAAACTCGCTAGTAATATAATCCGATTTCGTTAAATCTATCTTCCTTACCACTTTTCCGTTGGGTGTATTTCTTATTACCGTTACTGCATTTCGATTACCAAATAAGGTAATATCCCCAGTTAATCCCAAAACCTGAAGTAAATCAACATTTTTCGATGTAATTGTGATAGCACCCGTTCTTGAAACTTCACCCAAAACAGTTACTACAAAATTCAAGACCCTCACATTAACCATCGGATATTTGGTGTATAGACTAAACCAGGTCTCCAATGAATCCTCCAATTGATTAGTTCGATAACCTAAAACATTGATTTTACCAATTTTAGGTACCTTGATGTACCCACTATCAGACACAATAAAACCACCCGCCAATGTTCCACCACCTAAAATTCCAACACCAGTTACACTAACAGATCCACCATTGCTTACATTGACGGAGTTAACCAAATTGTCTACTTCTTTGTTCAAACTAGTTAACTGAATATTCAATTGCATTCCTGGCTCAATCACTAAATCATACATCTGAAGTGAATCTAGCTCAGTGGAATCCTTTACATCCGTCAAGTATGCCATGCGATTCATATTGCCACACGAAGACAAATATGTACCCACAACGAAAACTATAAAGTAACTAATACGTTGAATGTAATGAATCATCTACAAGATTTACCTCAAATTAAAACAATTTCTACAGCTTTTCCGCATTTTATTGCAAAGCTTCGCCCCCTCGGTTACAAATTAATTTTTGCCGAGTTTAATCTACAATTAGCAAATTTATAGGGAATCCTGCGCTTAACAAGACAATGTTATGTTTAATTAGGCTTATAAAAATGTCTTTCGCCCATTATCAACACCACAACCGTGCGCATAACAATCTTAAAATCCAACCACCAACTTAAATGCTCTACATAATATCGATCAAAAACCCATCGCTGTGGCCATGTTAAAAATATACTACCATTCACCGCCGCCAATCCGGTTAGCCCGGGTTTCACAAGTATCCTCGATCTTCCATTGTCATCAAACTTTTCCTGCAAATTGGGTAAGCTGGGCCTCGGTCCAACAATGGCCATCTCTCCGCGCAAAACATTTATTACCTGAGGGAGTTCGTCAATTTTTAACCTGCGAATAATTGCACCGATTCGCGTTACATCAGGGTCCCCTGCCACGGTTTGTTTATTAAATAACCTACTGGGTTCATGCGTCATACTCCGAAACTTATACAACATAAACACACTGCCATTCAACCCCAATCGCTCCTGCTTAAAAAATACCGGACCTCTGCTATCCAAAACAATCAATATCGCCGTTAATAATAAAATGGGTCCAGTAATTAATAAAACCAGCAAGGCAACCAAATAGGCTAATATTGGCTTGATCTTCTCAGAATAAAAGGTAGTCCGTTTCATCAGTTATCTATTCACAAATTTTCTTATTACCTGCAAATACAAAAAAACTGCCAAGCTCATTCGCAATCGAATAAAAAGGAAAAAAATCATCCAATGCAGTCGCAAGAACCCTATGGGAAACGTCTTGATATACTCCTGAAACTCTCTCACCAACTTTCTTACTTCTTTATATTTTTCTATTTTCCCTTGTGGGTTTCTTTTACCACAGACGGCCAATGAAACGTTTACAAAAGATATAACACGACGATTATTTAAACGAAATATAGCATCTTCCGATAATCCTAAATTCTCGATAAGTCTTTGCATCTCATTGTGCAAAGCTTTAAGTCTAACGTAAAGCGTATTGTTGTGGTTTTTTGTTAATGAGCCTACATTGAATTTGCGGTAATAATTACCGATTTTATTGATAAAATATGCTGATTTACAGTGGACTAAAAACTCAAAATTAAACAACAAATCCTCCGAACCAAATTCCTGAGTGGGTTTAAAAACAATATGATTATTTACTGCTATGGATTTTCGAAACAACTTGCACCATGGCATAGAAAAATTATCTAACGACATTAAATTACTTAGATCCCTTTCGCTTGGACCTATGGTTCTGTTAAACAACTCATTTCTAACTTGTTGTTCATCAAAACTTCTATCGGAATTAAACCAAATAGATCCTTTTCGTTGATACCCTTCAAAAACCTTGTTATAAGCCCAAAAAATCAAATCATAGTTTTCCTTGGCTTTTTCCACCGCGTATTCAATAATATTTTCATCTAGCCAATCGTCAGAATCAACAAAAACTATATAGTCACCTTTAGCAATTTTTACTCCGGAATTTCGTGCCGCAGAAGCACCTAAATTTTGTTGAAATAACAAATTAATCCTGCCATCTTTCGCAGCATACTGCTCCGCTATAGTTTTAGATTCATCGGTAGATCCATCATCCACCAAAATAATATCTAATGCCCTATACGTTTGTCCTACAATACTATCCAAGCATTGCGCTAAATATCGCTCAACATTGTAAATCGGAACAATAACACTAATGAGCATCAAACACCTCCCTCAACTCCGTTAATCGCTGATTTATTTCAAATTTTTTAACAGTTTCTTTCGCGTTTTTACCCAATGCAACTATATCTATCGTACCTTCAATAACCTTTTTAATCACCGATTCTATGGCAGGCACATCACCCCTAGGTACCACAATCCCATTGGTTTCTCCATCAATAATTTCAAATACTCCTGGGTGAAATTCAGCCGTAATACAGCACAACCCACGTTGCATAGCCTCAACCAAGGCATTGGGAAAACCCTCACTATTGGACGGTAAAATAAAAATATCGGCCTTGGTGTACACCATCGACATATCCTCAACCTTTCCCAAAAACACTATGCCCGTGGCCGAATCGTCGTAACGCTCCATCACCTCATCAATCGCCTTGTCCTCACCTCTTACGCCTCCCGCTACCATCAAAGTCAATCGAGAATCATTTACCCGCAAAAATGCCTCCAATACGTCCGGAATTCCTTTCAAAATGTCATTAAATCTACCTGCTACTAAAAATACAATACGCTTTTTTCCCATCAAATCATTTTCCGTATGCATTTTCTTATCAAGGGGTTCAGATTCAACAGAAATCCCACCGATTTCACTGCTGAATTCAACCTGATTTGTATCCACCGATTCAGATTGTATCTCCTCAAAATCAGAGATTGAAGATGAAAGTTCTTGTACTGCTTCAAATAGATTCGGAAATATTACCACGTTGCTTCCAGGGTAACGGTTTTTTTGAAATACCGCCGCATACCTTGTCTGTGCCAAAACTCCATAAGGTACCCGTAATACATATGCTAATTCACAAAATGTTTCATACCCCTTCGACATCTGAAAATGGGGCGAATTTCTCTCCGAAATCCATAATTGTATTTTTCTATTGAATAATAATGCCAACGATGTAATTGCGCCATAGTACCTACCGAAAACGATTACCTTTTTAGCTTTTGATTGATTTACACTTCGCAACACATGCCATAATACTTGAAACCATTTAATCACCAAGTTTTTACTTTGTTTAGAAGGCGAATACACCACCAACTCATCTTCCGGAATAAAAAATTGCCTCCCAGAATACAACAAACATAAATCAACATCAAAACCTGCTTTTTGTAAAGCACGCACTGTCACCAACCCCGATTTTTGTAAACCTCCCATAGTCAACGAAGGCAATACAAAAAGGATTTTGTCTTTCAATGTTCGATTCGGTTAGTTAAATTTCTTTACGCAATCTTGCCACCGGAATTCCCAATTGCTCTCGGTATTTTGCCACCGTTCTACGAGCTATATTGTAACCCTTATCGTTCAACAACGCCATCAAAGCCTCATCCGTTAGTGGTTTCTTTTTACTCTCAGCCGCAATCGCATCGCCCATGATTTTCTTAATTTCTCGATTGCTTACCTCATCCCCATCGTCAGTGCTCAAGCCCTCACTGAAAAAATGCTTCAACGGAAAAATTCCAAATTCAGTTTCCACATATTTAGAATTAGCAACACGGGAAATTGTACTAATATCCATGTCTATTTCCGTAGCAATGTCTTTCAAAATCATCGGACGCAAATGCGTATCGTCTCCTTCAATAAAGAAATCTCGCTGCCTGCGAACAATTGCTTCCATCGTCCGTAACAACGTGTTTTGCCGCTGCTTGATACTATCAATAAACCACCGCGCACCGTCCAGTTTTTGCTTTATATACTGCACCGCATCTTTTAACTGCTTATCCTTGCCCGCGCTGCTCTCATAAGCTCTCAAGGTCTCCGAATAGGCAGAACTTATCCGTAATTCTGGAGCATTTCTTCCATTCAAACGAACTTGTAAAACTCCATCCTCGTTGGTAACACTGAAATCCGGCACAATATATTGCGTCTTCGCACTCACACTCCCCGTATCACCCGGCTTCGGATTTAGCTTGATAATTTCTGCCATTGCCGACTTCAACTGCTCATCCGTAATTCGTAAGCTTCTGCAAATTTTATCGTAATGCTTTTTTGTAAATGCCTCAAATTGATCGTTCAAAATCTTCTCCGCCACATCAATCGCAGGATTGTCTCCGTAATCCTTCTTATACAATTGTAATAACAAACACTCCTGCAAATCCCTAGCGGCTATCCCAGGAGGATCAAAATTCTGAATCTTTATTAATATTCGTTCTAGCTGAGCCTCCGTGGTAATCAAATTTTCATTAAACGCCAAATCGTTCACAATCGCACGCAATTCCCTGCGTAAATATCCATCATCCTCCAAGCTGCCAATCAAATGCAAAGCAAGTAACAACTCTTTTTCATCGGCAAAAGTGGCATTTGCCTGTTCTACCAAATACTCAAAAAACGTATTTTGAGCAGCAATGGGCATCTCCTTTTGCTCCTCCGCCTGGTAATCCTCACCCATCCTAAAACTTCCATACTCATCCTCACCTCCCGCACGTAACAATTCCTCCACATTAATATCTTGCTGATAATCAGACCATTCCGCATCATCTGCACTATCACCGTAATCATTATCAGACGAAGACTCCGAAGTAGAACTCTCGTATTTATAATCCATCGGATCGTCCTGCTTGTCGTCCCCCTCCAAAGCAGGATTGTCTAACAGTTCCTGACTTACCTTTTCCTCAAAATCCAGCGTGTTCATCTGCAACAGCTTTATAAACTGAATCTGTTGCGGACTCAGTTTCTGCATCATCTTTTGAGATAATTCCTGCCGTATCGCCATATACCAACAAAACTAATTAAAAATTTCACCCCCTTGTCAAAAATTATGCCATGCAAAAATTACCGTCTACTTTTTCAGTACGATTACCGATTGTTTAAACATCTTTGACCCCGTATCTGTTATCTTTGCAACGCAAAATTTAATAGTCATGAGTAGTTTAGACCTTACCAAACAAACCACACCCATCGAACACCTTCAACAATTTGTAGGTCAATCCGTATGCTTGCGCGGTTGGGTCGCCAATAAACGCGAAGGCAAAGGAATTGCATTCATTATCTTAAGAGATGGTACCGGCTACTGCCAGTGCGTGGTTTCTATTGATAACGTATCCGAAGAGATTCTTCAAGTTGCTCAAAGTACCTCTCTTGAAAGTTCCGTTGAAATTTCTGGTTTGGTCTTGGCCGATGAAAAACAAATTGGTGGCGTGGAAATTCAAGTGTCAGACCTTATCATTGTTGGAAACTCCGAAAACTATCCCATCGCTAAAAAAGAACATGGCGTTGAGTTCCTAATGGATCAACGACACCTTTGGTTGCGCTCCACCCGCCAATGGGCCATCATGCGTATCCGAAATACCATCATCTTCGCTATCCATGAGTATTTCCAAAAAGAAGGATTCGTGCAAATGGATGCCCCACTATTTACCAATAACGCCTGCGAAGGAACTTCTACTTTGTTTGAAACCGACTTTTACGGCGAACCAGCATACCTTTCGCAAAGTGGACAATTATACGGTGAGGCCATGGCCATGGCTATGGGCAAGATTTATACCTTCGGACCAACATTCCGCGCCGAAAAATCCAAAACCCGAAGACACCTTTCGGAATTCTGGATGATCGAACCAGAAATGGCATTCTATGATATCTTCAAAAACATGGATTGCATCGAAGGCTTCTTGCAGTTTGTGATACAAAAGGTACTTACCAATTGCAAACACGAACTGGAAACCAT